>Ga0315296_10002255_pt1 | contig 16489 bp, 15 predicted proteins | sample YL17G14_18_MG_FD_203921 | JGI IMG/M metagenome (GOLD analysis project Ga0315296, IMG submission 203921) | Sediment microbial communities from Yellowstone Lake, YNP, Wyoming, USA - YL17G14_18 | ecosystem: Environmental > Aquatic > Freshwater > Lake > Sediment | place: USA: Wyoming | collected... | reverse complement strand
GGCTGGACGGCGCACGGCAGCGAGTCCTACGAAGGAACCATGACCAAGGGGCATTTGGAGCGCACCGCCTGCGAATGCCGTGAGGACGAGATCAACGGCCTCACCGCGGAGTAGTGGCCGATCCGCCTGTCCTCCAACACGGCCTCAGCCAAGCACCCTGCCCGCCCCGGGCCTTCCCCCTCCACAAGATAGCATCCTGAGTAGCTGCGAAGCGCAGCGGAGCAGCGTATCGAAGGATGCGGATCGCCCTCAGCGAGAAGGGCAGGCCGCAGACATCACCTCTCCCTGCCAGCATGCTTCGATACGGGCTGCGCCCTATCCTTCGACAAGCTCAGGACGCGGCTCAGCATGCTCGTTGCGCTACCGATGCTGACCACAGTGCGTAGCCGCACGGCATGCCCCAGGTCATTCCCCTCCCTTGATGGGGGGCCTGTCCTGAGTCCATCGAAGGAGGCTCAGGGGAGGGTGCTCTCACCACTCTTCCGGGACTTGGCCACGCCAGAGGCTAGAATGCTCGACGGAATAGCGCCTGAGAAACCGAATCGCCTCGTCCGCACTCTGGAATTCGTGCACGTGACCCCCCATGATGTCCGCCTCGGCCTCACGCTCGGCAGCCTGCCACTCCTCGGACCAGAACCACTCCTGGGTATCGTCAGCGACCTCACTCATCCCCGCTCGCCTTCCATCTCCTCAATCGCCTGATCGAAGGGTACGCCCTCGCCCCCCGAAGCCTTGGCCGCGTCGTAGGCCCGTATCGCCACGAGTTCCTCGAGCTCTTCAAGCAGCCTCTGGTATTCCTCCCAGTCGAGAAGGACACTCACGCGCTCGCCCTTCTCATTGACGACGAATCTCTCATGTAGAGAAGCCATCGCTCCATCCTCCAGACTTCAGGCTGAGTGGCATGATGATGCCACAGGCCGCCGGTGTGTCAAACATGCTCCTGCCGACTGCCGAGACAGCATCCTGAGCAGCTGCGAAGCGTACCGAAGCAGCGTATCGAAGCCTGCCCTGAGCCCGGTCGAAGGGGGTGCGGCTCTATCGTGCTAGCCAACGGAGTCCCACACCGAATCCCGTAGCCACTCGCACGCTTCGATGCGGACTTCGTCCTACTCAGCATGCTACCTTGACGTTAGAGGCGCAGAGTCCAAGCGCCCTGAGCTCGTCGAACGATAGCTGCGAAGCGTAGCGAAGCAGCGTATCGAAGCCCGTCCTGAGCCCGGTCGAAGGGGATGCGCCTCGATGCCACGCCCACCCGCACGCTTCGATACGGGCTGCGCCCTACTCAGCATGCTAGCTTAACGATAGTGGCACAGAGTAGAAGCATCCTGAGTAGCTGCGAAGCGCAGCGGAGCAGCGTATCGAAGGGTGCGGCTCAGCATGCTGCTCGCGCTGCCGCTCCTCAGTACGCTACGTCGTTCCCCTCCTTTGAGGGGAGGGTGAAACTCACGGCAAGCCCGACACGATGCTATACACCCCCGCCAGGGACAGCACCCAGAACCACGTGGAGCAGGATGGTGAACACGACCACACGCCGCGCCAGACTAGGGCAGACGGAAACGAATGCAATGACGGTAGTCCCTGGCTGTCTTGCGTACGCTGCCCGTGGTGCGCCACTGTGTCATGCGTAGGCCAGGGCCGTGCCTTGAGCCTCCCTCCACACTGGTTGATCGACCCGTCCCGGGCCTTGGTCCTGCCAGCCCCCGAGTTGCTAGTAGTTCCTCATCACCAGAGGCACGTAGGCTCTGTACTGGTAGAGGGTAAAGTAAGGGAGCAGCTCGAAGTACGCGGGCTTGACACCGTGAACGCTCTTGTCCACGACCGCGAAGGTCAATCCCTGAAGGAGCGGGATCGTCGGCGCCTCCTCCGCCCAGAGCTCCTGGATATCCTGGTAGATCCCCTCCCTATCCGCATCGTGCACGGGTGTGGTCTCCCGGCCATCTTCAAGGAGGTCGTCCATTGTGGGGTTACTGTAGAAGATGCCCAGGTCTCCAGATTGGGAGGTGTGGCCGAAGGGCCAGAGATAGTTGTCGGGATCCATGTAGTCCGGCCGCCAGCCCATCAGATGGACCCCGAGCTCGCCCGACAAGGCGCGCGGCAGGAAAGTGCCCCAGTCCTCGCCTCGAATCGTCACCGAGATTGCCCCGCTCTCTTCCAGGTCCTGCTCGAGTGCAGCAGCGAAGTCCGGCTCGGTGGGCCAGGAAGGGCGCACGCCGTACCAGAGCTCAAACTCCAGGATTCTGTACTGGTACATGGTAAAATAGGGAAGCAGCCCGATGGGCGAGAAGTTGACCCCCTGAACGCCGTCCCACACGGCCGCGAGGTCCACTCCTTGCAGCAAGGGGATAGTCGGCGCCTTCGCGGCCCAGCGGTCCTGGATCTGTTCGTAGATCCCCTCCCTAGCCGAGCCGTGCACGGGTGTGGTTATTGCCCGGCCGCCTTCCAGCAGGTAGTCCATCTCAGAGTCATCGTAGAAGATGCCCATGTTTCCGGATTGGGAGGAGTGGCCGAAGGGCCAGAGATAATTGTCGGGATCCATGAAATCTGGTCGCCAGCCCATCAGATGGACCCCATACTTCCCCGACAAGGCGCGCTGAATGAAATCGCCCCACTCTTCACCTCGAATCGTCACCGAGATAACGCCGCTCTCCTCCAGGTCTTCCTCGAGGGCAGCAGCGAAGTCCGGCTCGGTGAACCAGGAAGGGCGCTCGCCGTACCAGAGCTCAAACTCCAGCTTGTTGGCCTCAGTGTACCCCTCAGCCGCGAGCAGATCTATGGTTTCCGCAAGGTTGCGTTCTCCATAGAGCTCCAGGAAGGAATCCTTGTGGCTCCACATGCCCTGTGCGACCATGCTGTACAGCGACGTCATGCTGTCGGTGAAGGCCTCCTGGGCGATGCTGTCTCGATCAATGGCTGCCGCGATGGCCCTGCGGACGTTCGTGTTGCTGAAAGGCGGCGTGTCGCTGATCGTATTGAAGGCCAGGTACCGAATCAAACCTCCTTCGCCCTCCATCACCTCGAAGTCGGGCTGGAGCTTCAGTTCCTCGTAGTCTTGGGGCTTCAGGGCCCTCCAGGCTACGTCTACCTGATGCTCCTCCAGAGCCTGGCGAAGGTCGGCGGTGGTGCTGTAGTAGCGAACGAAAACGTGGGAGGTCTCCGGTGGGGGGCCGTAGTAGTCGGGGTTGGCCTCTAGCTCGAGGGAAACCCCCGGGTCCCAGTTCACGATGGTGTAGGGGCCGATGCCGCCGCAGGTGCAGTCTGGATTCAGATCACCGTAGTCGAAGCAGCCTTCGCCAATGCTTACCGGGTAGTAGGCAGGAATCGCCACCAGAGCGGGGAAAAAGGCGGTGGGCTGCTTCAGGGTGAAAACGACGGTGGAACTGTCCGTCGCCTCCGTTCGGGAGACGAAATCCGTAACGAGGAACTGCACATCTCCTCCATACTCCATGACCCTGCTGATGGAGTCTGCGACCGCGTAGGCGTCGAAACCCGTATCGTCGGGGAACTTGAGGCCTGACCTGAGGGTGAAGGTGTAGACCAGCCCGTCGGGGCTGACCTGCGGCATGGCCGTGGCCAGGCCTGGCGTGATCTCGTTGGTGCCAGGGACATAGGACAAGAGGCCGCTGGCTACATTGTAGAGGACCTCCCAACTGCCCGTGGCGTAGGCGTCGGCCGGGTCCAGTGAACTCACGTCGTCTGTGGTGCCGATGGTTAGCTCATCGGTATCTCCATACCCCGCTGCCGCAAGCAGACTTCTGGTTTCGGTGAGGTTGCGTGGTCCATAGAGGTCGGAGAAGGAGTCCTCGTGGCTCCACATGCCGTGAGGCACCATGCTGTACAGGGGCGACATGGTGTCGGTGAAGACCTGCTGGGCGATACTCTCTCGGTCTACCGACGCCGCGATGGCCCTGCGGATGTTGGCGTTGTTGAAGGGCAGCGTGTCGGTGGTATTGAAGGCCAGATAGCGGATCAAGCCTCCATCACTCTCCACCACCTCGAAGCCGGGCTGGAGCTTGAACTCCTGGTAATCCTGGGTGGTGAGGCTCCTCCAGGCCACGTCCACCTCACCATCGACCAAAGCCTGGCGGAGATCGTCGGCGGTGCTGTAATAGCGCACGAGAATGTGGGGAGTCTCCGGCGGCGGGCCGTAGTACTCGGGGTTGGCCTGCAACTCGATGGAGACCCCCTGGTCCCAGCTCACGATGGTGTAGGGGCCAATACCACCGCAGGTGCAGTCTCGATCGACGTCTTGGGGATCGTAGCAGTCGTCACTTTGGCTCACCGGGTAGTAGGGAGGCATCGCCACCAGAGTTGGGAAGAAGGCGGTCGGCTCCTTCAGGGTGAACCTGACGGTGGTGTCGTTGACTACCTCGATCTGGGAGACGAAGTCCGTCACGAGCCACTTCACATCTCCCCCCTCATCCATGACCCTTTCTATGGAGTCTCTGACGTCGTAGGCGTTGAAGGCGGTGCCGTCGGGGAAGTGGAGGCCTGACCTGAGGGTGAAGGTATAGACCAGCCCGTCAGGGCTGACCTCCGGCATGGCCGTGGCCAAGCCCGGCGCCAACTCGGTGGTGCCAGGGACGAAGGACAGGAGACCGCTGCCGATGTTGTAGAGGATTTCCCAGCTGCCGGTGGCGTAGGTGTCGGCCGGGTCCAGGGAAGTGATCACATCCGTGGAGCCGATGACCAGGGTCAGTTGAGGAGTGCCTTGAGCCTCGACCACGGCGCCGGGCGAGGCCATCGCCGTGCACAAGGCTACCAGCAAGAGCGCTGTGGGGGCGCCAACCAGGGCCAGGCCTACACTTCTCTTTGACATCACTCACTCCTCCTCCAGCGATCGGTCGCTTCCTGGTGAGACGCCCAGAGACCTGCGGAAGAGCTGACCCTCCCCTGGTTCTGTGGACACGGAGCTCGGCCCAATCCATGCCCTTGATAGGGAAGCCGCTCATGCGCCTCCGGGAAAAGACAGTCCAGCGACGGGTGTCTGCGGCGACGATCATACCACACTTCGATGCAGTAGAACAGATCCGCCCACTCGGCCATGAAGTCCGATGTCGCAGAGAGCACACCTGTTCCTACTGACCCTGGGCTGGGTTCATCGAAAGCGGCACAGGTCAGTGCGCGCTCAGGTTAACCCGCTCACCACGCTGTAGGCCCCCGCCAGGAACAACACCGCCAGGGCCAGCACCCTGAACGGCCTCTCCGGGAGCCTCGTCGACAACCTGTCTCCCACGTAGCCCCCCAGGAAGGCGAAGGGTATGGCCGCCACGCCGTAGCTAGCCGTCTGTGGCGTCATTACCCCGCTGGCCACCAGCATCAGCGCCGCCACCAGCCCGGACACGAAAAAGAAGGAGACCAGCGTGCGGCGGAACTGGTCCTTGGAGAGAGCCTGACCCACTAGGAGGATCAGCACCGGCGGTCCGGACATGCTGGTGCTGGTGTTGAGCAGCCCGCTGAAGAAACCCGCAACCCAAGTGAGGACGCCCTTCTGCGGCAGCCTGAGCTTCCCCCACTGGAGCAGGATGGTGAACGGCACCACCAGACAGCCCACCAGGACCTGCATGGTCTCGAGGGGGACGGCCCGCAGGATCCACACGCCCAGGGGCATGCCGAAGAGACTGGCGAAGAACAGAATGAGCACCGGACGGTAGCTGATCCGCTCCTTGATTCTCACCGAGAGGAACCCGTTGAGGGCCAACCCTGCCACCAGCATGGAGGAGACCACCGCCTCCTTGGAGAGGAAGAGCAGGGCCAGGGGCACGGCCAAAAGGGCGCTGGCGAAGCCCAGGATGCCCTGGACGAGGCTGGCGAAGGCGATCACTGCGCAGAAGAGGGCGACTTGCATGGCCGATTGTACGGCGACCGCGGTGTCGTATGGCCCAATCACGCTGCCATTTCCTCCCGCGGCGCTGTCGCCAGTGCCCTATTCAGGCGGTCCCGCGCATCACGCGCGGCAGGCGCCGTTTCCAGCTGGTGGCGAGAGAGGAGCCCCCGCTCCAGCGCCCCGCGCACTGCGCTGTTGACGTGCTCCTGGCCCAGGGCACTGCCGGACACGTCGAGCAGAGTACGCAGAGGGCTGGTCACCTGGTAGCCGCCGTGGGCCTCCATGTCCTCCGGAGCCAAAGTGGCCTTGTGCAGCAAACAACCGCGAGGCGCCTTCTTGCGAAACCCCTTGGGCACCGTCAGATGGATCCGGGCGGGCATCACATCGCTCAGCTCGTGAACGGAAAGGGCCGTATCGTGGGAGACCACCGCTTGGGGCACACCCTTCTGGTTCCGACTCCACAGCGACCAGCGAATCAGATCCTCCCGCTCGCCAGGTGGAAAATCGCGCAGCCGGAAGAGACCGCGACCGATCTTCAGCCAACTGCCGCGCGAAACGTGGAAGTGTTGCTGGCTGTAGGCGTATCCAGCCCGCCCTGCCTGAGCCGACGTGAAATAGCCTCCTTGAGCAGCCGCAACCTCGTACAGCGCGCGCGCATTATCCTGTGGGTCCCGCTTCATCTACAAACACCTTATATTCAGTATAAGTATTTTACGCAAGACGCAGCGGAATGTCAAGCCTGTGGGCATTGGTCACGCAGCGTTTCTGAGAGTCTCCAACGAGGGAGGGGCATCTGCGAGTCCGTCCACCCATAGGAGAATGGCCAACACTAGCGCCGCCACCAGCCCGGAGACTAAGAAGAAAGAGACCAGCGTGCGGCGGAACTGGTCCTTGGGGAGCCCCTGCCCCGCCAAGAGGATCAACACAGGCGGCCCGGACATGCTGGTGCCGGTGAGGAGGGCATTCTGGCGCAGCTTGAGCCTCCCCCACTGGAGGAGGAAAGTAAACAGTACCACCAGACAGCCCACGAAGACCTGCATGGTCTCGAGGGGGACGGCCCGCAGGATCCACACGCCCAGGGGCATGCCGAAGAGACTGGCGAAGAACAGCATGAGCACCGGACGGTAGCTGATCCGCTCCTTGATTCTGAATGACAGGAACCCGTTGAGCGACAGGCCCACCATAGACATGGACGAGACCACCGTTTCTTTGGGGAGGAAGATCAGGGCCAGGGGCACCGCCACCAGGGCCCTGGCGCAGCCCGCTGTGGCTGAAGCACCCAGGAGATAGAAATGATGGCCACGAGGGGCAAGTGCAGCATACCCGGGCTTCAGGAATCAGCTGCGCAAGACCGCGCTGGGCCCGGCTTGCGGCTGACGGCCCACGACGTGGTTACAGCGACACGTACGTGCGCACGCCATTGCACCCCTTGTCGCTCACCAAAGCCGCGAACTCCACGAGACCGGCCTGGATAGCAGGCAACGGCTCCTTAGCATCTCGCAGTGAGGAGAGGGAACCGGTCCTAAGCAATTCGAGGAACGGAGAAGCACCCGGCCTCCGGAGGCGATACACCGCTTGGAGGAGACACCTCAAGTCCATCCCTAGCCTCGGAGCGTACAGCATGTCTTCACCACCAATAGCGTCGTAGACATAGTCGCTGGCATCGTCGGCCCCTATGCTGTGCAGAGCGGCCCTCCGCATCAGGCAGGGGTAGCACCGACCACAGTTGCGCGCCGGGGAGCGGCCAGCCCAGCGAAGCGCCCCTGCCTTGGCACAGGAGAGCGTTAGCGGGACCAGCCTGCGTAGGAGGGCAGCATTGCCGCAGGACTGAACAACCCCCCCTTTCGACAGGCATCCATAGGGATTGAGTATCGGATGTCCAATGGAGGCGGCCCGCAACGCGTGGCGAACTGCCGCCAGGTAGGACGGGTGCGTCGTGCGCGTACTGTAGCTGCCCACGCGCGAACCGGTCAGCGGGATGTTCAGGCCGACGAAACCGTTCTCAGGAATGTAGATGGGCACCTCGTCGCCAAACGCTGACGCGACCATGAGGGCCAGGGCGATGAAAAGCAGTGATCGCGTCCTAGTCGATTTCTCAACGGACTCTGCGGCGCATACTTGCACCGGCACGTGCAGCACCCTTTCGGACCCATATTCGGAGATAAGACGTCCGGCCAGCAGCCGCTGAACATGCCCGTCCGTACCCTTCTCGAAGTGGCTGACAAGGATGACCCTCGCCCCGCCTTCAACAAGATCGATCGCCCCGGCAAGGCTATCGATGCCCCCTGAGAAAAGGCACACTGCATGAGGCGCGAAGTCACCATAGGAGGCGCATGGGCCAACTGGCGGGACGTTACCGTGTGTGTTCAGTTGCCAACGGTCCCCGGAGAGGAAGCAGAGCGCCTCGGTCAGAATCGGGAGCGCTGGCAGGAAGCCGGACCCGACGCCCACGCTGGCATCGAGGTCGCGCGTCCAAGCATCCTCGGTCCTCCACCTGGCGAACGCTTTGTCTGCCATGTAGACGGTGAGCGCAAGGGCCGCGAATGACTCGACGTTCGGGCCCGGTGGTCTAGGACGGCTCGGGAGCCTGTGAAGGGTGTGCCTGAAGCCGCACAAACCCGTCTCTGATGGGGGGCCAATCACCAAACCGGCCGAGTACGGCATTGGCACTGCTTGTCCGAGAGACGACTTCATGAGCACTGTGGCCATGTCTACCCTCCAAGCTGCGCCAGCGCTACCTCGAGAGCCCTCTGAACTAGTTCTCTGCCGTCGGGGCCCCGCCAATCAAAGGACAATGGATCCACTTCACCCAATTGGAATGAGACCCACTCTCTGACAAACTCAAGCACCCGTTGCTCCTGCCGCGCAGCCTCCGCTGCAGACAGAGCGTTTGACTCGATCCTGTCGCCCAGATAAGAAAGAAAAAGCTGGAAGATGCTGTGAGCAATGAATAGTGACATAAGCGCAACAATGCTCTCGACACCCAACTGCTCTCGCCATCCGTCTGCAAGGTCAGCATAGGAATCTTGCGACTCGTCGAATATCTCGGATAGAACCTCTATCACGGCGTTGCGCGCGATCGCATCGTCCAACAGCGCGCCAGGGCCGGCGATGTGGTCGACTATCCCCGACAGCACCTCACCAGGCGTTCTGCCCACCAGGTCACCAAGACCCTCTGAGCGAAGAGCCTCGTCAACGCCCCGAGCTGCAACCGCGCTCAGGAAGGCACCAAGTCCTTGGCCCACGCCAATCGACGACGACAGCGGTCGGCGCGAGGCGGCACGTGGCCCGCCAATGGCCGACACGAACCCCCCCACCGCCTCCGCAACCGACTTGCCGGTTCCTTTGGTGAAGCTGGTGACGTTCGCTTTCGCGGGAGTCCAACGCACGCCCCTAGGCGCGTTCTCACCGGTTCTCGATGAGGATGTGCCCATCGCCAGTCCCCTCCCCCGGTATCTCCAACAGCCGTTGCGCAGCTTGGGATACCGGCCTGTGGGCGCTTGCCGCCCAGGCCGACAGCAGTTCATCCACGAGGGTCTCCAACGATGGCTGATGCTGCTTTATGCCGGCCATGCGGACCACCAACTGCCCGTCAAAGTTGGCAGGCGAGATGTCATGGAGACTGGCTAGCAACCGTCGGGCAGCTGGTGCATGCAGGTAGGCAACCTCAACGAGGCCCTGTAGAGCCCTTGATTCCCTCGGATTGCGTTCACCACGTTCCCACAGGGCATCACACACCGCGTGTATCTCCTCATCACCCTTGCCCGTAAGGCGCTGCGCCGCTCTCTTCTGCACAGCTTTGGATCCCGACTGTAGCTCTGCAAAGAGCTCCTGCTGTTCCTGCGACAGACGTCGCAGCCCCGCCACCTTCACTCTCAGGCTGGCTCGTGCTAGGTGGTAGTAGGGAGCCAGGTTTCTTCCCACCAACTCGGGCTCCATCTGGAGCCACGCCCGAAGATCGGGATCACCAAACCATAGCGCACTCGTGGCCTCGTCCATCCCAGCAACTCCCGCGTCTGGATGCGCTGCACCCGCTTCCAAGAGTGGTAACTCCTCAGGTACGCCGTCTTGCTCGGCTTGCCACTTGTACAAGGCTTCGAACTGCCCTGCGTGGAAGCGCTCCAGCACCATGAGCTTGGCAAGAACCGCTTGCTCTAGCTCAATGTTGGCAAGGTCCGCCAGATGAATGCGCAGGGCGAAGGTATTGAGAAAGCGCTTCACCAGCCGAGGATTGCCGCCAAGCTGGCGCGCCAGGATTGGCGAAATTCGTTCAGCGACAGCATAGTCGGCCTCAAGCTGTCTTGCGTCGTCTCCAAGGCAGCTCTCCGCGATTCCGTAGTTCAGTGGCTCAGGCAGCGAAGGATTGTTCCGATTCCCCCGCACCCTGTCGAGCAACTGCTCGAGAGCCTGCGACTCAAGCACTCGCTCAGCAAAGAGAAGGTACACGTAGGTCTCTGTCTCCGCTTGATCCATGGGTGGTATCAAGCAGGGAATCTGGACCAGCTTGTCCAAGTACTCCTGCGCGATGTCGAACTCCTGATAGGCCTCGGGTGGATACCGTCGGGAAATGGCCTGCCTTACAATCCTGGGGTCCGCGGCTATAACAAAGGCCGTTCCGGGAACGGATAGGAACAGCTTGATGGCCTCCAGTGTCGCCACGATCGACTCTGGCAAACATCGGTCAAGGTCATCGATCAGCACCACCAAGGTGCCGAGTTCGGCTTCCCGTATTAGCCGTTCGAACTCGCACCTGAAGTCCCTGATGCTTTCATGCATTCCTTGCGATACAGAAGAGTCATCTTCGCACCTATCCGAAATGAGGCTCCCCGCGATCTCCTTGAAGGCCTCGGGGTCCTGCGCCATTTGTGCCAGCAGGCTCACCGCATCCGCTGTTGTCAGACCCGCAAAGACCGCCGCGCCGACCGGCGATGTCAATGTCAGAATGCCCTTGGCCGCGAGCCCAGCCGCCCGGAACCAATTCACCCGGTTCAACAAGGACTTCACGCAGCCTCCTACCTTGTCCCATAGACCTTCTCTCTCCTTTATGCGAACCGTGAGATACTCGAGTATGCTTGTCATGAGGGCCGCCTTGGCATCATCGTAGCCCTCGAACAGCCATCCATCGAACCGCAGGACGAGCACGCCGTCTCTCTGCGACAACTCCCGCTCGACCATTGCCAGAACACTAGATTTGCCACTTCCCCAATCGCCGAAGAGTCCGATGGTCACCGGAAGAATGCTCCCATCGGTGCTCAACGTAGCGATGCCGTCGGCAAGGCGCTGGAATCCGATGAGGTCGGTCGTCGTTTCATTATCGTGCCACATCAGTCTCCCCCTATCTCACCATGTCGTGCGACTGGGCTGTTCTGCGCCGCCAACCGCGAGGCACCACGGCTCGCAGGCACCCCCGAGGTCTGATTAGTAACTCCTCCTAAAGATGATGTTCGACTACTGGCCGGCGTTCACGTAGGAGTTCATCTCCAACCAATACGTGCGCGAGAGCGGCGTCGGATCTCGATGGCTCCCCATCCAAAGGGATTCGGAAAACCGCATCAGCGCACAACAACCTGCACGCTGAAGATCCCGGCGGGCTCGGCGCTCTCCTTGTAGCCGGGCTTGTACTCCAGAGTCAACGTGGTACTCCCGGAGGAGCGAGCCAAGAACCGCCAGACGTCCTTGCCCCCTGCGCCTGGACTGAGGACGGCAAACCATCCAGCCTGGTACTCATGACCAGTCTGCTCCAGGACCGCATCGTCCACTTCGGCAAGCTCCCAGCGGTACCCCGTGCTGGCGTTAGACTCAAGGTCCACCACCAGTACCTGACCTTTGTACAATACCACCTGACCGCCGTTATCAGCCTCGTGCAACGTCACAACCCCGGATCCACAGGCCACCACTGCGAATAGAATTGCCGCCCCCAGCACACCAAGCAATACGATCGCTGTTTTCGACCGTGTCACCGTCTCCCTCCCAAATCTCAGTAGGTCTCCCCGGAGGTTTTCGCAAACCTCCGAGGTCTGAACAGCTAGTAGTTCCGCTTGAAGATGATGTTCGACTGCTGGCCGGCGTTCACGTAGGAGTTCATCTTCAACGAATAGGTGCGCGAGAGAGCGGTGGGGTCGGCCTGGCTCCGTATCACGGTCAGCGTGTACTCGCCAAAGATATCCCCATCCTTGGAGGAGAACTTGAACAGCCCTTCCTGGAGATACAAACTGGCCTCCCCGCTGCGGCAGTACATCGTGCCCTGATTCTCCGACGCCGGCTTCATCCACGCCAGCCTCAGGTCGGTCGCGCGCCTGCCACGTCCCGAGCACTCGCACCCCATCAGCGCGGCTTGATGGCCATCCGGCGTCGCCTAGAACCTCTTCATGGCCAGCGGCAGGTAGGTGAACCCCATCTCGTAGGCCCCGATGTCGTAGTCCGCGCCCTGGGGACGCGGCAGGCCGTTGAAGGAGTTGGATGGAGCTTTGTAGGAATCGCCGGCGTCCATGCAGGGCGACCCAGGCAGCAGCGAGTAGACGTCGGAAGCGCCGTCAAAGAACAAGGGGTCCGCCTGCACGTGCCAGGGCACGCCGTGTTTGTTGCAGGCACCCAGACCGTTTCCCCAAGCGTCGTTGGTCTGTGGCAACAAATACCAGGTGGTACCCAGCAGCTCCAACCCGTACCCGCTGTTGAAGGCCAGAATGGTGTTGAAGAGCGTGAGGTTGGAATCGTCCACCACGATGCCCTCGCCTGTATTGTAGGCGATCGTGTTGTTGATAGCGGAGATGTCGGTGGAGTTGCCCACCCTCACTCCGGAATGGGAGTTCCGCACGATGACATTGTTGGTCAGCGTGACGTGGTCACTCGCGTATACGTACACCGCCGCGTAGGCCGAGCCAGGGTTGTAGGCGACCCAGTTGGCGTCTACGATGGCCTGGGAGGCGGTAGAACTGTCGTTGATGTGGACCGCGCTTCCGTCTTCGCTGTAGGTGGATGAACTGTTCCCCACCATCGCGTTGTGGGTAACCGTGACGTCGGCACCGTAACCCAAGAAGATCCCTCCGCCCCCACCGTGGTTGCCCGCCACCACGTTATCCCGGACCTCGTTACCCCTGACGCTGGAAGAAGTCACCTGATACAGACAGATTCCGCCGCCCCTAACACCTGCCGAGTGCGACAACTCTATAGCTGAGTTGCCCACGACCTCGTTGTCTTCCAGGTCCACCGAGGCCTGCTGGGCGTATACTCCACCGCCCGCAACGTCCTCGCCCGGGCCGGCCTGAGCAAGGTTTCCCCGTATGGTGCTGTCGGTCAGCTCCAGCGTGGCCCCGTTCTCCACTGCTATGCCCCCACCATAGTCAGCCGTGTTACTGAGGATGTCGGCGAAGCGCACGGTCGCGTGGCTGCCGCTGTCGGTCACAAAGATGCCGCCTCCACGGGGCGGTGTCATCAGGCTGGCGGTATTGCTGTAGATGGTGTCGATCAGGAGCGTCGCGTGGGAAGCGCCCCCAATGTGGACCCCTCGCGAGTTGAAGGCGATCTCATTGCTGTAGAGTTCAACCAGCAGAGCGCCGTTGCCGAGATGCACGCCGTAGTAGCTGTTCCCCAGGGGATCGCCGTTGAGATCCATGCCAATCTGATTGGAGACGATCTGGCCACTGGGCACGTTGTCCATGGTCGCGCCGCTCCACCCATTGTCGGCGATCAGGTTCTCCCAGATCTTGTTGCCCGAGCCATCCCACACGCTGACCCCATGGTGAGCGTTGCCCCAATCCAGCACACCGTCCCACAACCCGGCCACGCCTGTCGGGTTGGTGCCCACATAGTTGCCCTTGACCACGTTGCGCTGGCTGGCAGTACCCTCGATCCGCACCCCGTTGTCCCCGTTGCGCGAAATGACGTTGCGCTGGTGCAGGCCGGTCTCCCCGATCTTGTTGTCGGTTGAGCCGCCGTACACGTAGACGCCATGTTCACCGAAACGCATGATCTGCAGGCCGTAGATGGCGCAGTCGTCGCCGCCTTTAGTGCGTAGGCCGCTGAAAGAGCCATTGTTGCCGTCCAGCACGACGCCGGGTATCTCGTAGGGACCGACCGTGGTCCAGTGATCGCTGGCGTCGATGACCGTGCCGTCGCCGGTGATTGCCGGCAGCGCCGTGGTGGGGGTGATCCACATCGCGCCACTGAAGATGATCTTCTGGGGTCCGGAGCAGTAGTTGGCCGCCTGAATAGCCGCGCGCAGCGTGCACACGGCCCCGCCTGTCTGGCAGACGCAATCGTACGCGTCATCGAGGTCATCGCCATCGCTGTTGACGGTGAACGTTTCACCGTCTGCCAGGGCGGCCCGAGGGGTGAGAAGAGTCAGTTGCGCCAGGGCCAGAATGGCCACGGTCGACAAGAGGGCCGTGACAGCCAGCAGTCTTGGTCTCATCGTCCTCCTCCTCACAACTAACGATAGGAAGCACGCGGGACCGCAACTCTGCGGGGCTCCCCACTGCAGAAGCCCGTTTGTGCCCTAGTATATCACAGTTCAGCGTAACTGTCAAGACTCCTGGCGGACGTCGTGACGGGTTGGCGCCGCTCTCAAGCTGCACCTACCGAGCACGTCCCAGTCCTTCAGCGAGACCTCGGAGGCTTAGAGATCTCCGAGGTCTGCTAGTAGCTCCTCCGAAAGATGATATTCGACTGCTGCCCGGCGTTCACGTAGGAGTTCATCTTCAACTCGTACGTCCGCGACAGCGGGGTCGGATCCCCTTGGCTGCGCACCACAGTGAGGGTGTACTCCCCGAACACGTCCCCATCCTTCGAGGAGAACTTGAACAGCCCCTCCTGGAGATACAAACTGGGCTCCCCCGTGCGGCAGTACATGGTGGCCTGCTTTTCCGAGACCAGCTTGATCCATACCGGCGCGGAGTTGCTCAGGGGGTTGCCGGCAGCGTCCTGCACCACGTCCCCATCCACCAGGACGGCGGCAATCTGGGCCTCTTCGTATTCGGTGGGTAGACCTACGTCGTGGCCAGTGCTCATCGTGCTCCCCATCGCCTCAGCCGTCTCCGGCACTCGGCTTGAGGCAGGCGGCTCCCTCTAGCCAGCATCCGCTCCAGCCCCGCCATAGCCTCTGATGGGCCAATCACCTCCCATCGCACCAATTCGTCCAGCACCCAGAGTGTGCCATGTACGCTCACGCCTAGTCCTCGGGCGATCCTCCTCAGCCTTCGGTCGCCGCTGAGCAGTGTCGCCCCCAGCGCCCGCGCCAGGACCAGGGCGAACAGGTCGTTGATCGACACCTCTCGGTGCTCCGCAGCCAGCCCTGCTACCTCCATGACCTGTTCCCCGGACAGCTCCCCCTTGTGCAAGCCACGCCTCTCCAACTCCTCTCCGTCCGGGTCCTTAAGCTCTTCAATGATCACGTCCGGTGCGACCAGTGCCAGCGGCAACCGGAAGACCTCCGGCAGCAACTCACCCACGTGCAAGTCAATGAGGATGTTGGCGTCAACCACGCACAGCGACGGGGAACCCATCATGCTGCTTCGCTTCTGCCTGCCAGAACTCCGCCAGGGGCATGCCCAGCAACTCTGCTGCGCGAGACTGCGAGATCACGTCCTCCACCAAAGCGCGCACCACCAGCCGCTTCATGCGTCCCGGTTCCTCCGGTGGAATGGGGTCGCCTGGCTCCTCCCGGTGCCAACCACGCTCACGAAACAGGTGAAATAGCCGACTTGCCGCCGATTTGGAGATGATGCCCAGATCCTCCGCCCGGTGGATCCAGGCCTGCATGCTCAATCCATACTTGTGCTTCAGCAGGTGCAACTCGTAGAGATCCAGGTTGTGGCGCTGGTCGCCCAGCTCGAAACGCACCGCCGGCTCGGGCACCAGGAAGGCCCCAGCGAAACGATGTGCCGCCTTTTCGCCATCTACGCCGTCGCCAGTCTCCAGAACCAGGTGCCCCAGTTCATGGGCCAGGTTGAAGCGCTGCCGGTCGCCGGGCAGGCCCCTCTTGACAACGATGACCGGGATTCCCCCGTTGGCCCAGAGCGTGAGGGCATCAAAGTCCTCACCGGCATCCACCATGCCTACCTTGATACCTTGGTCCTCCAGTACCTCCACCATGCTCTCGATGGCGTTGAGGCCCAGGTGCCAGGAGTCGCGTAAAGCCAGCACCAACTCCTCGACCTCCTCCAGGGAAGCCACGCGGCGCTTCAGGCTGGGGGCCAAGACGAAGCTCGGTGGTCTCCCGAAGAAGTGCTCCACATCCAGGTATCGCTCCAGCCAGTCCTGGACTTGACCCATAAGGGCGTTCTGCTCTTTGCGGGACAAGCGGGCCCGGCGACGATAGGATGGAGGAGTCAGGGCCACCGTGGTGGGCCGGACGAAGTACTCGGTCTTCACCGCCAGTGCCTCCGCCAGGCGGAGAAGGACCGCAGAGCCGGGAACATCCAGGCCGCGCTCGTACTTGGAAATGGCCATTGCACTCACGCCTGCCGCTTCCGCCAAACCCCGCTGGCTCAGTCCCGCGGTACGCCGGGCCACCCGAAGTCGTTCGCCAATGATCATCGCAGACACCTCCCTCTGGTTTACATTATACACCAGAAAGTACGTTTTGTAAACCAGTGGAGTATGCTTTCCATCTGACACTCTTAGCTACTTGCGGCTTCCCCAGCCTGGAGACCTCCGAGGTCTGACTAG
>Ga0315296_10002254_pt1 | contig 16513 bp, 15 predicted proteins | sample YL17G14_18_MG_FD_203921 | JGI IMG/M metagenome (GOLD analysis project Ga0315296, IMG submission 203921) | Sediment microbial communities from Yellowstone Lake, YNP, Wyoming, USA - YL17G14_18 | ecosystem: Environmental > Aquatic > Freshwater > Lake > Sediment | place: USA: Wyoming | collected... | reverse complement strand
GAGGAGCAACGCCGATTGCTGACCTTGATCTTCTCGTTTGCCAGGCCAGCACTTGGACATAAGCTATGAGGGGGGCGCTAAGAAGCCAGGGGGTCCCGAAAAACGCAAAGGTTGATTCCGTAATCGAGGAGATGGTGAAGAAAGCGAGAACGGCGGGAATCTCAATCGGCAGAGGGGACAACCCCCGCAACGGCCGGGTCCGATAAAGTCGGACCACAAAAATCCAAGCACCCACAATCGCCGCCACATAGGGAACTGTTCCCAACACGCCGGTCTGTACCAAAGCGTGAAGCAGGGCGTTGTGCATATGCTGCCAGCCAAGAAAGATCCGGTCAGCGTGAAAGCCCCAGCCCAGCCAGGGGGACTCCTGGAAAAGCGCCCAGCCTGCCTGCCACGTCACCGTCCGTCCGCTAAGCGTGGGGTCGAACACCTTGCCTCGGGTTAGGCGCGCCCAGAAGGCCCCGTAAGATCCCGTGACGGCGAGCAGCAGACCTGCCACCGGAACCCCGGCGAGGAAAAGCGGCCTTAAGCTGCGGCGCAACCACAGGAGCAGGAACGCGCCAGCCAGGAAAGCTAAGAGCGCGGTGCGCGCTTGCAGCAAGACTATGCCGTACACGGAGAAGAGAAGCACGAACGCCCAGATAATCCTGGACCTCGCAGTGCCCTGCCAGAGCTTGGCCAAGGCCGCAAGCCCTGCTATGGCAGCGTATCTTGCCGCACCCGTAGACCGTGTTGTGGCCATCCCAAACAGTTGGTTCGACGGTGAAGCGCCCCCCCCAGGAGGTTGCACAAGCAGATAACCTCCTGGCCGGAGTTTCACGTCAGGATCAAACCAGACGGCGGACAGGATAGCTGCTGCTAACAAGACGACGACAATCCAGTTCAGTCCCATCAGGCGAGAGAGACAGGGCAAGGGGTCGACCTCGCTGAGACTGGCGCAGAGCACCAGGATAACTGAGGCGTATTGGCATGCCCAGTACACGGCCGTGAGCGGCTGACTCGAAAGAAGAAGGGACGAGATGATACCGATGAGCGCGTAGACAGCCAACAGGCCGAGCGGTCCGGCCAGCGTGCGTCCTGCCCGAGTGCCTTTCGCCAGCAGCATAAGGCCAGCCAGCCACCCGGCCAATATGGGGAAGAGAGCACGGTAACCATGAAGCAAGTCGAGGGCATTGCTGGGAAAGTCAGGTTCAAGAAGTCGCTCAAAACTGGTATTGTAGCCGGCCCACAGCATCAGCCAGAGGATTGCGTATAGCAGCGTGCCCCGCAGCGGGCGGGGATAGCTTTCTGCACTCCGGGGAACCAAGAGGTCCTGCGTCATGGTTGCATTCCAGCCTGATCCCTTAAGCACAGCTACTTACGCTTCGCCCTGTTGTATACCGAGTGCGTCCTGGTAGATTTCCAGCATGCGCTCACCCAGCCTGTCCCAGTGATAGAGCCGCGCAGCACGCTCGCGCGCGGCTCGACCCATCCGTAAACGCAACTCGGGATCCTGATAAAGTTGTCCCAGCGCCTCCGCGAGGTCGCGCACCGCCTGTTCGGGAGAGCTCGCCGGCACCTTGATCCCGCACCCTTTGGTTACGTGAAGTCCTGGTCCGCCCAAGTCCAAACAAATCACCGGTTTGCCGGCAGCCATCGCTTCCACTACCACCAATCCGCCTCCATCCCGCACACTCGGGAACAAAAACACATCGCACGCGCGCATGGTGGACCAAAGATCCTCCTGCGGTTTCCAAGTCTCAAACCTAACCTGCCTCTGGAGCCCGTATTTGCCAACTAAACTTCGCAACCGGGGAAGCTCTGGACCATCGCCGACAATGGTGAATTCCGCACCGTCAGTCCGCCCGGCCAAGCCCGTCCGCGCGACAAAGGTTTTGAATGCCTCGATGGCCAAGTCAAACGCTTTGAGGCGGACCAGGCGTCCTGCCGTAAGGATCCGGTAAGTCTCCTTAGGCTGAGCCCCCGGCCTGAACCCCTCAAAGGCAGCGGATGGTACGCCGCTGTGTGGCATGAGCTGAACTTTATGCTGCCACTTTTGCGGTACCGCGTTGAGTGCCTCCCGATTACAGACCAGGATGGCCTTGGCACGTCGTCGACCCAGCACAAAGAACGGATCGTGCCGGTATAACCACTGCCCGATGGTTCGAACCCGCTCCCAGCAACGTTCGCGGAGGGGGTAGTTCCGAACGAACGCCTTCGGCGTCCGGTGTGCTCCCCCGCCTGGACCTCGAAGGTAAGGAACGGGCAGCAAGGCGCCGATAATACTCGCCATCCAGTCATTGTCGTAAGTGAGATGATGAAAGGCATCAAAATGAATCTGCCGCTGAAGCTTGCGAGCAACGAAATAGGCTTTCCACTGCCAGAGATAGGCATAGAACTGGATGCCCCCTTGGTGCCGCAACAGGGGATGCAGCCAGCCCGGGAGGTCCACGTAATGAAACTCCACACCGGGAAGCGGCTCCTTTTTCAGGGCGACTTCAAGCGCGTCACGGTTTTGGGCGGCGGTGAGGACCCACAACCGATGCACGCGGCCCAGGCGCTTCACCATGTTGCAAGCCATGAGATCGCCGCCCCCAAAGAACTTCGTGCTGGGGTCTGCCGCGCAGGCAAAGGCACACATTAAGACTCGCAGTTTTGTCTTTGGAAAGTCCGAGGCCACCATTAACTTACTTGCTCCTATTTCTGCGGGCTTAGCGTCCCGCGATGAGTATCGACTGGGGGAATGGAAGCAACAAAGCCGTCTTTTGCGCCCCGCAATTCCGCCCACATACAATCCCATTGCCTTCTCAGGCCCATTTTCAACAACCGCCAGCAACAGTGAACTGGATACAAGCATAAAATGGAGAGCAAGTGCCAGGGGCGGCCGACTTTCCGTAGTGTCCAGAGTTGATTACGCGTCAGTAGGTATCGAATGGAGGCGGCTGGCTGTTTCCTGGAGGATCCTCCCAGGAAGTGCCACACTCTCCCCTGGGGGCAGTATAGGAGTTTGAAACCCGCCCGCCGACACCGAAGAGACCAGTCCACATCTTCGTTTCTAGTAAAGTCCGGGTCGAATCCTCCTACCACCTTCACTATTCCCATCGGAATCAAGAGACAGCAAGTGGAAGCGGCGTCCATTTCCATCACTTGCTCGAATTGTCCCCGGTCAACCGAGTTATAAACTGGATTGAAGTAGAAGCCCGTCCAGAGACTCAGCCGCCCGTAGGCAAACCATAGCCGCTTGGGATCATGAAGGTAGTAGATCTTGGGCCCTACGGCAACGGCGTCGTCATGCGGTTTTGCCGTGGCGACTAGGTGGGAAATCAAACTCCGGTCCACCTTGGTATCGTTGTCGAGTATCAACACATAATCGCTGCCGAGCTCGGCAGCTCGCGCGATGCCTAGATTACGAGCCTGCGAAACTCCCAGGTTTGCAGGCTGGCGGAGAAGCTCCAAGTCGGGGAAGCGCTGCGTGATTCGGGCGGGAGAATTGTCCGCTGAGCCATTATCAACCACAACCACCTGAAAATTGGGATAGTCCGATTCCGCTATGCTCTCGATGCAGGGGATTGTGAACTCGGCGCCATTCCAATTGACCAGCACCACACATACCTTGGGCGCGTCCGGCATTTCATCCATGGACGTTCATCCTTCGCCAAGACCCTGCGTGTTGAGCGCTAGAATTTCATGAGCCGTCTTTTCTGCGGTGCTCTCCCACGAAAAATCTTGGGCACGTTTCAAGCCCTTCTCAATCATATTATTGCGGGCGGAGTCCACGTTTACTTTGTAGAGCGCCTCGATCAGGGATTCCGGATGATCGGGATCAATCACAAAGGCTGCGTCGCCCACGACCTCGGGAAGCGACGTACGGTTCGACGCTATCACCGGAGTCCCGCAAGCCATCGCTTCGACAGGGGGGAGACCGAAACCTTCATAGAGCGATGGGTAGAGTAGTGCTCGCGATGCCGCGTAGAGGGATGGCAGTTCGTCGTCGGGAACCCACCCAATAAACCGAAACAGGTCTGTCTGCCCACTATCCTCGATCAGTTTGATCGTGGTAGGGGGCCGTTCACCCTGGGGCTTTTCGGTCGTAACTACGACTGGGAGCTTGATGCGTGGGTCGAGTCGTGCCCGCGCATAGGTTTCTACAATGAGGCGGAAATTCTTTCTGGCCCCCAGCCCGCTGACGTACAGATAAAAGGCTTCTGGAAGATGATAACGCGTGCGAACGTCTTGGACACTCTGCGCTCCACGGAGTAACCGGAACCGTCCGTGATCTATCCCGGCGTAAATGGTCGTGACGCGATCGTCCGGCACACCAAACACTTTTTTCAGGTCGCCTGCCGCGGAGTTCGAATCGGTAATGATGCGGTCGGCCTTCATGACCGCCTTGCGCACGACTAAGCGCCAGTAGAAGCCCTTCAGGCGGGTGTGCTCCACAGGATAGCGTTCAGGCTCAAGGTGCTCGAGGAAGGGGTACACATCATGTATCACGACTAGAAATCGCCTTGCCCGGATCGGCACTCTGGGCAACCGCGACTCTAGCGATACAAATACATCCGCACCCCAACCCAGGACAGCCGCGTAAGCGTGCTCCCAAAGCACCCGCAACTGCCTGTTAGCCCGGCTGGCCGGCAATCGGACCTTTCGCAGCCCATTCATTGACAACCCAAAGGGTGAGTCCTTGGAAAGCAGCACCGTGACTTGGCACCCTCTCGTTATCAGGAGCGGGATAATCCGCGGGAGAAGTTGCTGTATGTATTGACCAATTCCCCCAACGGTCGGCGTGGCGGTAGCAAAGATCACGACCTTCATTGCCTAACTCCTCTGGGTGACTGGACAGGCTCGGATTGCAGTGTGAGCTTTGGTTCTTAGGGCCAATGCACTAGGTCGAGGGAACGCCTCTGTGCTGCCCTCCAGCGAAACCCAGGCCGCGAGAAGGCGCCTTCCGGGCAATCATGTGAATCTCGGTCTGGCGGAGATGCACGTCGAGGTCGGTAAATCCTAGGGACCGCACCAAATCCATAAGGTCATTTACGTTCACCTTTTCCGGTAAGATTCCTGGATGGATCTCCATGCAAAGCAACTCACACGCAGGGTTCGCCAAGGTTGATTTCAGGCCTCTCAACACGAAGTGCTCGTACCCTTCGACGTCAATTTTCACGCCGCGAGGAATGGGCAGTGCCTCGCTTTCTCGTAGCCAGTCTCCCTCAACGATGTCCACCGTTTCCCAAGCGGTTGTTGAAGAAGCAATAACCGGAGAACAATCTACTACCCCTTCTCGACGGCTCTCGCGAACAGACGCAGTCGCCATTCTTGCTTCCCACACGCTTGGAAGCAGGGAAGAGCACGCCCTGCCTATCAGAGCGAGTCGGCCTTTGCTGTTTTCCTGGCCAAGCGCCTTTTGATAAATTCGGATATTCGTCAGCCGATTCAACGAGACGTTGTCTTCCAGTTCCTTGTGCGCGCGGCTTTCAGGTTCGAAAGCGATTACTTGGCCTTGCTCCCCCACAACCTTGGCCAATAGAATAGCGAACAGGCCGATGTCACTTCCAATGTCGAAGAAGACGTCGCCGGGGGCAAGCGTGGACATTAAAACCCTCAGGAAGTCATCCTCCCGTGGAATACCCCCTTCCAAGCGTCGTAATTCACTGGGGCTACGGACAGAGAATTTCGCAACAACCGAGTGCACTCTGACTTGAAAGACGCAGTCGCGTGACACCGCAACCCGGTAATACCACTTCCTGAGGAAACGCGAAACACCAAGTATTCGGGCAAGCTTTGACAGTCCAGACCGGTATGTCAATCGCCGCAAAGCCTTCAGCACCGTTTCAACCTCCGGTTACAAAGCTCCTGTTGGACTCCCGCACTAGCGCGGCTCGTTCCCTTGGTGTTTCCTAGTCGTGATATTCCGTCTTCCAGTAACGCCCGCGAAACTCGCGCCCTATTGTTAGTCCGTAGAATGGCCTCTATCCTTGGAGCGTTACGTGGGGGATTCCTGCTTGGGCTGTCCCGCGAGTCCGGCGCACGAGATCCGCGAGTTTCGGCTCCAGGTTGGAGATGAGTCGTTCCCAAGAATACTTCTCCACCGCCAGCCCTCGCGCCGCTGCAGCTAGAGCCTGAGCCCGCTCGGGGTCACGCAGCAGTTCGGCGACCCGGCGGCTGAAGTCCGCCTCGTTATCAGCAATCAGGAGGTGCTTACCGTCAATCACCTCGAGCCCCTGGCAGCCGATTGACGTGGAGACCACGGGCGTCCCGCAGGCCATCGCCTCCACCACCTTTATTTTTGTGCCCTCACCGTAACGGTAGGGGGCTACGGCCACCTTGGCCATCGCATAGTAAGGGCGAACGTCTTCCACGGTGCCCGTGACGTGGATGCCGGGGGTTTCCGCGAGCCGCCAGATTTCGCGGTTAGGATTGCTGCCCACAATCCAGAATTCCGCGTCGGGCACCTCGAGGCGAATTCTTGGGAACATGCGGCGGGCGAACCATAGCGCCGCCGCGCGGTTCCGGTAAACGGCCAGACCGCTGCACAGCAGAATGACATTCTTCTTATTCCCTTCCGTTTGTGCGGGGGCAAAAACTGCCGTGTCCACCCCATTCGGGACCGCCCACACCTGGACACCCGGCGGCGCGTACTGCCTCGTGAAGTCCGCTTCGCGTTCGGAATTGCTGAGCACGGCCGCAACCTGGGACATGATTCTCTTTTGGAAGGCCGGAAGTTTAATCAGATTCACCAGCGCGAAGGCCCGCTTCGCCAGGCTTCCGTGACGCAAAAACTGCCGCCACAGCAGCCCTTCCGACTCGTGCTCGTCCAAAACCAAGGGCGTGGTTCGGCACAGTTCCGGCGGAACCGCATAAGCCATAAAAGCGAAGTTTGCCCAGATCAGGTCGAACTCGTGTTTCTCCGCGAGGCGCTGAATGCTCTCCCGTATATGGCGGGCGCCGAACTTCGCGGCCACGTAGGGTAGGGGCGAAGCCAGGGAGCGCAAGGCAGAGAGGAACGGGACACCGGAGCGGGCACTCTCGGGCGGCTGATAGGTCACGATCTCCCGGCAAAGAGAAGTGAGAGGATGCGACGTCGGCAGGGGCGGACCGTCATGACCCGCCAGCAAGACGACCTCGTGCCCGAGCCTTACCAACTCTCTCAACACATAGTAAATGCGGATCGGCGGGCCGCCATTGAGCGGCCAGGGAATGTAAGGTGAAAGCATCAAAATCCGCATGGTTTACGTCCCGTCCTCAGGGGCCGACGGCCGCGGCGCCGAGTCCTCCGCATCCTTGAAAGCCCAGGCATGGAAATCTTTGGTACGCGGGTGAATTTCAACGCGACGAAAGCCCAGCGACCGCAAGAGGTCCAGGACTTTCTCCGGTGTCACTGGTGCCGGCAGGAGGTGAGGATGGACCTCGCAACAAACCACTTCGCACTGAGGCTGTGCCAAGGTCCGTCTCAGGCCGCCGATCACTGCGAGTTCATAACCTTCGACGTCGATTTTGACTGCTCGGGGCACCCGTAGATTCTGTGCTTCCACAAAACTGTCCCCGTTTACGACTTGTGCCCGCTCTATGATTCCCGTACCCGCCGTCTGTTCCCCTGACTGAATGATCCTGGCAGACCCGGCAACCTCGCCAGGGCTGAGGCAGACTTTTCCTTCAGCCTCTCCCAGGGCTACCTGAAAGGCCCGCACATTCGTCAACTGATTCAGATCCAGGTGCTCGCGCAGGCGCTCGTAGGTGTGATCCTCAGGCTCGAAAGCCACGACTTCCCCCCTGTCCCCGACGGCCTTAGCAAGGAGGACAGTGTAAAGTCCGGTAGCAGCCCCAATGTCGTAAACGCAATCGCCAGGCCGCAGTTTCCCGATAAGGAACTCCAACGTTTGACGTTCCCCGCCCAGCGAATTCAGGGCCTCGATATTAGATTTCGAGTAGACATAGAAGCGCGCGGTTTCCCCCGCTACGGAAAGAGTGTGCTCGCCGCCCCCAGGAGCGAAACAGCGCCGATATAACCTTCGGAGAGTGCTCCGCACGCCCAGCAGACCCGCGACTTTTGTTATCTGATGCCAAAATGGTAGGTGCCTGAGGGGCTCCATCTAATGGTCTGCCTCACGAGCAATCTTCTTCTCCTGCAGGAATTCGATCACGATCTTGCGGATGCTTCGCTTGAAGCCGTCTACCGAAAACCTGTTGGCGCCCTCTGCCAAGTGGGTTCGCAGCTTGGTTTGCAGCGCGGAATCCGCCAAAGCCGCCTCAATCTTCCGCACCGCGTCGTCGTCGTTCTCATAAATCAGCTCAGGATGGTCCACGATCTCGGTCTGTCCCCCGCCGTTGGGCACGAAAACGATGCAGCCCGCCTTGGCCAGTTCTGCCACCGCTATCCCAAATGGCTCGTTCTCTCGGCCGCTGAGGCCGTACTTGTGGCCCGCCATGATCTGGGATTTCGCTTGAGAATCGATCCCTTCCTCCATAAAAACCCATTCCCGGTTTTTCCTGCACAACTGTCTTAGACTCCCGACATAGCTCGGGTCTCCTCCGTTACCGACGAGGTGGAGATGAATCTTGGCGCCTCTCTTACGTACCTCCCCGAGAATCCCTAACACTCTCTCCATGCGTTTCTCTAGGCTCCATCTCCCTGTGCAGACAAAACCATCCTCGCGGTCCGGCCAAGCAACATTGGGGAATTTGCCCGCCACCGCCGGATACACCGTGCGGGTCTCAATCCCGAAGCATTGCCGTACAATCCTTCCTGTCCACTCGGAACTTACTAACGTCAGATTGTTTTTCATCCTGTCTTCTGAATAGCCGGTAACCCGTCGGCTGAGTCCAAGGTAGACTTTGCGCAGCGGCGAATCCCGATAAAACCACCCGCGGAGACCCTTGGGGAAAGGGGTCAACTGGCGATGCAATTCGGGGCTGAAGAGAGGATCATGAATGAGCTGAATCCCTCTGACACCGAAGTCCATCACCCCATAAGTCATAAACATGACGTCAAATTCAGGCGCCAACCTTCGACAGAACCTGGCGAAGACAGCTCCCCGCAAGGCAGCAAAATTGGTCCGAAGGAACACGGGTAGGGGCGCTTCAATGACCGCAACCTTTCTCTCGTCTACGGCCGTGTCGCAAAACCTATTAAGGCGATCAAGATCTACCCGCTCGTTTTGTCTGCGAGTGGTGATCAGCGACACCTCATAATCCTCCTGCAATGCCTCGGCTATCGAGAGCGTGACGCGCTCCGAGCCTCCGTAGCCGAGCTGAGTATGTAAGAGAGCTACTCTAGGCCGCGACATGAGTCGACGCCGATTTACGCGCCACCATGTGGATCTGGGTCCAGCGCAGGGGCGCGTCAAGGTTAGTGAATCCGCAAGCTTTTACGAATTCCATAATCATCTCCACCGTCACCGGCGACGGCAGGTACGAAGGATGAATTTCCAGGCAGAGCAACTCACACGCCGGGTGCGCCAAGGTTCGCTGCAGGCCCCGCAAGACCGCATATTCATAACCTTCAACATCGATCTTCACGGCGCGGGGGACAGGTAGGTTCTCGTTTTCTCGGAGCCAGTCTCCCGGCACGATCTCGACAGCTTCTGAGGCACTCTGCTGTTCGGCGTCTTCCAAATGCAACACCAGCGACGGGCACGATCGTCCCCCCACAAAGAGCCGCCCCGCAGCGTTTTGGTCCCCTAGCGCTTGTCTGAAGACCCGCACATTCGACAATCTGTTTAGCTCCAGGTGGTCCAGAAGTCGCTGGTAAGCTTGGGCTTCAGGTTCGAAGGCGACCACTTGGCCCTCATCCCTTACAACCTTGGCCAGGGGAACAGCGAACTGCCCGATCTGGCTTCCGACGTCAAAGAAAATGTCGCCCGGGCGAAGGGTGGAGATTAAGACCTGCAAGAAATCCTGCTCCGCTACAAGAGTTCCCTCCACTCCTCTGAACTCGGCGGGGGTGGAAGCACGGAACTGCACGTCAACTCCGCCTAAGTTGGCGCGAAGTACCTCGCCTGGCGACACTGCCCATCGGTAGTAGCATTTCCTAAGGACGTTCGTAAGACCTAGAAATCGGGTCATTGCCAACAGGTCGGAGCGATAAGTCAAACGTCTCAAGGCGTTCATTTCGTCCTCAGGAACTCGCCTTTCAAGATGCGCCGGTGGACAGCAAGGTAAGCGCTGCGAGCCATCTGATCAGGGCGGATCCTCAAGGGGACTCTGCTGCTCGACCCGCCCCCACCCAGCTGCGGATGCACAATGGCCACCCTAGCGCGCCCCCTATCACAATACTCCGCTTTTGCACCCTCTCGGAGGCTAGCCTCAGACTCAGGCCAAAGCCACATTACACCCTCTCCCTTTTACACAATCGAGCTTACGTTACCATTTTCAATACCACTGCGGTTGAATTGTCGAAAAAAACTGACGAGGAGGAGACCCGCAAGTGCATTTCACCCAAGACAGTTCCGAGGAGAACAACCTCCCCAGCCTAATTGTGCGGTGAGTTCAAGTAAGAAGTCAGCAATCTCCGAAAAGTACTACGAATTCCTTGCGGTAGGTACGGACGAAAATTAAAAAATATAAAATATGCGGGAGGAATGCTCCCCATCAGCACAATCCGCTGCCCCCAAGAAAGGGGAGCGCGCATAACAGCGCGCATCTCCTCGACCAGGTATTTCACCCAACCAAACCTTCCAACGGGAGTCGTCCCCCGGGGATACAGGCGGTCGTGGAACCCCGCCATTGCCTGGGCCCGTGTGATGGGCCGTGAACTCTCTCCGCGGTTGTCACGCATGAAGAAGAGCGGCTCGGGAACAATAGCCGTAGGTCCAAGAAGCGAAAGCTCGAAGCCGACAAGAAGATCGGGGCCAAGGACTCTGCACATCAGCCGGGTCTGACGTAGCGCGCTCGACCGCAGCAAGGCATAGGCGAGAAAAGCTGAGGGCTGCCATAGGGCCAAGTTAGCCCGAACGAATAAGCCGTGTCGGCGCGTGTCGATCTGGTGCACTGTACGGCCAAACTCCTTTCCGTCCTGGCTCATATACTGCGCCACGGAATTGCATTGGACGATGGTCGCATCGCTTTCCAGCACCTCGAGACACCGGGAGAGATAGGTCGGTGCCCACACATCGTGGCCGCCCGCCCACATGAAATATTCCCCACTCGAAAGCCTGAACGCGCGGTTGAAATTCTCGGTCGCGCCAAGGTTGGTTTCGTTCCGGTAATACCGGATGCGGGCATCTCTGGTTGCATACTCAAGGCATATTTGTTGGGTAGCATCCTCCGAGGCATTGTCGGAGATGATCAGCTCAAAGTCGGCATAGTCTTGGGCAAGGAGAGAGTCGAGCGCAGTCCGCAGGTGCTTCTCCTCGTTGTAGATTGGCATCCCGATGCTGACGCGTGGCAGCCCAGTGTTCACCGGTACCTTCTCCCTTTTCCCTGCAACCCCAATCCAGCGCCCCGCTTTTGCCGGGGGTGCGGCTTACTCTTAGTCCGGCACCACAGCTTCCCGCATCTTCAGGCGCAGCGGGTTCACGAAGCCGATGATTTTCTGACGTAGTTCTTCGCCCATGATCCGGAAGGCGACGACGCCGTAGACCAGCGTCGCTAGCACGTAAGCGGCCGCGAGCGCGGTAACGGAAAAGGTGCCGAGCGAAGCCAGCGCCATCCACGCACAACCATAGATCAGCATGGCTGAACCCAGGATCCTGAGGACGTGCCTGTACCAGATTCCCGGCGCAATCCCTAAGCACTCCCGGCAGATGCGCGGTAATCCATAAGAGTAATAAAACACGTGATAGAGCACCCAGGAAAAGCCTGCGCCATTCAACCCGAACCAGCATATGGCGATTGCACTAACCGACGGCACGATAAACAGTGACAGCACGTTCTGCCGGGCGGTGATGTCTGGCCGGCCCACCGCGAGCGAGACGACGTAGGGTGTGGTCAGCGTTCCATTCATGTAATAGCCGATGCAAAGAAAAGTCGCGGGGAGAAGCAGTGTTTGGGCGGCATTCTGATTGAAGACGTGAGAAAAAAGCGGCAGAGCAGCAAACGGCACGGCGGCGAACACCGGGACCGTCCCGAAGCAAATAAGATCCTGGATCTTGTTGTAGACACTCCTCAGCTCAACGGTTTTCCCCGCTCCGTGCAAGGCCGAAAAGTGCGGGAAGATAGCGTTATTGATAGCCCCGGTCAGAAGCATGCCTTGGTTAATGGCGCCGCGAGCAAACGTATAGATGCCCAGCAAAGTCAGCGGGAGCAGCTTGCTGACGATCACCTTGTCGGCTTCCGTGAGCACCCAGGCGCAGAGCGTAATTGTCATGAGACCCGAGGCGTAGCCGACGTTCTGCTTGACTACGGCCCGGGAGAAACCGGGAAGCAGCATTGCACGGAGGGAGAAGAAGCGGGTGCACACAAACAGATAGGCCAAAAGCTGCAGTGTCAGGCAAGCAACGATCCAGTACACCACATCGAACAGGCTGCCGTGCATCAACAGGATCAGGAAGATTCCACCCTGCTGCAGGCCCTTCGCGGAAACGTCGATGACGTTGGTAAGGTCCATGCGCTGCAGACCAACCAACAGCGCCCTGTACAAGCCCCCGGGTAGAGCCACCAGGGCGCCGAGACTGAGGATGCGCAGGATTCTGACCGCTGTCGGAGCGTCAAGGGAGTCGAGCTTCACCCAATGGTAAACGAGGTACGGGGCGAGCGTGTAAGCAGTGACCGCCAGGGTGAGGTAGCCGGTCCAGTAGAACAACGAGCTTGTGCGTATGAAACTCTCGATATACTCCGGCCGATCCGCATGGTGAGAGGCAACCTCCCGCACGGCGCTTGTGCAGATGCCCAACTGTAAGACCACCGACAGAGCCGCGCTGAAAGCTAGAGAGAAGTAAATCAGACCCAGGGCATCGCCGCCGAGACTTCGGAACACAAATCGAACCGCGACAAAGCCCAGGAGTAGGCTGAGCCCCTGGCCGAGGACATTGTAAGTGATGTTCTTTGATAGCCCAGACACTAGAATCTGCGTCCCGTGAAGACAATGGTCGGCAAGTTGCTCCGTTGGAACATGGCGACTATTTTTTTCTTAGGTACCCATCCGGCCAGTAGGTGATCCCCAAACGGGCCGGCTCAGGATCGATTTCAAATTCGGGGTGAGCGGCTAGAAACTCATGAATTGCTGCCTTAGGATTGTCGTTCACCCAGTCCGGCTTACCACCCGGCACATCGGAGAGGTCTTCCATTATTCCGTCCGCAGCCACAACATAGCTACCGGAGGTCACTAGCGCTCCATAGAGTTCAAGCTCTTTACGGGCATGGTCTTTAGCGTGGTTTGAATCAAGAAAAACCATAACCGTCTCATGGGGAGCGATCAGACTCCGCACCTTCTGCACCGTTTCGAGGGCGACCGAATCGCCCTCGATTAATGTGATGCGCTTCTTGAGAGGGTGTTCTTCTAGAGCCTTCCTATTATGCGGACGGATTTCAATATCGATCGAAATGACGCGGCCGTGACCGAAAACTTCAAACAAGCTTGCGAAGAAAACGCTCGAGCCGCCATGAGCGACACCCGTTTCAATGATGATATCTGGCCGAACTTTGTAAATGACTTCCTGCATCATGAGGAGATCTTCGGGCAACTGTATGACCGGCCGGCCCATCCAGGAGAAGTTGTAGGAAAACTTCGAAGCCCATCCCGCCTTGACCCAGGGTTGCGAGATGATGCGAAATCCCTCAGGACTGTATAAAGGAACCGAAGCGGTTTCCCCGTCGGCATACGTGACGTATAACGTCTGGCTTACAAAATCCGCCAATAACTTCCATAGCTTCTTCATCAGTTTCTTCTCGCTACTCTCCGTTTTGTTGCCACCACGAAACGGTCTGTCGCAAGCCGTCCTCCAGGCTCCGGGTGGGAGTCCAGCCCGTGTGGGCCCTAAGCTTGCGGACATCCGCCACCAACAGGGGCGGTTCTTCAACCGAAGCAGGCATTGCTCCGAATTCTACGTTCTCGCTGCCCCTCACCAACCGTGTAATCATTTCCACAAGAGTGCGAATCTTCACGGGTTGCCCGGAGCCGATGTTCACCGGACCCGAGAAGTCACTCTGCGCGACGGCCCACACGGCTGACGCCACATCTTCCACGTAAAGAAAATCCCGGATCTGCTCTCCGTGTGTGCACTTGGCCGTCTGGCCGTTAAGCAAAGCCAGAACCACCGAGGGAACTAACCTCTCCCGGGGCTCACCCGGGCCATAGAGGTAAAAGAAGCGAGTCCAAGCAAAGCCCATGGACACACGCTCGCAGTAGGCTTGAAGTATTTGGCGAGTTGCGTTCTTACAGACGCCATATAGACTCCGAGGCTTGAGGGGTGTAACTGCTTCAGAGAGGAACCCGTAATCCCAATCATATTCGGCACAGGTGCCGGCGGCCACAAGTCGCTTGCATCCGGATTCGGCCAGGGCCTTTGCCAGCGACAAACTCATACTTGCGCAGTCCAGGTTTTCCGGAGCCGTCCAATATTGGCCTGGCACGGCATACCAGGCGAGATGGATAGCGCAGTCGGGCCGGATCTCGGAAATCATGGATCGAACAGCACCCTCATCTCTCAGATCAAGCTCCAGAAAATGGATTCGCTCAATCAAATCCATCAAGCGTTCTTGACCTACGCCTTGCCGATCCACACCGTAGACGGTATGGCCGTCCTGAACAATCCGACGCGTCACGTGGGATCCGATGAATCCAGAGGCTCCCGTCACTAAGACACGCATACCTCGCCTTGTCTTTAGCGTTGTTTGATCGCCCAGTCGTACGGAATATGGTTCTCAAACGGATCCATCCGTTCCGAGAGCGAGGGGTCGTGAGAATGAGTGCAGCAGTTCGCCACGATGGCAAGGGGATCGCTCATGCCCTTGAAGCCGTTCCACACTTGGGGGGGAATGACCACCAGTGAGTAGTCGTCCGGCCCAAGGAAAACTTCCGTCAGTTCTCCCTTCGTCGAAGAGTTCTCCCGGTCATCGTAAAGGACCAACTTGATCCGCCCAAAGATGCAAGCGTAGTTGAGGGTCATCTCGCGGTGGCGATGCCATCCCTTCACGACCCCACGATAGACGGAGGAGAAATAGATCTCTCCGAACTGGATGAAGTGTGGGTCGGTGCGCTTCAGCATATGGCAGATCGTCCCCCGCTCATCAGGGATGCGCCGGAGTGGAATGACCTGAACACCTTCAATCATAGCTACACCACATGAGGCTCTGGGATCGGCATGATGAAACGGCCGCCGCGTCGGCAGTATTCGGCCTGCTGCTCCATAATCTCCTCGGCAAAGTTCCAGGTGAGGAGCAAAACGTAATCCGGCATCGCCTCCAGGAGTTTCCCCGGCGGAAAAATCGGAAGATGTACTCCAGGCATGTACCGCCCCTGCTTATAGGTACTCCGGTCGACCACAAACTCCAGGGTCTCGCGGCCGATTCCACAGTAGTTCAACAGCGTGGTGCCTTTGGCGGCGGCGCCATAGGCGGCGAGGCGTTTCCCTTCTCCCACCAGCCCTCTAAGCAATTTCAGTAGGTCGGCCTTGACCCTCTCAACACCTCCGGAGAAACACTGGTAGAACTCCAGCCGATCGACTCCCCAGGCCGCCTCTTCCTCCAGCAGGGCCGAAACAGACGGCTTCCGGTGGGTCCGTGCCTTAGCCGCTGCATACAGCCGCAGCGAACCGCCATGGATGGGAAGGCGTTCCACATCCGCAATGACCAGTCCATGTCGTTGAAAGAGGCGATCAAGGGTTGTTAGTGAAAAATAGCACAAGTGCTCATGATAGATGGTGTCAAACTCACACTGATCCATCATCTCCTTTAAGTAAGGGACCTCGATGACCGCCATCCCATCGCCTTTGAGCAGAATCCCAATTCCCTCGACCAGGCCGTTGAGATCCGGAACGTGCGCCAGGACATTGTTGGCATGAATAACGTCCGCGCCCCGTCCTTCCTTTCGAAGCTGGCGCGCGAGGGCCTGGCCAAAGAATTCGCAGAGGGTAGGAATGCCGTGTTCTTTTTCAGCAACCTGCGCGATGTTGGAGGCCGGTTCGATGCCCAGCACAGGAACACCCGCCCGCTTGTAAAATTGGAGCAAGTACCCATCATTGCTCGCGATTTCAACCGCGAGCTTGCTTGCATCCAACGGCCGCGAAGCGAGCAGGCGGCTGACGAGCGCCTCGGCGTTGCGGACGACCGTGTCGGAAAAAGACGAGAAGTATGGATAATTGCTGAACAGTGTCTCAGGAGGAACCGTCTCCAAAATCTGAACCAGAAAACACTCCGGGCAGAACGCCAGATCGAGTGGATACCTTGCCTCCGGCAGATCTAACTCGTGGGTCCTCAGCAAGGCATTCGCGAGCGGGGTTTCCCCTAGCGATAACACTAACCTGAGGCCTGCCTTTCCGCAGGACCGACAGAGGACAGCCAAGCTATTCAACCGGATTTTCCCCCAGATACTTCTTGTACCATTCGATGGTTTCGGTTAACCCGTCGTCCAGCGTGTACACAGGCCGCCATCCGAGCA
>Ga0315296_10002253_pt1 | contig 16514 bp, 10 predicted proteins | sample YL17G14_18_MG_FD_203921 | JGI IMG/M metagenome (GOLD analysis project Ga0315296, IMG submission 203921) | Sediment microbial communities from Yellowstone Lake, YNP, Wyoming, USA - YL17G14_18 | ecosystem: Environmental > Aquatic > Freshwater > Lake > Sediment | place: USA: Wyoming | collected... | reverse complement strand
ATGGCATTTCTCATTTTGTGTGCCGCTGCGGGTTCGGCAAAAAGCTTCTCAGCCAGCGGCAGATCAGGCTCTTCGCCTGGCTCAAGCCAGAGCCGATATGTGCCGCACAAATCGTCGCCGAGATACGACCGCTCCGCCGCCAGAAAGACTTTCGCACCCTGTTGTGCTGCTGCCACAGCCGCCGCTACGCCCCCCGATGTCCCGCCGACAACCACCACATCGACATCGTAAGCAACAGGGATATTCCGGGCGGAGTCATTGACCCAAGCCACAGGCCGCCGATTTTGGACTTCCAGCTTCAGATCTTGATTTTTCGCACAGCCTGCTGGCCAAAAAGAGACACAAGCTACTACCGCGACAAGCGTTGTGCCCAGCAATTTCGCCATTCTTAAGCCCTTTCTTTGGGTATTTGGCTGCCACACGGGCATTTTTCCGGCATCGCTGCTGGTTCGACGCTAACATTATCTTTGCCGGAAGCCTATTTGCAACCAAATTCCCATAGTGCCGCCGGGGCCCTGCCGGCTCGGGCAAATAGCGCCTGCCCAAGCTTGACACGGGCTATTTTGAGTCTAAAATCGCCGCCTATGGCCGATTCAGCCCCACACAAAAAGAAGAAAAAGCACCACCTCTTCAAAGATTGGCTCACGTACCTTGCCCTGCGGGTTATCGTGGTTTTTCTCTACATATTCGATGTCCAGACTAACTTGAATACAGCCTGTTTTCTCGGCAGACTGCTGTGGAAATACTATCACCGAGGCCGCAAACGCGCCCTGGATAACCTCCGCGCAAGTTTTCCCGAAAAAGACGAGCAATGGATCCGGAACACGGGGCGGCGAAGCTTTGAGCATATCGCTATGCTGGCGATCGATGTACTTTTCACGCCGCGCCTGGTGAGAAAATCCAACTGGCGGAGCTACTCCCGCTTCAAAAACACCGAACGGGCAAAATGGCTGATGAAGGAGGGCAAAGGCCTGATTATGGTCACCGGCCACTACGGCAACTTTGAAATCATGGGCTACATGATGGGATTGTTCGGCTTCAATATCTACAGCATCGCCCGGCCTTTAGATAACCGCTTTATTAACAAGCACTTATACCTGGTCCGCAGGCGGGTCGGGCAGAGAATCATAGATAAAAAAGGCGCGGCGGAGCTTATGCCCCAACTAATTTCAAGCGGCGCGACTCTGGGCTTTATCGCCGACCAGGATGCCGGCAGAAAGGGCATTTTCGTTGACTTTTTTGCCCGTAAGGCCAGCACCTATAAGAGCATAGGGCTCCTGGCTATCACTAATAACATCCCCATCGTGGTGGGCTACAGCCGAAGAATTGACAGCCGGTTTGTCTTTGAAATGGGTATTGAGCGCATCATTTTCCCGCAGGAATGGGCTGAAAAAGACGATCCTTTGACCTGGGTTACAGCCGAATATACTAAGGCAATTGAAGATTTCGTGCGAGAAGACCCCACGCAATACTGGTGGCTGCACCGCCGATGGAAGCACCGCCCGCGAGAAGAAAGGCAAAAAACTTAGCTCAGGCAGCCCTTGCCCATCTTCACAAAAGGCGCACCGAGTGACATCAAATTGGACACTTGGTTTTTAAGACTTTTCTGCAAGATTTCTATACGTGCTTAAGACACAAGAGAATACGCGCAAAACAGGAAAAGTCCAAAAATGAGCAGAAATGCGCAGAAATTGACAGAAATGCGCGCGTTTTGAACATAAACTAACAGAAAATGCGCGTTTTCTGACACTTATAAAAAACGGTACTTGACTTTTATCCGGACCTTAGATTTCTGGCACGCAAGTTGCGCTTCTCATCCGTGAAGCTGGCGCTTTCAGGTCATACTGGTGAGCCGCAGGCAATGTTTCTCTTCAGTAGCGATAAAAAGAAAATTTTTCTGAAATTTTCCTTGACATTTATGTTACAAATGTAACAATTGTAATTGTTACGGTTGTAACACCAAGGAGGTCAATATGAAAAAGACACCCAGGATCTCGGAAGCTGAATGGGAAGTTATGAAGGTGTTTTGGAAGAAGTCTCCGCGGACCGCCAATGACACAGTTAAAACCTTGTCCGGCAAAACCCGCTGGAAGCGAGAAACCATAAGGACCCTTATCAACCGGCTCGTACAGAAGAAGGCTCTGGGCTACCAGAAAAAGGGTAGGCGCTACGAGTACTTCGCGCTGGTGAAGGAGGCGGAATGCGTTCGGGAGGAGACCAAGACCTTTCTCAAGCGATTCCATGGCGGATCAATCGAACCGATGCTCACCCACTTTGTTCAGGAAGAGAGTCTGTCCCCTGAAAGAATTGCCCGGCTCAGAGAAATCCTCGACCGGGCAGCGGAGCAGCAGAAAAGAAGAAGCGAAAAGTCGCCTTAACGAAAGGCTTAGATATGGGAGCCTTGAATACACAGTTGTCGCCGTTTCTTGAATGGCTGGTTAAGACCACCATTGAAGGCAGCGTGCTGATAGCTCTGATTGTGCTGGTAAAAACAGTTCTGCGGGACAGGCTACCAATTCGCTGGCACTATTGGCTTTGGGTCTTGCTGCTGATACGCTTGGTGACACCGTGGGCGCCAAAAACCAAGCTGAGCGTTTTCAACTTCATTCCGCACAGTTTTGAACTGCAGCGGATAGAATTGGCGCTGCATAGTGGGAAAAGAATTCGCCCGGCCGTGGCATCTGCGGTTGGCCAGAAAGAAAAACCCAGCCCTGTGAATTCAACCATAGCTGACACAAATGTCGCCAAGTTAGTGACACCGCTTGAGCCAACACCACAAGCAGAAGCGCGACAAAAGCCTGCTCCTACAAAGACAGTCGCCGTCAGGCAACAAAAATGGAGCCGGACTGTCTTTGTTAGGTTTTGCAGCACGCTGCCTTTTGTCTGGCTGATAGGCGCTGCGGGTCTCGCGGCTTTTATTCTGGTCAGAAATTTCAGTCTTTGGAGGCTGGTCAAACGCGAACGGCCCATCACCGATTCGCAGATCCTTGAGCTGCTGGAAGATTGCAAGATGCAAATGGGCATCCAGACCATCGTGGGCGTAGTGGTAACCGACAAGGTGAAGGGGCCGGCCCTTTTCGGATTTATTCGGCCGCGACTACTTTTGCCGCAAGGGCTAATCGAAGACCTTGGCCTGGACGACCTGTACTACGTTTTCATCCACGAGCTTTGCCATCTTAAACGGCGTGACGTCTATCTGGGCTGGCTGATTTCACTGCTGCAGATTCTGCACTGGTTTAATCCGCTGATGTGGTTTGCTTTTCATCGGATGCGGCTGGACCGCGAGTTTGCCTGCGATGCCCTGGCTGTTTCCACAATGAATGCAGAAGAAACGCCGGTCTATGGCCGGACCATTCTCAATCTCCTGGAAAGATTTTCGCAAGTTAGTTACGTGCCCTCGATAGCGGGCATATTAGAAGATTCATCTCAAATTGAAAGGAGGATCAAAATGATTGCCAAATCCAAAAAGACTTCGCCCGTGCAATGGGCAGCAGCGGTGCTGATTTTTGCAGTGCTTGCCGGGATAGGCTTGACCGATGCGTACCCGGCACCCCCGCCATTTAATTTCGGCACTCCCACAAACCTTGGGCCAAATGTCAACACTTTGTCTGGCGATGGTGCGCCAAGCATATCCGCCGATGGTTGTACGCTCTACTTCGATTCCGATCGGCCCGGCGGGTACGGTGATTGGGACCTATATGTGGCGACGAGGAAAAGCAGGGATGATGAGTGGGGACCGCCGGTGAATCTCGGTGCGATGGCGAACAGCCCTTACCTTGAAGCCTTGCCCTCCATTTCGGCTGACGGCCTGTCGCTCTACTTCAATTCCAACCGGCCCGGTGGCTTCGGTAGTTATGACCTATGGATGACGACGCGGGCAACACTCTCCGACGTCTGGGGTCCGCCGGTAAATCTCGGCCCAACTGTCAACAGTTCAAGTTCAGACTTGAACCCGAACTTATCGTCCGATGGCCTGTCACTGTACTTCGCTTCCTGGCGGCCCGGAGGCTACGGGAGTATCGACCTATGGGTCACGACGCGGGCAACACTCTCCGCCCCCTGGCGTCCACCCGTAAATCTCGGCCCAACTGTCAACGGTTCAAGCTGGGACTATCAGCCGAGCATCTCGACTGACGGGTTGTCGCTTTTCTTTGCGTCCGAGCAGCGCGCGGGTGGATTGGGTCCCGTCGATATATGGGTGACGACCCGGGCAACCGTGTCCGACCCCTGGGGACTGCCGGTGAATCTTGGACCACCGGTCAACGGTGCTGCTGCCTTTACGCCGAATATCTCCCCCGATGGTCGTACCCTCTATTTCACTTCCGACCGAGCCGGCGGCTACGGGGGATTTGACATCTGGCAGGCGCCGATCCTTGCTGCTCCGGTTTGTGGTGATGCTGAGCATCCATATCCGGCAGTTGATTTGAACAAGGACTGCCGCGTTGATTTGGCTGACCTGGCTGTGCTGTTGGCCCACTGGCTGGAATGTACCGCACCGGAGTGCAATTAAGAGGGTGGAACCCGCCAATAAGACCCCCTGCTGAAGCAGGGGGCTAAACGGGCACGCTGGTTATAGGAAATTAGGCGGTCCTGCCACCAAATTTAGTTTGCCGGACCGAGGCAAGGCAACCCTCCGATACCATCGCCGGTTTGCGCGCGGAGCGAGAATAAAGCTTTTGACATCTGCGACCGGCTGCGGTTAAATTCTCACGCAAGAACGCAAGACACAAAAGCATCTAATTCCAGAAGAAGGAACATAACATGAGAAGAAAAGTATGGACCAGTCTGGGTTGGGCGATTGCAGCAATATCCATGCTTGGCTGTGGGGAGATAAGCGCAATGAGTACCAAAACAGAGTCTTTTGGGCAGACGCCGGATGGGCAGGTGGTCGATTTGTACACCCTGACTAATCAAAATGGGCTGAAAGGCAGGATCACTAACTACGGGGCGATACTGGTTTCGATGGAGGCGCCGGACCGCAAAGGCAATCTCGCCGACCTCACGTTGGGCTACGATAACCTCGAACAGTACATCAAAAGAGGCGCGTTTTTCGGGGCGACGGTCGGCAGGTACGCCAACCGTATCGGCGGGGCAAAGTTTGTGCTCGATGGCGTCGAGTATAAGCTGGTGGCTAACTCCGGGCCGAACCACATCCACGGCGGAAAAAAGGGATTCGACAAAGTCCTATGGAAGCTCGAAGACATAAAGGCCCAGGGCGATGAGGCATTTGTTCGATTGAGCTATCTCAGCAAGGACGGCGAAGAAGGATACCCTGGCAATCTTGCCTGCACCCTGACGTATACACTCACTAACAACGATGAGCTAAAAATCAGTTACGAAGCCGAGACGGATAAGACAACCATAGTCAACTTGACCAACCACAGCTACTGGAATCTTGCCGGGCAAGGAAACGGCGATGTTCTGGGGCATGAGCTTATGCTCAACGCCGATAGGTACACAGTTTTCGGCGAGGGCCTGATACCGACGGGCGAAATCCGCAGCGTGAAGGATTCACCGCTGGATTTTACCAAGCCGACGGCAATCGGAGCGCGGATTGGCCAGGTCGGCAGCGGCTACGACCATAACTACATGCTCAATAGCAGCCCGCTGCCCCGTCTTGCGACGGGAGTCGCAGGGGCGAGCGGCGGCAAATTGGCTCTGTGCGCAAGGGTTTATGAGCCGACCAGCGGACGTGTGATGGAGGTTCACACTACTGAGCCGGGCGTGCAGCTCTATACCGCAAACTTTCTGGATGTAACCGGCAAAGCCGGCAAGGCCTACAAAAAGCACTACGGATTCTGCCTGGAGACTCAGCACTTTCCCGATTCGCCGAACAAGCCGAACTTTCCATCTGTTGTTCTCAAGCCGGGCGAAAAGTACGCATCAGTGACCGTGCACAAGTTTTATGCGAAATAGGGGAAAGTAGCTGGTGGTCTGTACAATTCAAATGCGGGCTGTCATTGCGAGGCCCCGCTGCGCCGGGGCCGTGGCAATCTCCGATCCCAGAACGGGAGAGATTGCTTCGCTTCGCTCGCAATGACACCGATCCTTTCAGATGTAATAGACCACCAGTCATTGCAGGTATACTTGGTTGCCGGATTTGATTTGGGGTACCCGACTTAGCTTTGCTCTGATGTCGTCTTTGTCAAGGGCAAAGCTGGGTGCGATTTCAATAAGGCAATCGACTGAGCCGTCCGGCTTTCGGGGGATGGCGACACCTGCCGATTCGAGCCAATCAGCCGCCCGCCCGACCATTAACTGCCTTGCCGTTTCAGGGCTATCCACGCTGGCAGCGTTTTTTATCGGGGCAAATTCTTGCTCTCGTAGCGTTTCAAGGATTACCGACTCTGAGGCCAGCGGCACTGCATCAAAGACAAAGCTTTCCAGCTTTATGCCGTTAGGCTCAGCAGGCTCGACAAGGTTTCCGCTGTCGTCTATGTGCGGAATCTGTTTGACCGCGCGGTGCAAAGGCAGCGGACAGCCTTTCTCGTTCAGCCTTTCGACAAGGCTGCGATTGATAATGTGGATGGCGATGCTGCCCATTTCAAAGACCAGCGAGCCGTCAGGCTTTCGTCTCTCCGCCAATTCGTCGGGCATATCGCTGTATTCAATGACCTTTACCTTGCCGTCGACCAGGCAGAAATTGCCCACCTTTTCTTTGGGGTAGGCCTTAATAAGGGCCTTTGAAGACATCTCGGCCTTATCCAGTGCGTGCAGGCCGATGAAAAGCGGATCACAGATATTGACCAGCGGATTGTCAATCTGGAAATAGCTTATGAATTCTATGCCGCGTTTTTTCATATCCCGCAGGGCGCCGCTTCGGCGAAGTGCCCTGAAGCTGCCGCCATGACCATCCGGCGAGCACGCGATAGTGGCTTTATCAGCCAGCAGAATCCTGCCGTCGAAACTAAAGTTAGGCAGCGTACCTTGCTCAAAGATGAAGACATTGTTTTGGTCCAAGGCGTAATAATCGTTGACGCGAAAAATCTCGATGGTCTGGCTGTAATTCAAGGGGCTGGCCATAATATACCAGGGTAAGACGGTCTGGTATTTCTTGGATGCGGCGGTGATGTACTCGGCAAACAACCGAAACAGGGTTTTGTTCTTGACAGGGCTGATAGACAGATCACCTTTTGGCCCTTCAAAGCCCAGTCTGGTTCCCTGGCCACCCGCCACAACCAGGGCAGCGACCTTGCCGGCCGATACCAGCTTTTTGCCCAGCTCTATGGCCTGGCTGTACCTGCGTCTTTGCACTTCGCCGGTAGGACGGGCGCTGTAAATTGGCGCCGGGACAAAATCGACCTGGCTAAGAGCAGTGGGCGTTTTTTTGACTAAATTCGCCACCCAATTATCTATTTGCGGGAAATCCAGCTCCTCGATCTGGCTGAGCAAATTCTGCTTTTGGGCTTGACTTAGCTGGTCCCAGAACGCCAGAAGATGGCTCTGGCGATGCCTTCTTAGCAGGCTTTTTATGTTTTCAAGACTCTTTTGGACAGCCATATCTGCGATTCCAAGCATAAAATAAAGATACTAAGCGAACGAGGAATTTTTTCAAGAAACTTTTGAAATTTGACGAAAATTTGATTGACAAAGATTTTTTGGTTTGCTATTATTAGACTTAGAAACGGGTAGGTTCGAGACTGTTATCATAATATAAAACCGTTATCATATTTCGCTTCTTATTTCATACCGCAAACCTGCCCGCCGATAAAACCTTTTTGGTTGTAGCTTGGTCTAAAAACCCAGGTATATTTTGAGCACGTACGAAGACGGCTCTATGAATGCTGTTGACAAAAGCCGTTATATGAGTTTGAGCTGACCGTTCTTGAGCGGAACTGGTATGTTATTAAGGGGATTCGCAAGAAAAAAGTAGGCTTTTGGCGTCTTGCGTTTGCGCCGGAAAAGGCATTTATCTATCAAGAAAACGTGAGCCATGATGTGCTCCGGAACGGTCGTGGTTGCGAATCCCGAGTATGTAAGGAGAAAAACGATGAGAAAGAAGAGAGGTTTTACTCTGGTCGAGCTATTGGTCGTGATTGCGATCATAGCTCTATTGATGGGCATTTTGATGCCAGCCCTGGCCAGGGTCAGGCAAATTGCCTTCCGAATGGTCTGCGGAAGCAATTTGTCCGGCATCGGCAAGGCAATGCTGATCTACGCCACCGATTATGAGGACGAGCTTCCTCGCGCCGGCGGCAGAGGCAGCGTTTGGGGCGGCGCCGGCTCCGTTCTGTGGAATGCCCCCGACCGAATCAGGGCTTACGGCTTGGCTGCAAACCTCACCGGCGGAAAGGCAAGCATCAGCTCCTGCTTCTATCTGCTGGTAAAGTACTCCGACGTCACGCCCAAGTCGTTCATCTGCAAGAGCGATTCCGGAACCTCCGAGTTTAAGCTCTCCAACGAGACCACAGCCGGCAACATGGAATTCATCGACTGCTGGGACTTCGGCAGCGCGCCGCTGACACACTGCAGCTACACCTATCACATGCCGTTCGGCCTGTATGCCCTGACTACATCCAGCGAACCGGGCATGGCAGTAGCGGGAGATCGCAGCCCGTGGCTCGATTCACCAGCCGCAACGGCCAAGACTATAGCGAATTTCAATCCCACCGGCGCCAACATAGACCAGCAGAAGTACGGAAACTCGATCTCCCATCAGGAAGACGGTCAGAACGTCCTGTTTATGGACAGTCACGTGTACTTTGAGAAAAGAGCTTACTGCGCCATCAACGACGACAACATTTACACCTGGTGGGATGGCGGCGATATAAGACGAGGCGGCGCACCTCAAGTCGGCACCACCGAGCCTAGGGATAGAAAAGACTCGTTCCTGGTCCACGACGGCGCCGGAACTGGCGGAGGAACGCCGCCGGTAGGACGCTAACCTATGTGAGTCAGCATTGTGTTATCCAGGCGGCCTTATGCGGCAGGCATAAGGCCGCCTTTCTCCGCAACATCGTAGGCGGCAGGATTTTTGAAAGAAATTTGTAGAACCTGACCGGCTCTTTTACGTACTAAAGATTAGGTAGGTTTGAAGACAATATCATAGTTCGAATTGCCATTATATTTTTCTCAAACCTAATCTGGTCATACAAACCTACCCGCAGAAGAGCGATTGCCCGGCGTGATAGTCTGCCGGCATCAGGGACAGTTGGGCGTAAAAAGTCAATACCTTGAAATCCACCGGTAGAAAGCGATCTTGGCGAAATTACTCCGGCCATTCTTAGACAAGAAAAAACAAGAACCAAGGAGATTCGCGAAAGACGCTACGGCGCTTTATTTACCACCGGTAAACGCATTTTTACGTCAGAAGTCAAAATCGAGTGCGCTTAGGAATGGCCGGCGTTGCGAATCTCCGTCAAGGTGAAGGAGAAACAAAATGAAAACGAAAGGTTTCACACTGGTCGAGCTATTGGTCGTGATTGCGATCATAGCTCTATTGATGGGCATTTTGATGCCAGCCCTGGCCAGGGTCAGGCAAATTGCCTTCCGAATGGTCTGCGGAAGCAATCTGTCCGGCATCGGCAAGGCAATGCTGATCTACGCCAACGACTACGAGGACGAGCTTCCCCGCGCCGGCGGCAGAAGCACCGTTTGGGGCGGCCCCGTTATGTGGAATGCCGCTAACCGAAACGCAGCTTATGGCTTGGCTGCAAATGGCACCGGCGGAAAGGCAAGCATCAGCTCCTGCTTCTATCTGCTGGTAAAGTACTCCGACGTCACGCCCAAGTCGTTCATCTGCAAGAGCGATTCCGGAACCTCCGAGTTTAAGCTCTCCAACGAGACCACAGCCGGCAACATGGAATTTATCGACTGCTGGGACTTCGGCAGCGCGCCGCTGACACACTGCAGCTACACCTATCACATGCCGTTCGGCCTGTATGCCCTGACTACATCCAGCGAACCGGGCATGGCGGTGGCAGCAGATCGCAGCCCTTGGATTAAATCACCCGCGGCAGAGGCCAAGACTATAGCGAATTTCAATCCCACCGGCACCAATATAGACCAGCAGAAGTACGGAAACTCGGTCTCTCACCAGGAAGACGGGCAGAACGTATTGTTTATGGACAGTCACGTGTTCTTTGAGAAGAGGTCTTTCTGTGCCATCAATGATGATAATGTCTACACGTTCTGGGATGGCGGCGATATAAGACGAGGCGGCGCACCCGTAGTCGGCGCCACTGAACCCAAGGATAGAAAAGACTCGTTCCTGGTCCACGATGGCCCAGCAGGCACAAAGGACAGGTTCTGCTTCCCCGCCGATACGCTCGTCTGGGTGGATGGCGCACTGGTCGAGATCTCGCAGGTTACTCAAGGGCAAAAAGTCAGCATACTTGAGGCTGCCGGGCTGACCAGTGCTGCCGCCCAGCCGGTATCGCTGCGGCAAATTGAACGCATCGAACAGCACGAGGGAACGTTCGATTGTTATGACGTTGCGCTTGAAACCGGAGATTCCATCAGCGCGGTCGGTTCACACCGATTTCTGCTTGATTCGCAGCGATGGCTTCCCGTCCAAGACCTCAAAGCCGGCTGGAAGCTAATGTCACTAAAAGGACCCATCGCCATCAAGAGCGTTGCCAAAAGAGCAGCACCGCTGGTCGGCAAGGTTTATAACCTGAAGATCAAAAACGCAGAACGGTATTGCGTGGGCAAAGCCGGCCTGATTGTACGCGATTGGTAATTGAGCAGGCCAACTGTGCAATAAGCGGCCTTGCGGCGGTATGCCACAAGGCCGCTTTGTTTTGTAGCCTGCCCCCGGGGCTGTAATAAATCGTGCGCTTATGCCCCAAAATCAGATTTGTCTTGGCCTGGCATTTCTGTTAGATTAGCTACTGAAACTGAGTGTCATAAGTAAGTATTTAATAGTGACATATCGCACTTTGTCATTCCCGCGCAAGCGGGAATCCACCCAACCGATATGTTAATGGATTCCTGCTTCCGCAGGAATAACACGACGAATCGGTCAGTTTGAGTTAGACCTGTGGTTTTCAGGGAGTGCAAAATTGGGCCAAACACTTATTTATAAAATACTTGGCGAACACCTGGTAGAAGGCAAAATCGCCGCGGGCGAGCAGATTGGCATCAAGATTGACCAGACTCTTACACAGGACGCCACCGGAACAACGGTGTTTTTGCTGTACGGATCAATGGGGGGCGGAAAGGTCAAGACCGACTTATCCGTCAGCTATATCGACCACAATCTGGCGGGCTTTGGGCCTGAGAACCACAACGACCATTTGTATCTGCAGACGATAGCCGCAAAGTCCGGGGTATATCATTCTCGCGCCGGCAGCGGCATCTGCCATCAGGTGCATCTGGAGCGATTCGCAAAGCCCGGGGCGACACTTCTGGGCAGTGACTCTCACACGCCAACCGCCGGCGGAATCGCCGCGCTGGCTATCGGGGCGGGCGGCCTGGATGTGGCGGTCGCTATGGCCGGCGGACCGTTCTACCTTACCTGCCCTAAAGTCCTGGGCGTAAAACTCACCGGAGCGCTTAAAGACTGGGTAGCTGCTAAAGACGTTATCCTGAAGCTGCTCGGCATACTGACCACAAAAGGCAACGTGGACTGGGCGGTAGAATATCTTGGCAACGGCGTCGAGACTCTATCTATCCCGCAGCGGGCAACCATAACCAATATGGGAGCAGAGTTAGGCGTGACAACAAGCATCTTCGGCAGCGACCAGCAGGCCAGAAGGTTTCTGGCCGCCCAAAAACGCGAAAAGGATTATAAGCCTCTGTCAGCCGACGCCGATGCCGAATACGACCGCGTCATAGAAATAGACCTTGGCAAGCTCGAACCGATGGCCGCGTGTCCGTCTTCGCCGGATAACGCCAAGACGGTCCGGCAGATTGCCGGACGCCAGACCGGGCAGGTGGTGATCGGTAGCTGCACAAATTCCAGCTTTGCCGATTTGATGATGGTGGCAAAAGTCTTAAAGGGCAGGCGAGTAAATAATATGGTCGAATTTGCAATTGCTCCGGGCAGCAGGGAGGTTCTGAATATGCTGGCAGAAAACGGAGCGTTGGCGGATATGATTTCAGCCGGGGCAAGAATCCTCGAATCGGGTTGTGGGCCGTGTATCGGGCTGGGCTTTTCGCCGGCTGACCAAGTGATAAGTCTGCGCACGTTTAACAGAAACTTTTCCGGCAGAAGCGGCACGAAAAACGACCAGGTATATCTGGTTAGTCCGGAAACGGCTGTTGCTTCCGTTCTGACCGGCAGGATTACCGACCCCCGCGACCTACCCAAATTGTTGGGGATCGAGCACCCCAAGATAGAACTGCCGGCACAGTTTATCGTTAATGACAATATGATAGAGCCGCCTTTGAGCGAAGAAGAAGCGGCGAAGGCAAAAGTCTGGCGTGCCCCGACGATTGTCGTGCCGGAGCAGCCGGCGCCGCTGCCGGAGCAACTGCACGGCAGGGTCCTTATTAAGTGCGGCGATAAAATAACCACCGATGACATTATGCCGGCTGGGCCTTTGCTGAAGTTGCGCTCCAACGTGCCGGAGTATGCAAAGTTCGTCTTCAATCGCTTTAATGAGCAGGATAAGCCCACCTTTGCCCAGCGGGCGCTTGACTTAAAAAAGAAGGTCATCACCGGCATCATCGTCGCAGGCGAAAGTTATGGGCAGGGCTCATCACGGGAACACGCTGCGCTGTGCCCGATGTATTTAGGCGTGCGGATGGTTTTGGCTAAAAGTATTGAACGAATTCACAAGGCCAATCTGATTAACTTTTGCATTGTGCCGGTAGAATTTGCCCAGACGAGTGATAACGATAAAATCTCGCTCGACGATGAATTACAGATTAGCAATCTGCTCACGGCAATAGAAACTTCCGACAAGGTGCAGATTGTCAACAAGACCCGCTCACTTGAATTTGTCGGCAAGCTGACTTTGTCCAAAAGGGACAGGGAAATCCTGCTTTCGGGTGGACTTCTTAACTATACACGCGGGAAGACAAATGCGTGAGAAAACCATAACCATTTTCGGAACCGGCAGGGCTAAGCCGGGCGATCCGGCATACAGCCTGGCGTACGAAACGGGCAAAATATTGGCGCAGGCGGGCTTCGTCATCGCCAACGGCGGGTACGGCGGAACGATGGAAGCAGCGGCTAAAGGAGCAGCCGAGGCGGGCGGCAAAACGATCGGCGTCACCTGCGCAGCGTTTGAGTCCAGCACGGCCAACAGATATGTCAGCCGGCAGATCACCGCCCAGTCGCTCGATGAAAGGCTGGACACGCTGATAAAACTGGGCCAGGCGTACGTGGTGCTTCCCGGCGGAACAGGAACGCTGCTGGAGCTGGCAAAGGTCTGGGAGCTAAAAAACAAAGGCTTTCTTCCAGGCGGCAAACCGATTATACTTGTGGGCGGATTCTGGAAGCCGCTGCTGGATTTGATAGCTGCCGACGACCCCGATAGTGGGCGGCACTTAGAGCTTGCAGATACGATCCAGCAGGTAAAAAACATTTTGACAGGCTAATCATTTAACGCTATGGGCAAAAAAGTCGCAATCTTGATTTTGGCTCTTTTTGCGGGCACCGGCTCTGTCGCCGGGTCATTTGGCCCGGAAAAAACAAGCCAGGCCCTACTGAACGATGGGTTTGTCCTGACAGGCGTCGACGGCAGAATGAGCAGCTCCGACGGCAATGATGTATGGTCCTTCCTATTGAGTTCGGACGTAAATGATGGTAAAACGCGGGTCGGCGCCAACACAAGCCTGCAGCTACTGCCGTCTTCGACCCTGGAAAAAATGACCGCTGATATGAAGGAGCGTTTGGGCGAAGATTATAGAATCTGGGCCAGGGTCACAAAATACAAAGGCCGGAATTTTTTGTTCCCGATTTACTTTTTGCCTCTTAGTAAAGTCAAGGATTCAGGCTTTGCGACCCCGACGGATGCAAATTCGACAGATGCCTCGCAAATGACCCAAGTCAAGCCGAAGCCCGCAGCTAACGACCCGAACGGCACGTTAGCAATACCGAAAGCGATAATCGACCGGCTCAGCGACAGGCCAACCGTCTACCGCCGGCAGCCTGAAGAACCGAACAGCCAAGCCCAGAAACTGCAAAGCATCAAACAGGATTATATACTGGCTGACAGAACGGGCTTTATTTCGGCTGGTCTGCCTTCGCCAATCCGCCTTACGTATGGCGGATTGACGCTGCCACGCACCGAGTTTGTCCTTGACGGCCTGGGGCTAAGTGTGCAGCAGGCATCTTTTCGCCTGCTGCCCTGCCAGGTTCTGGAGCAGGTTGAGCTGGAATCCGCCACAGGCGGACTGCGGGCGGACCAAATCCGATTGAAAATAGCCGGAATCATAACCGAGTATAAGGGCGATAAGTATCTGCTGCTGCAACGGGCTACAAGAGTCTACAGCCACGGCAACTTCGGCAGGTAAAAGAATATAATTAGCCACAGACAACACAGAGAAACCAACAAACAAGGTAAGACAGTGTCTCACGAACTCGATAAACTCCTGATTTCATATGAACAGCCAGATTTCAAAGAAAGGTTGCGTAAATTTCTCCACTCAAAGGCCGGATTGTCACATTTCGGTATGGGTACTCCTCATATCGAAAACAGACGAAAAGTCGAAGAGATTCTTGATGAATTTGTGAAAGACGAAGGCAGATCTGACGAGTTATTGGCAAAATACACCGAAAAATTTGATGGTGTTAAGTTAACGCCTGATCAGTTCCGAATTTCACACGCAGATTTGGAAAGAGCTCATAAGGAAATTGACACTGACCTTATGAGGTCAATTCGTCAAGCGATTAAGAACGTTCGGAAATACCAGGAAGAAATTTTTATAGCCAATAAGAAGGCCAACCAGCATCCGGGTATAAAATACACACCTATAAAAAGAGTGGGCATTTGCGTGCCGGGAGGGTCGGCGCCGCTGCCTTCCACCGTGATAATGACGGCAGTACCGGCGCAGGTTGCAGGCGTGAAGGAAATCGCGGTCGTTTCGCCGCCCAGGCATAAAGGCAGTATTCATCCGGTAATTTTAGCGGTTTGTCATGAACTGAAAATTGATGAAGTCTATCGAATCGGCGGTGCACAGGCTATAGCTGCACTTACATTTTCAACTAAAACAATTAAGGAGGTAGATAAAATTGTTGGGCCGGGTAACCAGTGGGTACAAACAGCGAAGCAATTGGTATTTGGGACAGTTGGCATTGATTCAATAGCTGGGCCAAGCGAAGTCTTGATAATCGCTAATGATAAGGCAAATCCAGCGTGGGTGGCGGCCGATATGCTCAGTCAGGCCGAGCACGCACCGGGCAGCGCAGTTGTCTTTACAGATTCGCAACAACTTGCGGAGAAAGTTCTCGACGAGCTTAAAAGGCAATCGATTAGCCCCCGGACCTGTGCCGGGGGCAAGCCCTGCCCACAGGTGGCAGGGCTAAACAGGGTTAAAGAGACAATCGAATGCCTGAAGAAATTCGGCGGGATAGTCGTATTTAACAACATGGATGACGCGATTGAACAGGCCAATTATTTTGCACCTGAGCACTTAGAGATTCAATGTGGTGATGGAAGTAAGAAAATCGCCGACAAGATCGAGAATGCGGGGGCTATCTTTATCGGTGATTACTCGCCCGTTGCCGTAGGCGATTACTGGGCCGGCCCAAGCCATACGCTGCCGACGGGCGGATCGGCAAGATTCTTCAGCGCACTTAGCGCGAATGACTTTATAAAGGCCACGAGCATTATCGAATACGATAGGGAAATGCTCGCCAAAAGTGCTGAAGATATTATTCGTTTGGCGGAGGCTGAGGGCCTGGACGCCCACGCCAAAAGCGTAGAAATTCGACAGGAACCCGGAAGGTAAAGACGCATTGTTCAATGCGCAACTTGCCCATCGTTCGCAAAGTAAGGATTATGGTTTTTTATATTTAGCCCCAGGTTTTACCTGGGGTTTTCTTTCTAAACTTCCCAGTTGAGCTTATCCTGATACTTCCAATAGAACCTGCCCAACAAATGTGCGCCAATCAGCGCCAGATAGAAAAAAACAAACAGGAAAAGGTAGCCCAGAATCCACGATCGCAGCAAGAAATAGCCAGCGGCGGCGGCTGCCGTACAAAGCCCGCAACAGAATATGACAAGACCGCAGTACAAAAAGAACGTGCTAAATATCGAACCGATAATGAGCATCGGATTTAGGGCACGAATTGAGTCAAACATTACCACTGCCAACAAGCCCATCGGAAGCAAAAAACCTCCGCAGCCATACAGGACCCAGAAAATCGCATCGGCTCTTTGAGTGAGGCCAAAGTAGAACATCGCCGGCGCCATAAAAGACGAAAGACAAACCACAGACTTCAGCGGTTGCAGCAGAATATCCCACAAACTCGGCGCAATACCTGCGGTCTCGGGCGCTCTTATTCCGCCGGCGGCGCTATCCCGGATGCACTCACACACATACCAGTAAACATACAACACGAATATAACAAACGAGCACCAGTGGAGGATTATAAAAATGACAAGGAATATAAGCGCAGG
>Ga0315296_10002252_pt1 | contig 16515 bp, 13 predicted proteins | sample YL17G14_18_MG_FD_203921 | JGI IMG/M metagenome (GOLD analysis project Ga0315296, IMG submission 203921) | Sediment microbial communities from Yellowstone Lake, YNP, Wyoming, USA - YL17G14_18 | ecosystem: Environmental > Aquatic > Freshwater > Lake > Sediment | place: USA: Wyoming | collected... | reverse complement strand
AGGCTAAGGGGTTGCTGTAAATGGCAGAGATTTTTGTTTTGGTTGAGCATAGGCAGGGTCAGATCCGAGACGTAACGTTTGAAATGATGACGAAGGGCAGGGAACTGGCGCAGAAAGCAAATGCCCAGTTGACGGCTGTGCTTTTGGGGAAAGACGTCAAGAATTATGCGAAGACTCTTTCAGAACACGCAAACAATGTTCTGCTGGTTGAGGACGCAAAGCTGGAGAACTTCAACTCTGACGCCTATCAAAAGGTGCTGGCTTCTCTCATCAGGGAACGCAAGCCGTTGCTGACCTTGATGGGGCACACCTCTTATGGCATAGACTTGGCGCCAAGCCTTGCTGTTTCCCTAGATGCGCCATTGGCTACTGACTGCATAGACATAGGCTTTGAGAACGATGTGTTGGCTGTCACGCGTCAAATGTACGGTGGCAAGGTGAACGTTACAGCAACGCTGCGCAAGGCAGAGAGTTACCTTGTGACTGTTCGTCAGGCAGCTTTTCAAGCTAAAAGCGAGGCAGCATTGAATGGGCAGATAGTTGAGGTGCCTTCTCCTCTTTCTGAGGAAATAGTTAGCAAGCGCTTTGTTCAGTATGTTTTGCCTCCGCCCGGCGGCGTTGACATTACTACTGCTGACGTTTTGGTCGGAGTTGGGCGTGGGATCAAAGATGTGGCTAACATTCCGCCGGTTGAGGAGTTGGCGAAGGCTCTGGGAGGCGTCTTGGCGTGTTCGCGTCCAATCGTGGACAAGGGGTGGCTTTCCAATGATCGTCAAGTGGGTTCTTCTGGGAAGACTGTGAAGCCGAAGTTTTATTTGGCTCTGGGCATAAGCGGCGCTTTTCAGCACGTGCTTGGCATGAAAAGCTCAGATTTGATTATTGCGGTGAATAAGGATGCGAAGGCTCCGATCTTTGGCGTGGCTGACTACGGCGTCGTGGAAGACCTCTTTAAGGTAGTCGGGCCTTTGAAGAACAAGATTCAAGAGTTGAAAGGGCAAAAGGCAAGCTGAGTTTGGAAATTAGGTTATGGGGTGGTTGAAATGGATTACGAGTTGAATGAGGAGCAGAAGTTCATTAAGAATGCTGCTAAGGAGTTTGCTGAGGGCGAGTTCAAGCCTGAGGTAGCCCGAGAGTTTGATCAGAAGCATCAGTTTCCCAAAGACTTGTATAAGAAAGCGGCTAAGCTGGGTTTCATCGGCTGCTACTATGATGAGAAGTATGGTGGTCAAGGTTTAGGACTTCTGGAAAACGTGTTGGTTGAGGAAGAATTCTGCCGATGTGATTCGACTCTTGGCTCAGCCATGTTCACGGGCTTGTTTGGCAGCGACATGATCTTAGAGTATGGCTCTGAGGAGCAGAAGATGGAGTACTTGCCCAGAACGGCGCAGGGAGAATGGTTGTCATCAGGCGCTTTCACTGAGCCGGCGCATGGAAGCGACATCACCTGCCTTGACACTGTTGCTACGTTGCAGGGCGAAGAGTATGTGATCAATGGTTCGAAGACTATGATCACTAATGCTCCTATTGCTGATTACGCGGTTGTGTTGGCTCAGACGAATCCTGCAGCGAGGCACAAGGGTCAGAGCCTATTCATAGTTAAGAAAGGCACGCCGGGACTTGACTGCAATGAACTGGCTGGAAAGATGGGCATCAGAGCTTCCTTGTTGGGAGAGTACTCGTTCAGTGACATGCACGTGCCCAAGAAGGCGCTTTTGGGCGAGGAGAACCGGGGCTTTTATCATTTTATGGGGTTCATTGACGTCGGCAGGATTAATGTTGCAGCGCAGTCTGTGGGCATGGCTCAGGGTGCATTCGAGCGCGCTGTGAAGTATGCGAAGCAGCGTCAGCAGTTTGGGCAGCGGTTGGCTGATTTTCAGGGGATTCAGCATAAGTTGGCTGATATGGCGACGGATATTGAGTCTGCGAGGCTCTTGACTTACAAGGCAGCATGGTATGTGGATAAGGGGCAGATTATTCCTAAGTTGGCTTGTATGGCTAAGACTTTGGCGACGACGAATGCTGTGAGAGTCATTAGTGAGGCTATGCAGATTTTTGGTGGATATGGCTATCTAGCTGATTATGATATTGAGCGTTATTATCGGGATATTCGGGTTTCAATGATTTATGAGGGAACAACTGAGATTCAGAAGAACGTGGTCGCCCGGATCATTCTTAATGAGTGACCCGAGCCCTCTTTCATTTTTTGTTCGGGTTAGAGCAGTTCTGAGAGACCAAAATGTATATTGTAATCCCTTGATGATACTTCTTTTCTCAAGACAGAATGATGAACGTTAGTTCCGGAGCTATGACTGTTGCGGGCTGAGATCAAGGTTAGCGGCATTGTTCAAGGTGTGGGTTTCAGACCTTTCGTTTATCGTACAGCTTTGGAGAATAGGCTAACTGGCTACGTGAGAAATCGAGGCGATGCGTTTGTTGAAATCGTGGTTGAGGGGAGAGACGAGAACGTAAAGGCTTTCCTGAAGGACCTGAGACAGAAGAAGCCTCCATTAGCGCGCATTCATGACGTCAAAACGAAGTTCTTAGAAGGAACGAACGAGTTTGACGGGTTTTCTATTCTGAAAAGCTCTGCTGAGGCGGCGTTCTCTGGTTCGGTTATTCCGCCAGATGTTTCCATTTGCGAAGCGTGCTTACGCGAACTTCGTGATCCAGAGGATGAGCGGCATGATTATTTTTTCATCACGTGTACTGATTGTGGTCCTCGTTACACGATTATTGAGGATTTGCCCTACGATCGTCCTCGCACGACTATGAAGCGTTTCAGGATGTGCTCTTTCTGTCAGAGAGAATACGCGGATCCAGCGAATCGTAGGTTTCACGCTCAGACCGTTGCTTGCCCAGTATGCGGTCCTAAAGCCTCTCTAGCTGACAGGAAAGGCGAAGTCGTCACCAGTAGGAAACCGATTCGTGAAGCAGGCAGACTGCTCGAAGAGGGTAACGTATTAGCTATCAAGGGTTATGGCGGTTTTCATGTGGCAACGGCGACTACAAGGGATGAGCCTATTGTTCGTCTCCGGGCTGTGAAGCATCGTTCTCAGAAGCCTTTTGCCATTATGGCGCGTGATCTTGAAACGATTAGGAGCTTCGCCCAAGTTAGCCAAAAGGAAGCTGAGCTGCTCACTTCGTATGTCAAGCCTATTGTTTTGTTGAAGAAGAGTTCTGACTATTCCTTGTCGGATCTGATTGCGCCCGGCTTGCACAATGTTGGCGTGATGTTGCCTTACACTGGTCTGCATTACATGCTTTTTAATGGGGTGCGTGAGCCAGCTTTTGTGATGACCAGTGCGAATCCGCCAAACGAGCCAATAGTCACGGACAATGATGAAGCCGTTAGGAAGCTTGGAAGCGTAGTTGACTATTTTCTCTTCCACGACCGGGTTATTGCTCAAAGATGTGACGACTCGGTTGTCAGAGTTCATGGGAAAGATGTGAGCTTTATTCGCCGGTCTCGGGGTTACGCGCCTGAGCCTATTCGGCTGAAAAAATCGGTTGGCAAGTGCGTCTTGGCTTTGGGCGGCGAACTCAGCTCGACGTCGTGTGTTCTGCTTGGAGACAAGGCTTTCATATCCCAGCATGTCGGCGACGTTGAAAACTTGGAGACATTGAAGTTCCTTAAGAGTGCTAGTCAGCATCTTTTGCGTTTGACTAACTGTAAGCCTGATGTCATAGCGTGTGATCTTCATCCCAAGTTCACGACTACAACGTTGGCTAAGGATTGGAGCGATGAGTTGGGTGTCCCGTTGGTTCAGGTGCAGCACCATCATGCTCACGGCGCAGCGTTGATGGCTGAACACGGCTTGGATGAGATTGTTGCTATTGTCTGTGATGGCTATGGCTATGGATTAAACGGGGAGGCTTGGGGTGGCGAAGTCCTTTACTGCAATGGGCAGGGTGAGTTTGAGCGCGTTGGGCATTTGGAGCCTCAGCCTATGGTGGGCGGAGATTTGGCTACACGTTACCCTGTGAGGATGGCTGTGGGAATATTGAGCAAGGCAACAAGCATTGAGGAATGGTTGCGGTCGAACAGCGCTCATCTGCCTCATAGAGGACAAGAGGCTGAGTTGATACTTCAGCAGTTGCGGAAGGGTTCGGTTTCTTTGACTTCAAGTTGTGGCCGGGTTTTAGACGCGGTTTCAGCGGTCTTGGGCATTTGTTACGAGCGCACGTATGAGGGTGAGCCTGCTATGAGATTAGAGGCTGTTGCAGCAAACGGGAAGGACGTTTTGAAGCTTCAGCTTACAATTGAGGCAAATGTGGTTGACACGACAGAAATGGTGCGTCAGATCTTCGAGAGGAGCGACACCGATTTGGTTAGTGATTTGGCTTTTTCTGCTCAGCGATATTTGGCTGTAGGATTGGCGCAGATGGCTGTTGACGAAGCCAACCACTTAGGCGTTGATGTTGTGGGCTTCTCTGGCGGCGTTGCCTACAACGAATACATTAATCAAACGATCAGATGTCTTGTTGAGGAGAACGAACTGCGCTTTGTTGTGCACAAGTCAATACCTGCTGGAGATGGTGGGGTTTCTTTCGGGCAGTCAGTAGCTGCAGCAAGGCAGACGATGCGTTAAGAGTGTATCAGATCCAAGTTGCATTGTCAAATTGCCATGTCGTGTAAAGTAGTCCAAATAGATCAATCCTTGTGCTTGCATAGAATTTCTATCAAAAAAAATGTTGGTGTTGAGTTTAATTAAGGTTAGAAAGTACATAAAAGAGACAAGGTATCCAAAACCACTGACTATGACGGGAGAATGTATTACCAAAGAAGAATATCTATCTCTTGCGAAGAGGACAGATTAGATAGCTAGCTAGAGCGACCTGGTGACAGGCATAAACGAGATTGACGCTCCTCCAAAGAAAACAAGAATAGCCGTCAAAATCATTGACATGCTTGGAGAAGAAAAAATTGTGAGCCAGGAGATTTGATATATCTTTGGGCTTAAATCAGGCTGTGATATAATGGATGAATTTGCTAAGTATGCTATTCAAAAAAGCCAACATGTATTAATTTCAGGCGACGATTATACATTTCAAAATATTGGAAGAATACGCATTTATGGCTGTTTTTCGCCTGAAATGACATTTATAGGCTTATCTTTTAGTTCTAATAGATGTTGGGCTGAGCTAGATTTAGCATTCAATGAAAAAATCCTAAAGATTTTGACACTAATGTCTACCAAAACAAACGTTCCACTAATATGGGTTGGGGAAAAAAATATTGACTGGAGTAGCGGAACAGGTATTGCTGAAGTAGGAATTATTGAGAATTCTGGTGGTGGGCTCTCATGTATTGCTCAAGACATCAAACTTGGTGATGTCACTAATTGGATTAGAAAAACATTTGGAGTTGGCGTGGCGGAGGTAGGTAGTGGAAAACAGTATACTGATAAGCCCATTGATGGATTTCAATCCTGGTTTCAACATAATCTTCCAAGAAATTATGTTGCTAACGATGTCGATTTACTAGTATTGGATATTGCTGAGAAGCCTCTAGCAATGGTTGAGATAAAACGAAGTAAAATATATGCGATCGAAAATTGGTATCCATTTGTTGACGATAAACCAAATTATCTGCTGTTAAAGGAATTTGCTCACCGATGTCAAATTCGGCCCTATATCATAAACCAAAAGATTAAAGATGAGATTAATGACGATGACCTAGTTGTATTGTATGACCTTACAAAAAGCTCCGAATGTAAAATTAGAAAGCAAGGAACCTCACAAGTATTCGAAGATAAAGAAATATCATACTCTCGACAGATTTTGAAGGCTCTCGAGGTAATGAAGATAATTCTTAGCTAGCTAGTTACGGAATGGCTCAACATAGAGATCAAGGAAAGAAGTCGAACAAGCCCTGCCGTTTTGGTTTAGAATTTGACCATGATGTTTTCGTTGTCAACTTTGACCTGATAGGTCGGTTCGTCGTTTGCCGTTGGTTGGTTGGGTAGATTTTCTATCAAAAAAAACCTAACGGCTAGTGGGTGTTTCCTCGTTTACGTTGTAGGGCAAGACACCCAGTGGAATGACCCTTCCCACGGACACAAACAACGTAGGTATGAGAGGTCATACACCTACATTGTTTTAGAAACAGCGGTCAATCGAAAGGCAGACCTGCTCAAAAGGGCTACGTGCGCAGAATTTCTGAACCCCGCTTGTGTACGTCCTTTCCCCTTAACTCTCGCTTACGCATAGCACCGCTCTTCTAGGAGAGAATTCTTATGCTCAGACCATATAGAAGATTCGGTGTTGTTGGTGTCGGATGTTATGAGGGAAGCCCAAATACATTTTGATCTACACAGGGCTTTAACCAACATAATCGAAAAGAAGAAACAGTTTGACCACATAGAGTTTAGTAGGACAGAACCAGAATACCCGATCAAAGGCATTGGTCGGGCTGACCTTGTTTTATCCGACAAAATGGGAACCAAGTGGCTTGTTATAGAAACCAAGAGCTCGTTGAAAGCAAATGATCCTTACGAGCCAAAGGTGATCGACCAAGCGTTAAGGTATGCTAGCTGGCTTGGTGCTTATTACTTCGCCACTTGCGATGGAAAAACTTTCGTTCTCTTTGACAATAAGGAGAAAGGTGTTGAGTTTTGGGAAAGAAAGAGGATACCTCCGTATGACTTAACAAAAGAGAAGAGTCTAGAGGATTTTGCTGCGAAACTGCTTCAGGATATAGTTAATCTTGAACTGGGTACTAAGAAATGGTCTGCCCTTGACGAAACATTCGTTCATAGGCTCAAAGTCCTACATGAGCGTCTTGTGCCATTAATCTTTGAGTCCATTGACCGAACTGCAAGAACTGACAAAAAGTTCAGGGCTAGTTATGAAGAATGGTTGGATAAACAGGGGTTAAGAATAAACGAGAAGACGAACTGTAAAACCGCCATAGAGGTTGCTTACATACTCATTAATAAGATTCTGTTCTACAAAATCCTTGAGACAAAGTATAAGGATCTGCCGAAACTACAAAAAGTGAACTTGCTTGTTTCTGGAGACAGCACAAATGAATTCAAGGAAAAGCTTGAGCATTGCTTCAAAGCAGCTCTCAGAATAGACTATCAAGGTGTTTTCAAAGCAAGTATCTATGATGAAGTACCTCTACCCCAAAGCGTTGTAGAACGGCTCAACGGGTTTTTGAACGAAGCTTCCAGCTATGATATAAGCAAAATCGAAGCTGATGTCATCGGAAGAATATATGAAGGGTTAATCCCAAAAGACGAAAGGCGAATGCTAGGTCAATATTACACTCCGCCTGCTATTTGTGACCTTATAGTGAAAATGTGTGTTAAGAATGCAAATAGCCTTGTTCTAGACCCTGGTTGCGGAAGCGCTGGTTTCTTGATAAAAGCGTATTATCATCTGCTTGAACTGAGGGGGAAAAAGACTCCCGATGAAGAGGCGCATCAAGAAATACTGAAGCAATTGTGGGGAATAGACATTAGTCCATTCCCAGCCCATCTTTCAGTTATTAACATTGCGATGAGGAACCTTAGGGCTAAAAGCGATATTATCAACATTATTCCCAATGATTTCTTCAAGGTGTTGCCACAACAGAAAACACTCAAAGCAATCGAGACTGCGACATTAAGCGAGATCAGAGGAATGTATGAGCTGCTGCCACAGTTCGATGCCGTTGTGTGCAATCCACCTTACACAAGACAGGACGACATAGGTAATAGAAAATATCGTGAATATGTCAGAAAAGTGGCTCTAAGTTTGGGTGGCAATCTTAAAATCAGTTCAGAAGCAGGAATTTATGCTTACTTTTTCACGCACTCAGCACGTTTCCTAAAACAGAGAGGAATGTTCGGCTACATCGTATCTAACTCTTGGATGGATGTGAAGTTCGGAATCGCCATTCAGGAATTCTTCTTGGACAACTTCAAGTTGATTTCGATAATCGAGTTTGATAGACGAGCTTTTGCTGAAGCAGCAATAAATACCGTCATACTAATTGCTCAGAAATTAACGGGAAAAACTAACAGAAAAGAGAGAGATGAACATCTCGTCAAGTTTGTGAGAGTGAAATCTGCTCTCAAAACTGAAGACATCATAAGTAGGATAGAAGAAGCATCAGAATCATATGAGAATGACGAAATCAGAATCGTGATAAAGAAGCAATCTGATCTTTTGGTTGACACAAAATGGTTGAGGTACCTGAGAGCGCCCCCGATCTACTCCAAAATTTCGGATAACCCGAAAATTACACGGCTTGGGGAAATAGCGAAAATCAACGTAGGCATAATCACCTATGCGAATGATTTCTTCGTTCTCTCAACTGAACAATTGAAGAAATGGGGAATCGAGAAAAGGTACCTCAGGCGTATACTAACAAGCCCAAAAGATTTGCAGTTTCTTGACGTTAGAGAAGACGATGCGAAGAATTATCTTTTCTACGTAAATGAGCCAAAGACCAAACTGGAAGGCACACGTGCATTGAAATACATAGAATGGGGAGAGAGCACACCCGTGGAAATAACTCGTGGAGCGGAAAAGGGTACTACTGTCAGAGGTTTCCCTAACACCCCGTCACTTAGAAGCAGAAGCAAGGAGACGTGGTACTCTATAGGCGAAAAAGAACCTAGTCTAATATTAGTCCCAAGATTGATTTGGGAGAGAATCTTCGCTGCCTATAACGGGGCAGGTTGCCTAGCTACCCATGCATTTTACGGGGTTACTCCAAGTAAAAGGAAGGATACACTTCCTTTGCTGGGCATTCTGAATTCAACCCTGTTTGATTTCGTAGGAGAAAGCTCAGGAAGGACAACATTAGGCGAAGGGGTCTTAGAACTGATGGAACATGAATGGAATAGCCTCCCCGTTGTTGATACTAGAAAACTGACGATAGATGAAAGGAAAAGAATCTGCGATTTGACTAAGAGTCTTCAACAAGCACGAAGACGCAGAGATGTTGAAGCAGAGTCTAAAGCGCATCAGGCGCTTGACACGGAGATCTTTGGCGTTTTGGGTTTCAATATGACTGAAAGAGAACAGATACTGAAAGGATTCAACGAGCTGCGAAAGATAAGAAAACAAAGGGTCGGAGTAGAAGTCTTAATAGAGCATCCTGAAACTAAGAAACCAACCAAAAGAGCTAGTAAGTTGAAAGAGTTCATGCCGAAAGAAGAAGCTCTCACCAAATGGACAGACAAGAAGGGATCCTAGAAAGAAACCAAGGAGAGAAAAGCTATCGAAGGTAGAACCGTCAAAACGACTAGATACTTGGATGAGACAATAGTTTTATGAAAAAGGAACTGATTTGAACGTGAAGAAGGCAAATGCTGAGAAAATTGCTGGTGCAATCTTTCCTATTTCATACCTTCACATCATTCGTCTTCTGAAAGACAAGAAGAAGATTTTTGTCAAGTTTACCAGATTCAAGCGATTGAAGAAAGGGTCGAAAATCATCTTTTATGCTTCTGGTGAAAAACTGCTAGTTGGCGAAGGAACGATTGCAAACATTGAGGAATTGGATACAGAAACTGCTTGGAGACGTTATGAACAACTAATTTTCCTAACAAAAGAAGAGTATGACAACTATGTAACAAAATCACCCATAACAAGAGAAAATCGAGAAACGAGCTATATCACTTTGTTCACTCTTGAGAATCTAAGAGAGTTTAGAACTCCTACTAAAACTATTAAACCAATAACTCCCACAGGATGCTATATGACAAAAGAAGAATACATAAAGATGAACCGTTAATGCCTTTGTTCATTGCTAAGAAAGAAGTCTTTGAATGGATAAGAACAGCGCTGAGTTTTCAAACCTTGCAGATTTTGTTCCTGAACGTCCTCGGCGAATGACTGATTGACTCGATGCGTATTCTGTTGTATTGATTAAGGAAAGTCATCGACCCTACGGTGATCCTTGGTACGGCTTCCCTAGAAATATCGACTTCTCAGGAACTCTCTTGCGTAGCTGTTAGCATTCTTTTCTTCTGTTCTACTCGGCAAATCCCATTGTTTAACATCTACCAAGTGATGTTACAATTCGTGCAGAACACACCCTTTATTCAGTCCTCTCTTTGTGAAGTAAGCTTTGCTCTCGGAGTAGCAGGCCCTGTTACCTTTTCCTGCTTTTCTACCGTCAACGATTATTCTCATCTGTCTTACCCCGTAGTGCCTAGCTAAGAGGTCTACTGCTTTTTGGCAACCCTCAAGCTCGTAGATTAGTAGGAACCTTTCGCACACTTTCTTAGAAGGAATGCGTATTCGCATCTAATCACCCTAGGGCAACGAGCCTAGGGTTCCAACTCGGTCTCTCATTTCTCAGATATTTCCCGAACAGCAAGGCTTCTTCGTTAATCAGGGTTTCTAGCTCTTGCCGTTCTCCGCTCATTATTCTAGGGATTTCGATCTTTGTCGTAAAGTAAGCGTTTAGCTTCTTGGTGAACTCTCCTGTCTTCGCATCGTTCAAGTATTGTCTCATGCCTTTTCTGTTACTAGAGTAATCTTCAGCCACTCTGAACATGCTTGGCGCATTATGAAAAAATCGACGGAGGAGGGGGGTAGGCCGTATTGGCGGAAATTCCTTTCAATAGAAAAAACCGTAGGGGGGTAGGGGTTGCTGAAAGCTAGGGTCTGGCGAGTTTCTGCGCTTGAAGTAGCAACTTGAAAACGGCATGTTGAAAAAAAGAATTCTTTTTTCTGCACGATCAATAAAAGCGGTACATTTGTCTACCCAGCGTGTTTCATTGCAGGAATCACTGATTCAAATGTCAGGAAACGTCAACGCTGACATTTGGAATCGACTGAAAAAGCCTCTGAACAGCAAAAAGGCTTTAATTCTTGACTTATTCAAATGTTGTCGGAGAAAAATCTGGGAGATTCGTCGACATTTAAGAAGTATTCTGCTTCAGCCAATCGATTCGATTAGAATGCGCGCGTTAATCCTACCTTGGCGAGGTACGCCCTATCTTCGGAACGACAAGCTTTATTGATTCCAAGTCGTATGCCTGAGCTTTCCGCTTTAATCAGAAACACGCATTCGTTTACCGCTACGCCTTTATGTTTGGGTCTTCTTTGGTTTCTGTTCTGTGATGATGCGTATGTGTCTCGCGATTCCAGCTAAGGTGGTTGAAATCCACGGCGATGTGGCTAAGGTGGATTTTGGAGCTGGAACCACAAGAGACGTCAACGTAGCCTTAGTTGAGGCTAAAGTCGGCGAATACGTGATTGTGCACGCGGGCTACGCCATCGAAGTCTTGGACAGGAAGGCAGCTGAAGAAACCTTAGCGTTGTGGAACGAAATCCTCAATAAGTATGAGGAGACAAGCACTACTTCTAACTAAAAAGCCCATAGGAAGGCTGTTTCTCAATTGGCTGCGACAAAGAAGGGCGTTGTTAAGGCGGAAGAAGGCGAAATCTACGACGTAGAACTATCCGAAGACCTTTTGAAAGCCAATCAACGCTTAGCAGATGAAAACAAGCATCTTTTACATGAGAACCGCGCCAAAGCCATCGACGTAATGGGTGCCATTGGCTCGGGCAAAACCAGTCTAATCGAAAAACTGGTCCAACTGCTCAAGAACCGTTACTGTATTGCTGTTTTCAAAGGCGACTTGACAACCACCATCGACGCCGAACTGATCGCAAGGCATGGAGTTGAAACCGTAGCCATAAACACGGGCAAAGAGTGCCACCTAGACGCCAATTTGGTCAAGAAAGCCCTGCAACGGCTCAACCTGAAGAAAATCAACTTGCTCTTAATCGAGAATGTTGGCAATCTTATCTGCCCAGCAGAGTTTCCCCTAGGGTCAGACAAGCGACTCGTAGTCATAAGCGTGACAGAAGGACCCTACATGGTCATTAAGCACCCATTCATCTTCTTGGACGCAGACGTAGTCGCAATCAACAAAATAGACCTAGCCAAGGCAATGGACGTCGATGCCAAAAAGCTAGAACAAGACGTGAAAACCATCAACCCAAAAGCCAAAGTTGTAGCCACCAACGCTCGAACCGGCGAAGGCGTCGAAGGCGTCGCCAAAGCGCTTGGACTGTGACCAGATGTGCACGAATTCTCCATCACCAACCAAATCGTACAAAGCGTCTTAACCGAAGCTGAGAAACGCGGAGCCAAAAAAGTAACCGAAGTCCACCTCACAATTGGCAAACTGACCTTCCTAGGCTTGGAACAAGTGCGATTCGCATATGAGGTACTGACTAAAGATACGATCATGAAAGGCTCACAGCTAATCATCGAGGAACAGGAAGGCATAGTCAAATGTGGCAACTGCGGCTACCAAGGCGACTTCAAGTACCAAGACGACCCACTATACCACGTGCCCGTGCCAACCCTCAAATGCCCAAAATGCAACAACACCGTAACCATCACAGCAGGAAAAGAATGCACGATCAAGAACATCAAAATGATGATCTGACCATGGAAAAAACAACCACAGGCTTCAGAGACCCAGCCCTAACCAAACGAGTCACACAGCAGATAAACGAACTGGCGCCCTCGCACCCCGTCAAGATCTGCCACGTATGCGGCACACACGAATGGACCATAAGCCACTTCGGACTCCGCAGCCTACTACCAGAAAACGTCGACGTCATCGCAGGCCCAGGCTGCCCAGTCTGCATCATTCCAGCAGCAGAAATCGACGAAGCCATCAAACTGGCATTAGAGAAAAACGTGACAATAATAACATTCGGCGACTTAATTCGAGTCCCCGGCTCCGAACTATCTCTGCAGGATGCGCGTGCAAGAGGCGGAGACATACGAGTAGTCTACAGCATAACAGACGCCGTCAAAATAGCCGAAAAAGAACCCAATCACGAGTTCGCATTTCTAGCAGTAGGCTTCGAAACAACCGCGCCCTCAACCGCAGTTGAAGTCCTGAAGAAGCCACCTCATAACCTCAGCTTCCTCGTTTCACACCGCTTGATTCCACCCGCAATGGAGCTGTTGATGACCGTAGACGACTTGCACATTGACGGATTTATTGCGCCTGGGCACGTGTCAACCATAATCGGACTAAAACCCTACGAGCCGTTTCCACGCGTCTACCACGTGCCCACAGTCGTAGCCGGCTTCGAACCACTAGACGTGCTCTTTGCAATATCCATGATTCTCCAACAAATACGGAACAACGAAGCCAAAGTGGAAAACGAGTACACCCGAGTCGTAGCCTACGACGGCAACAAAAAGGCACAACAGCTCTTAAGCCAAGCATTTGACGTTGCGGAAGGCGGCTGGCGCGGCTTAGGCAAAGTAAAAGCCTCAGCACTAGCATTGAAACCAGAATACAAAGACTATGATACTCGTAGTAAATACAACATAAAAATCACCCAAGCCAGAGACATCTACCCCGGCTGCAGATGCCACCACGTCATGCTCGGACAAATCAAACCACCACAATGCCCACTATACATGAAACAATGCACACCACAAACACCAAAAGGCGCATGCATGGTCAGCATGGAAGGCACATGCAGAATATGGGCAAAACATAAGCGAATGGACTGAAGTCGCAGGCACCAATACTCTCAGCTTTGCCGCTGGATTTGTCCAACGAATTGCCATGATATGCAAATCAGCAACGCAAGCCACCAAAACGCTTTTAAGGTTAAAGTGACTTACATGAAGCATGTGACTTGCATGAGCATAATCAGACTACCTTCAAAGAGGGGATTGTGTACTTTGGTAAGAGTTGAGAAGGGTTACAAGATGGAGATAGAAAATGCTGTTACGCCTGTAATGTTAACAGAAAGCCAAGGTCAAATATTGAAAAATCTTGACGAGACGAGGGACGGACTAATCGCGGCTGAACTTGCACGGAAATTGGGCATGACTCATGCTGGAATCCTCTATCTTCTAAAGCCTCTCCTTGAAAGAGGAATTGTAGAACGGGTTCCGCTGAAAGGCGGCGGCGTACTCTATTATTCGAACTTTGACATTAAAGAAGAAAGATTGTCTGCAATGCTTGAGGAATTTAGGAAGAGAATGGAAGAGAAGATAGGGAAGCCCATAGAGAAAATTAGCCTCGAGGAACTGGCTCGTGAGATTCAGGATTTACCCGAATCTGACCGGCGCGTTTTCACAAATTGGGTTCTTGATGGAGGTTGGAAAGGAAAATGAATCTAATCATGAAACTGCTTGTGCACCATTTCATTGGGAATCCTGAAGGAAGACTTGAAGTCAAGCGAAGTATGTCCAATGTAATCATGGAAGGTAAACCGATGCTGAAGAAGATAGAGGACTTGACAAAGTCAAGAACTAGATTCTGGCTACTCGCTCCTTTTGCTTGGGAGGCTAGGAATTTGAGGAAGCCTTGGTGTCTTCTCTGGGCAGGTGCGATTGTTTGTTTCTTGTTTTTTGTACCTATATCTGCTGTTCAATGCTTCATTTGGTTTCTGAATCGTGGCGATTTGCTTTCGCTTCTATCTGGGGTTCTGTTTCCACTTCTGTTGCTTTTAGCTGTTCCGACTTTTCTAATCTTTTCCATCGATTCTGCGATTCAGAGTGAACCGAGAGAACACTACGCTTGGTTAAGATGCTGGTTGGTGCTAACATCTTATGTGAAACGAAAGAGGCTTCAATCAATCGGAGAGATAGAAGAAGAGCTGACATTGCTTTTGGAGCCTTTATCGCCGAGAGAATATTCAGCCATAAGAAAGCGGTCTATAGTGCTCGGGAGAATATCATTGCTTTTGATATCTCTACACATTGTTGCTTGGATTTATCTGTCATCGTATGGCTCTCATTTGTTGGAGAGTTGGCGCGATACGGGAATCGGAGGGCTCTTCTATATCGGTTCTCTTGTACTCGCAATGATACCCGGCATGGTGGGCATCGTGCAAGAGAACGCCAAGAAACCTGTGAGAGTCTTGGAACGCGATTTGCATCTATTAACGGAGTCCTCCAAAGATGGTTTGTCCGTTGACAGAGTTTTCACTAACTATGAAAATGCGATGGCAAATAGGAAATTGAAGAGAAATGCTGTGTGGTTCTATTACTTCGGTGCTCTGTGCGCTTGGGATTTAGAGAAGCTTGCAATGGCATCCACAAGTTCTATCCTACTTTCCTTCTGCATAGCCGCAAACTTGATGTGGCCAGCCTTCTCAAGCGACTTCCTTATGAAACTAATCACCTTAATGGCGTCTCTCCTCTTCTTCTACATGGTAATCGAAGCGTGGATCAATGGAGGCGGCGTAGCTAAAGCGCTTCAGCGATTCGGCGTGATCAAGATGCTAAAGGCGGGGAGGACACCCTCAAGCATCATAACGGTCAGTTCAATGATAGAGTGCTTCAGTGCGGGAGGCTATGAAAAGCCTGCAAAATTCGCTACGACTGAGGACTACGTAACGAAGCTCTATATTAGATCCCTGAAACGGACAATGCTGGGACGGTGAAGCTTCGTATTATTACGGTTTCCAAGCGAAAGTTAACAGCACCTGAAACAAAACCCGCCACAAACATTCTGGATGATGTCGTCATTTGGAACACTCTGATGACGACGCCCACACAACTTCAGCCACACTGAAGGTAGAAGAAGGTGTAAGGGGTTAGTTGCCTTCTTCTTTTGAAATTCGTTTTCCCGCAGCCCCAACATTCACTCACAGTTTTAGCCCGTAATGATGCTCCAGCATGTGGTGATATGCTTCAGGCGGAGCCAACGCGTCTAACGCTTTCTGCACCACCTCACTCAACGCAGGATGAATATGCATTGCATTGAGAACTGGTCTTGCACTTTGCTCAGGCGTGTACATCAGATTGATGATTTCTTGAATGAGCACCGAAGCCTGCGGACCAACAACGTGAGCGCCCACGATCTTCAACGAATCCTTCAGCACGATGACCTTTACGAAATAGTTCTCTTCCACAATGCCCATCGCTTGACCCTTAGCCGTATCCGCAAACCTGTGGCTCCCAATCAAAATCAAATCCTCTCCGTACTGCTGAATCGCCTCTTTCTCGCCCAACCCAACGCTGGCAACCTCGGGATAAGTGAAAACAGCATGCGGCACCGCGTGATAATCCGCTTTGACGCCCCGCTTCAAAACCGCATTATAATAGACTATCGACGCATCATAATTCGCCTTGTGCTTGAACAGGAACCTGCCAGTCGCATCGCCCAACGCCCAAACCCCAGGCTGCGAAGTCTCCAAAAACTCATTAGTGACAATCCAGCCTTCTTTGTCTGTCTTGATTCCCGCTCGCTCCGGATGCAGAATATCCGAGTTTGAGCTTCTGCCCGAAGCCACCAAAACCTCATGCGAGCTTACCTCAACTGACTTTCCAGTCTCCCTGTTTACTGCAACCAGTTTCTTCAAACCATTCCTCAGCTTCTTGGTTTCGCGAACCTCATGATTTGTCATAATTGTCATGTGTTTCTGCAACTCGAACTTAGCCACAACTGACACCTCAGGCTCCTCATCCGGCAGAAACTGCCTATTACGCCCGATAATCGTAACCTTCGAACCCATAGCAGAAAAAAAATGCCCATACTCCGCAGCAATATAACCACCACCAATGACAGCGAT
>Ga0315296_10002251_pt1 | contig 16518 bp, 10 predicted proteins | sample YL17G14_18_MG_FD_203921 | JGI IMG/M metagenome (GOLD analysis project Ga0315296, IMG submission 203921) | Sediment microbial communities from Yellowstone Lake, YNP, Wyoming, USA - YL17G14_18 | ecosystem: Environmental > Aquatic > Freshwater > Lake > Sediment | place: USA: Wyoming | collected... | reverse complement strand
CGAACACATCGTCTCACATCGTCGAGAACGCCTGCGTATGCCATACACAGCGACCTGTATCAGTACGGCAAGCCGCCGATTTCCCGAGGCTCGTCCGACTCGCTCAGAAAATCAGCATCGTAGAACTCCGCGCGCTCCGGATCAGCGCGCTTTGCCAGCGAAACGCATCCCTCCGCCCCTGTAGCCAGGCTCACACTGCTTCCGTTTATCTCGACCGTCTGATCGCTGTCCGAGATGTTGAACACGCGGACGGTCATGTCCCTGCGGCAGAACAGCCTCACCGTGTGTGCTGCATGCGTCACATTCCATCGCTCGATCTCGACGCCGCGGTCATCCGGCGCGAGCACGATGCCCCGGTGGTTGTACGCCACGTTCATCTCTGCCGGCCCGACCATTATGGGAGGGCAGGTCCTTCCGTTTATCCAGAGACGCACGCACTGGGGCGTGTCATATTCGGTGTTCAGCAGGTAGATGGTGCTAACTGCTGGAGAGGAGTCCGATGCCCCAGGCGCGGGGCCGTCATATACGGCGTAGCGGATGCGGTCGCTCGCCATCACGCGAATCTCGCCCTGCTCGCCGCAGCAAACGATGCGCATCAACTGTCTCACGTAGTCACTCCAGCCTCGGTCGCCCGGGTAGGTCCAGGAGTTCAGCAGGAAGGCGGTGCCCTTGCCGAGGGTGAACTCTGTCAGCACCGGGTTTTGAAGCAGTTTCTCCTCATCCTCGAAGTAGAAATCCGACCAGCCCGAGATGACCCTCGCGCCGTGCACCTCTGTCTGCGCCATGTCCAGAAAGCCCATGAAGCGCGGGTCGGTGCGGATGCGCCAGACCGGCATCTTGTAGGACGGGACGGTCGAATGGTTGAAGGTCTTGAGACCCGCAACCCCAGACTTCCCCTTGCCTTTCACAACTACCCCGAAGAGGTCGCGGAAATCTCCACCGTTGTAAAGCGCCAGGTCTTTCCCTCGATCCGTCTCGGTGCTGAGGTGCGGCACGCTCATGACCAGGTGCCCGCCCGCCGAGACGTAGGCCTTGAGTTTCTCATACATCTCTGTCGTCATGGTGTTCCAGCCGAGGAAGAAGAGGCAAGTGTAGGTGTTCAGCACTTCGAGCGGCGCCTCAATCGGAACGACATCGTACTGCCCATAAGGTGGCTGCCCATAGAAATCCAGATCGCCCTGGATGTTCTCATCATCCCACCTCCCCTTGCGGTAAACGTGGTCCAGGTAGTCCCAGCCCCATTCCGCAGGGCCGAAAAGCCACTTGTCACTCCCCGACTGGCCCCACACGTATTTGTTCCAGAGCCCGGGATACCCGTCGAGGCTGCCATAGACGAAGCCGAGCGTGACTCGCGGCCCCGCGGCGGGCCGCGAGTGAATCTGCGCGAACTGGTTGCACTCGCGCAATATGCGCCGGGTTTCCTTCATCTCCGGGCTGTCGAACGCATATGCCTTGCCTGCCTGATCGGGGTAGGTAAGATGGCCGGATTCAGGATAGACGAAGTCGCTGCCGGACATGAAGGCGGAATACAGGCTGATCCTGAAACGCTTGAGCCACATGGCATCCGCGGCTACCCCGCCGTAGGCGGCCATCGCGATGTGAATGCCCCAGAACCTGGGCCGGTATGCCTTCGCAGCGCCGCGGATCGCTGCCGTAAGCGTGGTGCAATCCCCCGGCATCGCCTCCAGCAGAGGGATGTCAACGCCCGCCTCCAGGTGGTATTTGAACGTGCAACCGGCATCCACGTCGAAAAGCGGGCTCTCCCCGAGTTCCCTGCGTTCGAAGTCCAGATACTTGCGTATCTCGTCGAGGTAAAATCGCTTCGCCTGATCCACCGTCTCAGCGGCGGGCAGGCTCTCCCAGTCGCCTGCTGCGCGGTTCACCCAGTACGATTTCGGGCCGTATAGCAGCCCGCCGATCTCCCCGATCGCTATCCGCCCGAGAAAATAGCGGCCGCCTGCCGCGAAGATCTCCTCCAGATCGGCCTTCGAGTAGAACCTGTCTCGCGGCACCTTCTCCCTCGCAGCCCAACACAGGTCGAAGGTTCCGCGCCACAGCAACTCGCTGAATAGGAAGTAGATGTGATTCTGCTGGCAGTAGTTGGCAACTGCGAGTGCTTCCGACTTGTCCAGGGGCAGGAGGGTCAGCATGATGTTCCCCAGCCTCAGATCCTGCAGCAGCCTGCAACCTGCGAGCCCCTTCGGCACGCTGGCACCGACTTTGACATGCCGTCCCATTCTGCTTGGGACCAGGTCCTTGCCATCGCTCATGTTGATGCCTCCGAACGCCATTGCCTACCCTGCAGGCCAGGGCCGCTGGCGGACACAGCACTCATGCGATCTCAACCCGGCGTCCCTCAGCAGCAGACTGGTATGCTGACAGGAGCATCTTCACGTTGGTTCGACCTTCCTCTGCAGTCGCGATGGGCGGCCGCCTGCCAAGGAAGAAATCCACTGCCGGCCTGGCGACCCCCCTGATGCGGCAGCCATGGTTTGGCGGCGTCGGGATGTCCACCACGGTCCAGTGGTTGTCGCCTGCCAGCATGTACCTCAACCCCCGCGGGTTGTCGGGCAGGGCAATGCTGCCGCACGACGGGACGTCACCGTAGGACTGGATGATCGTGCCCTTGTCCCCAATGACGATGGTAGTCTCTTCTGCACCGACACAGGTGAAGGAGCACTCCGCGATGCCGACGGTACCGCCCGCAAAGCGGTAAATGGCCACCCCAATATCGTCCGGGATTCTCGGGTTCAAGAGAGTGTCAATTTCTGCAACAACACTCTTGGGCTGGCCCAGCACCCACAGCAAGAAGTCCACTGGATGGGCGGCATCATCCATGAACATTCCGCGATTCAGAGCCGGCTTGACATGCCAACTGTTGTCGAAGTCAGGCCAAAGGTGAGTAGCAAGGCCGTGACGGCGGCGCAGCATCGTCACCTTGCCAATCTTCCCTGACAGGATTGCCTCTCGCATCCATATGTTCTGCGGGTCGCATCGCATCTGCCAGGCCATGCTGAAACGCACGCCAGAGGACTTTACTGCTGCTACGATTCGGTCGCAGTCTGAGAGCGTTAGAGCCATTGGCTTCTGAAGCAAGATATCCTTGCCGGCACGAGCAGCGGCCTCGACGTGGTCGGCGTGGCAGCATGTTTCAGAGCCTATGATCACCCCTGCCAAGTCTTCGCGCTGCAGCAAATCCTGGAGATCCGGGTAGAACTTGCAGCCGTGCGCCTCGCAGCGTGCGGCCCCACGCTCCAGGTCGTGATCCCATCCACCCGCGAGGCAGGCGTCTGTCATGGCGCTGATCTCGCTGGCGTAGGCATCCACGTGCGCGTGCGCAAACCCGACTGTGGCTAGATTCATTGGCATCGTCCCCAATGCGCTCACGCTCCTCCGTGCCTTGGTCGAATCGCAATGAGACACCTTTACGAGCCCTGTGGGCGTGCGTCTCATCCCAGGCCATTCTATCATATTACATGGTTCTGCGGCGCCAGCGGTGCCGGCGAAACCGAACGCTTCGCCAGGATACACAGATCGTGGTTGCCGACAATCGCCCTGGCACCGAGGCGCTGAAGCAGATCCACGCACTCACCGGGGTGGGGGCCGTAACCGACCACCACGACGTGCTCAAACCGCGCTTTCACCTCGATATTCCCTCTCCCGTGGACCCACAAGGGCCGATCCGGACCTATCGGCCCGGTCACGTCGGCAGCACACAGAGATGGAGGCCAGTTGCCGAAAGAACGCGGCTGAGTATTCGCACCCCGGCAAGGTCGCCCGCTGGCTCCCGCCGAACAGAATCAGCGAGGAGTGCCGGTAGAGGACGCGTATGGGCTCCCGGCATTGCCGGAAGATGCCCGAGACTCCATAGGTTCCGGCGGGAGGTGTATGTGAATCGCCTCGGTCTGGTGGTGCTGGTTGTTGGCGCACTGATGGCCGCCTGGTGCCGCCCGGTAGGCGGCTGGGAGTTCCCGGGCGTGGCACCGGACACGTCGCGCCAGGCGCTTGCTCCCAGGTGGGCGTTCCAGGTGTGGATGTGGGAGGACGACGTCAACACGGCGGCCGCTGTGTGGGATATGGTGAACGGCTGCGCGAAGCACGATCTGCCTCTGCGCGTGATTCTCATAGACAGCCCGTGGGCCACCGCCTACAACAATTTCACGTGGGACGAGCAGCGTTACCCGGAGCCGCAGCGCATGATTGACCTACTGCACGCGCGCGGCATCAAGGTCGTGCTCTGGCTAACCTGCATGATCAACCTGGCCAACAGGCAGGCAGACGCATGTGGCAGCGCGGAGGACCTCTACGCCATTGGAAAAGCCAAGGGATACCTTGCGAACGGCGGCGCGACGACGGAGTGGTGGAAAGGCGAGGGCGCGTTCGTTGATTACACGAACCGCGATGCGGTCGAATGGTGGCATGGGCTGATGGACCGCGCATTGCTGATGGGGATTGACGGTTGGAAGGTTGACGGCTCGGCGGAACTTTTCCCGATGACCGGCGGATATGGCAAAGCAGGCCCCATCTCCGTGCCCCAGTATGTCGAGATGTACTACCGCGACACCTACAACCACCTGGTGCGCCGCAATCCGGAGGGCGCGACCATGGTGCGCTCTTGCGACATCGGCGAGACGGGATACACCGGACGCATCGCCCCCAAGGACGCGGCGCCCATCACCTGGTTCGGCGACCAGCGACACACCTGGGATGACCTCGGCATCATGGAGGCGATCAAGGACCAGTTCTGCGCCATGGACAAGGGCTACGCGGCGATGGGAACCGACATCGGCGGCTATCAGAGCGCCCCCGGCGGCATGCCGCGCAACCTGTATATTCGCTGGGTGCAGTGGAGTACGTTCTTGCCCTTCTTCCTCAACGGCGGCCACGACGAGCACCGGCCGTGGAAATATGACAGGCAGGTTCTCAACATCTACCGCAGGTTCGCGTGGGCGCACCACGAACTTGCGCCGTATTACTACTCGCAGGTGCACGAGGCGCACGACGGGCGCCTGCGCTTCATGAAAGCCGGGCCCGGCATGTACGAATACACGCTCGGCGACCAGTTCCTCGTCGCCATCATGCACCGGGACGAAACCACGCGGCGCGTTGCCTTCCCCGCAGGCGACTGGATTGACTACTTCGACAACACGAAGGTCTATCACGGCCCAAGCGACGTGCAGATTCCCGTGCCGCTCGAACGGTATCCGGTGTTCATTCGCAGCGGCTCGATCATCCCGCTCGAAGTGGTGAACGGCCGTGCAGGCCACGGCGACGCCGCCTCAATCGGCTCGCTGACGCTCGACATCTACCCGGACCGCTCGCGCGAGGCGGTCTTTCCCCTCTGGGACGAGACGGCGGGCGCTACTAATCTCAAGTGCGTGGTCCGGGGAAGCGTCACACGTGTCTCGATCGCCGGCGCGGCGGCGCGCTCCTACATTATGCGAGTGCTGATGGCACAGCGTCCGAAGGAAGTGCGCCTGACCGCCGCCGGGAAGGCTGTTCCCCTCAGGCGCCTGGACAGCGGACAGTGGGCCGCAGGAAACACGGGCTGGCACTACGATGCCGCCGACCAGCGCCTATGGGTGCGCCAGCGCGTCCGGGGAACAGCGCTCATCGAAATATACTCCAGGCCCTGAGATTCTAAGAGCGTATACCAGAACGTTGGCTTTCTGTCACCCTGAGTCCCGATCCGTCCGCCGGTTGGCGGACTGGCGGATCGGGACTCAGGGTGACAGGCGCAGGCTTTTTTGGGGATAGGCTCTAAGGCAAGGACCCATGAACGAGACGAGAAAACTGATCGTGCTAGGCCAGGATGGGGCGATTCCTTACATCATCGCCGAGGGAATGGCCCATGGCGAGTTGCCCAACTTCGCGCGGCTCGCACAGATCGGGGTGTTCAGCAGGATTCTGCCTCACCCATCAGCGGTTACGCCGGGCAACTGGGCTCACGTTTCTACCGGTGCCCTGCCTTGGACGACTGGCATCAGCGAGTTCGCGTTGCACCGGGTTGGCGAACCCTTCACCGACCGGGTGCATGCATTCGGGCGCGAGGAATGCCAAGCCCAGACTGCTTGGGAAGCCCTGGGTAAGCGGGGTCTCAGGTCTGCGACCATCAGTTATCCTCACGGCCGGCCGCGCGCGGGCGACTTCCATGCGGCAATCGGGGGCGATGGAGCGCCGGGTGAGTTCTGTCGGTTCACCACAGTTGCCAGATCACGCGGGCTGTTCACTGACAACCTTGAGCCCAGTGACCCCTATGGATGGCGGGAGCACGAACGGCTAGTCCTCGATAAGGCGGACGCCGCTGCCGTCATCATCGGGCCCAAGGCGGCGGGCGAGATTCAGCCGTGGCTGGACCTTTCGGCGACACTTGTTGAGGGTGGATGGGTAAGGTTCACGAAGCGCGATGACCGACAGGTATTGGGCAAGGCTCGCGCACGTGAGTGGTCGCCTTGGATCGAGTGTGCCGGTCGTCATGGAGGTGCCGACCTTACGTGTGAGTTCCGCATTCGGCCGCTGGTCGCAGATGCGTCCGGTCGCCGCCTTGCACTTTACGTCAGTGCCCTGCAGGCGAAGGACGCGTTTGCCGATCCCGCCGAACTCTCGGCGTCGCTGCGGCGGGATCTGGGGCCATATACGGAGCCGCTCAGCATCTCCTCCCTGGTCACCGGCTGGATAGATCCGCAGGGGATGATCGAAGAGTTCCGCTCCCAAGCGCTGTGGCAGGCCCGCGCGGCGCTGCATCTCACCCGCGACCTCGGCTACGCCGCCGTTTTCACCAAGTGGCACGCGTTTGACAAGTTCTACCACTTCTTCTTCCAGAAGATTGATCCGCACAGTCCGCTGTACTGCCCTGAGGAGTTCGAGTGCTACGAAGGCATCCACCAGCAGATACTGCAAGTCGCAGACGAGATGGTGGGAGTGGTGCTCGGCGATATGACCTCGGAGACGCTGCTCATCGTTGTCTCCGACCACGGCCTGATGCCTTCGCGCCGTCACCTGTACCTGAACAACTTCCTGGCCAACAGGGGTTATCTGGCCACCACCGGCGACCCCGACGCGCGCGGGCAGATGCGGGTGGACTGGCGCCGAACCCGGGCGGTAGCGCATCCGTTCACCCAGGTCTGGATCAACACCAAGGGCCGGGACCCGGACGGGACCGTCAATCCGGGCGATGAGTACGAATCGCTGCGGGATGAGATTATCGCCGCACTCAGGGACTGGAAGGATCCTGACACCGGCCAGCACATCATGAGCCAGGTGTTCCGCATTGAGGATGGCGCGCCCTACGGCCTGGGCGCGCCTACGGATGGAGACATCAGGTTCTTCTGCTGTCCCGGCTATAGCGTGTTCCGCACCACGGCGGTAACTGCCGACCGCCGCGAGGTGGCGCCGGCGACGGGGCCGTTCCTGGGAGACCACGGCTCCTGTCTGCCGACTGCACGTCTGGGGCGAGGAAGCGAGGCGGCGATGCTCTTCATGGCTGGCCCGCACGTGCGGCGAGGGTACTCCAGACCCAATCCGATGCGGATCAGCGACGTGCTGCCAACAGCGCTCACATGCCTCGGATGGCCGCTCCCACAACACAGTGAGGGGGGCGTGGCCATGGACTGCTTGGAGGTATCATGAAGCACGTGAGGTGGTATGTTGCGGGGCTGCTCTGCCTGGCAACGATCATCAACTATGTGGACCGCCAGACCTGGAGCATAACGGCACCTATTGTCAGCAACGTCATCAAGCAGGCGTTCTCCCAGGATGACGTCGCCGCGGTGAAAGCCCAAGCCCTCAGAGACCTGGCCAGTGCTGAAGGTTACGCAGGCAAGAGCGCCGCGGTTCTGCGGAAAATCGTGGACGAGGAATATGAGCGTCAGATCGCCATGCTCAAGACCGCGCAAGTTCCAGGCGACCAGGAACTTGCGCGGATGCCGAAACACGACCGAAGGCGTTGCGAACTCATCAAGCAGGCGCTCGATGACCGTGTGAAGGCGTTGATAGCCTTGGTCATGCTGGCCTTTGAGATCGGCTACATACTCGGGCCGACGCCGCTGGGCTGGCTGCTTGATCGGCTGGGCACTCGCCGCGGCTACCCCATCACCATGGCGTTGTGGTCGGCGGCCGGCATCATAACCGTCTTATCCCTGCAGATCGGAAACTCCATTCACGCGCTCTTCCCGGTGGCGGTCATCCCGGTGGTGATCGGATTCGCATTCTGCCGGTTCATCCTGGGCGTGGGCGAAGCCGGCAACTGGCCTGCGGCCATCAAGTCCATCGGCGAATGGTTCCCCACAAAGGAGCGCTCATTTGCGATCGGCATATTCAACAGCGGCTCCTCGATAGGTGCGTTTGCGGCGCCCTTTATCATCAAGGCGATGATAGATGCGGATAAGAACATCTGGCAGCCGCCGTATGTCGTCGCGGGAGTGATCGGCTACCTGTGGATTGTTGTGTGGCTGTACTTCTACCACGAGCCTGAGAAGCACCCGCTGCTCCGCAAGGAGGAATACGCCTACATAACGTCGGACCGGCTCGGACAAGACTCCGCCGAGGCGCTGGGAACGCTGCCGTGGTACGAAGGACTGAAATACCGGCAGGTGCGCGGTGTGCTGCTGTCCAGGTTCTGCGCGGAGAATGTGTGGAAGTTCTCCATGTACTGGCTGCCCCTCTACTTGACGCAGGCAAGAGGGGTCAAGCTCAACGACATGTTCATGTATGTTGCCCTGGCGGCGCTGTCTGGACTGAACCCCAGGGGCTGGACAGAAGGGGGCGGAATTTAGGAGCATCTGGTGGGCAAACTCACCATGGAGAACGCCCTTCTAAAAAGGGCCGTGGCCTGGACGGCGCAGCGCAGAAAAGAGGCTTTGTCGCCCATCACAGGGCCCAATTCGGCTCGGTCTCAAGGGGGTGCGGATTGATGGGCCTGAGCCGCAGCACGTACTACTATCGGCCGCGCGGCCCTTCTGCTCAGGAGCAGAAGCAGAACGACGACCTGCGCCCCGGTAACGCCTGGTGCCGTCGGGGGCTCGGAACGTCTGGTAGTGTGGTGAACGCGATGGTGAAGGAGGGGCTTCCGCCACTGACCTGCCTTGTTCTTCTCGTTGACTTTGATAGGGTAAAGACAGATGGCCATGGTTTCGGCAGGTCAAAGCCTGGGGAGACCCAAGGAAACCTGTGACGAGGAAACTCGAGACTGTGGCTGGTGATTGACCCAACCCAGGCGAAACCCTGTGATTCGGCGGCTTCACCTGCCAGGCTGGCGCTATCGGGACTGCTATCGCTCACCCCACCACGTTCTCCCAATGGGAGCCCGCCCCGTGAGCATCAATGTTTTCCCAGCAATCGGAACACGCGGTCGGGCCCGTTTGTGTACCAGGCGTAGCCATTGCGCCGCTCGAGGCCGATCTCCTCGATCGAGTATTTGATCACACCGTCGCGGTCGGAGAAGATGGGGCGGTTGGTGCCGATCTCGTAGAAGCGCGCCCATGTGTGTGCCCCGGGGTCCGCAACTAGTCCCTGCTGGCCGCCCACATCTCCGCGGCGATAGGCGTCAATCTTCACCTGGCGCAGCCATGCGGCGCCCGCCTTGATGGCGCGCTCGATCGCAGGCGTCTTGTGCGGAAGAGAGATGAGGAATGCCAGGATGTCCGCGGACTCTGCCGAAGTCAGCGCGACGTGCTCGTAGGTGCGACCAGGCCGCGGCTCGTAGGTCACCGGATCGTGCTGCTGGCACCATGCGGTGAGCCGCCCGTTGACCTTGATCTGGGCCTTGAGGATGTAATCAAGTCCCTTCTCGAACGCCAGGCGCAGTGCGGCCATCCGTTTCGCGTCCACGGACTCGAAGCGCGAGCCGTTGATGGTTGCACTGATGATCTCCATGACGTGGGTCATCGCATCGTCGTTGAATGTGACGTAGTTGCGGTAATTGCCCTTGCTGCTCGCCAGGGGATATACCTGCGGCCAGCCGCCTGATGGGTATTGCGCCTTCAGGATGTAGTCCACCCCGCGCAGAAAGCCTTCGCGGTAGCGCGCCTCGTGGGTGGCGTTGTATGCGCGGCTGAGGTACCACATCTGACTGGTGGTCGCGTCGTCATCGAAGGTGCCCTGGCCTCTCGAGTAGATGCTCTTTGGCTGTCCGGGCCGGTGCGGGCCGGAAACGGTGTCCATTCCTTTCGACCAGCCGCCGTGGGGGAGTTGGTATGACAGGATGTTGTCGGCGATGCGCCGGCCTTCGTCGGTGGCGAACCAGGAATCAGGCTTGCCTGCGTAGGGGCCGTAGGAGTCGCCGGACAGGTGGGGGCCGGAATGCGCTGGCGCTGCGGCAATGAGGATCAGCGCCAGGCACGGCGCTGTGGATCTAGTCATGACAGCATCTCCTGCCGCTCTCTTTCCACGTCCGCGCCCCTGCTGCCTGCGCGGTCAGGCGCAAACAGGCGATGACATTGTTCGCGTCGAACACCAACGCTGCCAAATCAGGAGAAACACGGTGAGCGTTCCAGGCATCGCATTGTCCATTGCTTTCTGCGCCTCGCTAATCCTCGCTGTACCCGCGAGCGCAGCGGCTGGCGGCACGCTGGCGTTCCCCGGCGCGCACTGGGAACAGCGCGCCCCAGCCGACCTCGGCCTCGCACCGGAGTTGCTGCACGAGGTAGCCGGAATGCTCGGCGGGCGCGGTTGCATCGTCAAAGACGGTTACGTCGTGAAGACGTGGGGCGACCAGGCTGAGCGCAGCGACTGGTTCTCCTCAGCGAAGCCGGTACTGAGCACGCTGCTGTTCTTCGCGATTGAAGAGGGGCTCGCCAAGAGCGTTGACCAGCCGATTGCCGACTTCGGCTGGGATCTGAAACCCAGGGACTGGGGCATTACCTTCCGCCACCTCGGCGCCATGACCAGCGGTTACGCGCGGCCCGAGCTGGCGGGCGCGGCGTGGGCCTACAACGATTACGCGATACAGTTGTACGAGAAGACGCTGTTCGACAAGGTCTTCAAAGATGATCCCAAGAAGGTATCTGACGATCCCAGGCGGCTGGGCGCGCTAGGCCTTCAGGATGGCCTGGAGTGGCGAGCGACGAACCGGCGACTTTCAGCCTCGGTGCGCGACTTTGCGCGCATCGCCTGGTTCTGGCTGAACCGCGGGCGCTGGGCCGAACGGCAGGTATTGCCTCGCCACTATTTCGATGAATACATGAGACCTCAGACTCCGAGAGACCTGCCGCGCACGCAGCCGGCCAGCACCGACGACTACCTGGCCATCGGCTCCTACGGCGGAGATTCCGACCAAACTGTGTCCTCCGGCCCCGGCACCTATGGCTTCAACTGGTGGTTCAACGACACGGGCGGCCTGCACCCGGACAGGCGCACCTGGCCCGACGCGCCGCCGGACACAATCATGTCTCTTGGCGCGCGTGGGAACTGCTCCGCCATCATGCCAACCCTGAACCTGGCAGTAATCTGCGCCGAGGGGAACTGGGGCAGCGTGAAAGGGGGCGACCCCAAGTCCAGGATGAACCAGGTGCTGAGTCTCGCCGCCCGCGCCGCGGGATATAGGCCCGAAGGGGTTATCGTGTCGGGCGGGATGAAGAAATGGCACCCCGTAACCCTTTCCTTCTTTGGGCCGGATACGGGTGAAAGCGCAACGCCCAACCCGTTCACCGACTTTCGCCTGAACGTCACCTTCGAGCAGGCGGACAAGCGCTGCGTGATCCCGGGGTACTATGCCGCCGATGGAAACGCAGCCGAGTCCGGGGCGGACAGCGGCCGCATCTGGCGCGTCCATTTCGTGCCTGATCACGAGGGGAACTGGACGTACCAGGCCTCCTTCCGCACCGGCGCTGGCGTGGCGTTGGCGCGCGATGCCATAGCGGGCTCCCCCACCGCGTTCGACGGCGTGAGCGGTTCGTTCTCAGTTGGACCCAGCGATAAGACGGGACGCGACCTGCGCGCAAAGGGATTCCTGCGCTACGTAGGCAAGTGCTACCTGCAGTTCGCCCAGACAGGAGAGTGGTTCCTCAAAGGCGGAGCCGACAGCCCCGAGAACTTCCTGGCCTTCTACGAGTTCGACCAGACGACTCCCACCCACCATTACGAACCCCACGCGCGCGACTGGCAGCCAGGCGACCCGACCTGGCGCGGGGGCAAGGGCCAGAAGATAATCGGCGCTCTGAACTACCTGGCTGGCAAGGGCATGAACAGCGTGTACTTCCTGACCATGAACGTCAACGGAGACGGCAATGATGTCTGGCCCTGGACCTCCAGCGACGAGCGCCACCGCTTCGACTGCAGCAAACTGGACCAATGGGACATGGTCTTCTCGCACATGGACAGCAAGGGCATCATGCTTCACGTCGTCACCCAGGAACAGGAGAACGACCAGTTGCTCGATGACGGCGACTTGGGCCTGGAGCGGACGCTCTACTACCGCGAACTCAGCGCTCGCTTCGCCCACCACCTCGCGCTCGTCTGGAACCTCGGCGAGGAGAATACCAACACCGACGCGCAGAGGAAAGAATTCGCCGCTTACATCCGCGAACTAGATCCGTACGACCACCCCATCGTGGTGCACACATTTCCGAGTCAGCGCAACAAGGTCTATGAGCCTCTTCTCGGCTACGCTCACCTTGAGGGGCCGTCGCTCCAGATGGGCCACATGGAGCAGACCCACAGCGAGACATTGAAGTGGGTCGCTCGCTCTGCGCGAGCGGGCCGCCCGTGGTTCGTCTGCCTGGACGAGATCGGGCCTGCCGATACCGGCGTGAAGCCCGACGCCGCCGACCCCAATCATGATGACCTCCGCCGTCATGCTCTCTGGGGAAACCTGATGGCCGGCGGCGCGGGCTGCGAGTGGCTGTTCGGTTACGGTTACCCACATCACGACCTGTCCTGCGAGGACTGGCGGTCGCGCGACCGGATGTGGGATCTCACCCTTTATGCCCTCGACTTCTTCCAGCAGCACCTGCCGTTCGCCGAGATGGCGGCTGCAGACGACTTAGTGCAGGGCGAAGGAGCATGGTGCCTCGCGAAGCGCGGACAGGTTTACGCGGTTTATGCGCCGCGCCCGAACAGTGTGCGGCTTGTTGTCCCGCAAGGAGTTTTCAGCCTCCACTGGTACAACCCGCGTGACGGGGGCCCGCTGATCGCCGGGGCGACGCTCATCGGGCCCGGCTCGATGAGCCTGGGCTCACCGCCTCGCGACGCCGATAAGGACTGGGCAATCCTGGTGCGCCTCGAAGGGGCAGCCCCGTGATCGCTCTCCGCGCACTGCAGTAGCGCGCTTTTTCCGAGCTGCACCGACTATGAGATGGGAGGATTGGCAGTGAACATGTCCGCATGGTTTTCAGCGGCCCTCGTCCTGTGCGCGGCCGCCGCGCTCGCCGTCCCGCGCAGCCAGCCGGCCGGGTCGGTTGTCCTTCTGTACGATGATTTCAGTGGGCTGCGCACTGGCCCGCTGCTCGGAGTGGTCGGCGCGCACGCCGAATACCACTACCTGCCCGAATGCGCGCCGAAGGGCAACTGGGCCGTTTCCACATACACCTCGAGTCCGGAATCGCAGAGGGCCTGGCGAGTATGCCGTGAAGACGGCCGCCCTGTGATGGTCCAGGGTTTCCAAAACAATCTCAAGCACACGCACCCGATGATCGTCTCCGGGGATCCGCTCTGGTCGGACTACACGTTTACCGTCCGCTTCGCCCCGCAGGCTGGTGTCGGCGAGAGCGGCCTGGCCTTCCGCTACCGCAATGACCGCTGCTACTACTTCTTCGGCGTGAACGGACGCAAGGCCGTGCTCAAGATGGTGCGCCACGAGATTGCCTTCCATCAGCCTTATGAGAAGGTGCTTGCGCAGCGCGCATGCTCGTGGAAGCCCGGCAAATGGCTCACTGCGGCGGTCACCGTGAGGGGCGAAGCAATCCGGGCCAAACTGAGCGACGGGACTGCACTGGTGGCGCGGGATTCCACGTTCCCGACAGGCAAGATCGGACTGATATCCGACATCCCTACTCGCTACGCCCACGTCAGGGTTACAGCCACGCAGGCTGCGGGAAAACGCGTGCGCGCGGCGATCGGGAAGCGCGAACGGGAAGTGCGCGACCTGCAGGTGGCGAATCCCAGGCCCGTTCTCTGGAAGAAGATCAGCACATCCGGCTTCGGGGTGGGCCGCAACGTCCGGTTCGGCGACGCGAACGGCGACGGTCAGATTGACGTCCTCATCGGCCAAGTAGTTCATCACGGTCCCAAGGATTGCAACAGCGAACTCTCCTGCCTGACCGCGGTCACATTCGACGGCGAGGTGCTCTGGCAGATCGGCCAGCCGGACCCCTGGAAGGCCATGCTGACGAACGATGTCGCATTCCAGATACACGACCTCGACGGCGACGGGCGCAATGAGGTCATTTATTGCATGAACCAGGAATTGATCGTCGCCGACGGCGCCACCGGAAAGACGAAATACAAGACGCCGACGCCTGAGACGCCCAGGGCGACTCCGGCCCCCTACAACCGTTTCCCCCGCATTCTGGGCGACAGCCTCTTTTTCTGCGACCTGCGCGGAACCGGCCGCGCCGGTGACATCGTCATCAAGGACCGCTACCATCACATCTGGGCGCTGAACGATAGGTTAGAGACAATGTGGGATGCAGCCTGCAATACCGGCCACTATCCCTATGCCTTCGACGTGGACGGCGATGGCAAGGATGAACTTGCGGTCGGTTACTCACTGTTCGACCACGACGGAAAACTGCTGTGGACCCTGGATGACACCCTCAAAGACCACGCCGACGGCGTGGCGATTGCGAGGTTCAGCGCAGCGCAGGCAGAGCCGCGCCTGCTCTGCGCCGCAAGCGACGAAGGCATATTCTTCGCCGACCTGCGCGGCAAGGTGCTCAAGCACCATTATCTGGGCCATGTGCAGAACCCGGCGATTGCGGATTTCCGCCCAGACCTGCCAGGCCTGGAGGTCGTGACCGTAAACTTCTGGGGCAACCAGGGCATCATCCACCTATACGACGCCGACGGCAACGTCTATCATGACTTCGAGCCCTTCCAGCATGGGAGCATGTGCCTGCCTGTAAACTGGACCGGGCGCCCGGGCGAGTACGTCATGCTCTCCGCCAACGCGGAAGACGGGGTCCTGTTCGACGGCTGGGGCCGCTGCGTGGTCAAGTTGCCCGCGGATGGTCACCCGGATATGTGCTACGCCGTGCTCGACATCACCGGCGACTGCCGCGATGAGATCGTAGTGTGGGACCCCTACGAGATGTGGGTGTACACGCAGGACAACAATCCGAAGCGGGGCCAACTCTACAAGCCCGTGCGGAACCCACTGCGCAACTACTCGAACTACCAGGCAACCGTCTCTCTTCCGGGGTGGCATGAGCGCCCAGTTCGACGATGAGTTGATCGTGAGCCCGCCTATCCTGGGCGACCGCCCGTGAGACCTGCTGTAACCATCAAGGGGCAGTGAGACCGTTTGCAGCGGCCGGGCTGGCTCGAGACTGCTGTCTGGAGGTCGGCAGGCTGGTGGAGCCGACCCCGAAAAGAGTCACCATGGGCTATGATGGTAGTGACCTTTACGCGCAGTTCGTGCCTACGGATGCAGATGCCAGCTCCTGGATGCGGTAGGCAAGTCGCTTCACCAGGAAGCGCCGATGATACGCGGGCGGCTCAGTGCCGAATAGTGATCGCCACCGCGCCTGCAATTCCGGGAATCTCAGCTTGTTCAGGTGAGCGATCTCTCTCAGCGTGCTGTCACTCATGCGTCTCTCCCTCCGATGCTACTCTGCGAAGTGCCTACTCCGCCGAAGTCCCGATGAATCGGGACGAAGGCTGGAAGCGACTTCGCTACGAAGCACGAGCCTGGGGCGACTAGGCCCCGCTGCGGCGGGGCCGCCGTGGCGGTGGGCAAAGCCCACCTAGCCATTCGACACATTCACCCCTCGGTTCCCGAAGAACATCAAGAGGTTTCCCTTCGATAGAGTTTACCCTGAGCGTAGCCGAAGGGCTCAGGGCAGGCTTTCTCCCGTCCGCCGTCCTCGCTCCGTCGCCATACCTATGGAGCGTCGGCGACAGCCGGCGGCGAAGGATGCCCCTGGCCAGCAGGGAGGCCGCCTCCTCAAGCCGATCGGCCGCTGACATCACCTCGGGGCTTGGGCTTCGTAGCCCGCCCAAGGCGGGCGAAGTAGGCTCCAGTGGGTTAGCCACGTTCTCGCTCCTCGCCAGTCGTCATGACAGAAAGTCAGTGGTGCGAGGGGCCGGCTGACCGATCTCGCCCAGTAGCTAGGCCCTCGGCCGCCATGGCGGCCCGCCGACGGCGGGCCTAGCCATAGATACTTACCGGACGGAGCTTCGAAGTGTCGGATGATCAGCGCGACCGGGCGCATGTGGCATCAAAACACCGCGATTCGTCCCCGCCCCTGTGTCGCTTTGCTCAGGTCAGGGCTGACGCTCGGATTCCGGACCGGCCTGGCGAGCAAGAAGACAAGCACCTGTCCACAGAGAAGCCCTCACGCGATTCTGTCTCTTGTGTGCCCC
>Ga0315296_10002249_pt1 | contig 16519 bp, 10 predicted proteins | sample YL17G14_18_MG_FD_203921 | JGI IMG/M metagenome (GOLD analysis project Ga0315296, IMG submission 203921) | Sediment microbial communities from Yellowstone Lake, YNP, Wyoming, USA - YL17G14_18 | ecosystem: Environmental > Aquatic > Freshwater > Lake > Sediment | place: USA: Wyoming | collected... | reverse complement strand
TACTGAACAAGGTATACGAAGACATCGAGCTGACGCTGGTCACGAACGTCGATCTCGTGCAGACCTTCGGCAAGAGGCTGCTCGGGTATGGAACCCTGATATTCTCCACGCAGGGCACGACGAACCGGAAGACCTCCCTTATCTGGGAGTGGGTCCCGGATCCGATTGATGTCCGAAGGAAGGTTCAGGAAGTCATGGACGTCAGGGTCAAACCGCCTCAGAAATGACCCAGGAGCCTCATCAGTTCGGGACAATTGTAATTCTAAGCTGAAGCGCTCCAGGAATAGACTTAGCCTCGGACGTTGTTTCGGGCAACCGTAGGAGAGTGGATTGTTTGGGCGCTGCTGATGTCGTAAGAGAAGGGCCTGGAAAGGCGTTCATGTTGTGCAACGAGGCGATCGTCAGAGGGGCTCTCGAGGCGGACGTCAAGATCGTGTCCGCATACCCGGGCTCTCCAACGACTGAGATCCTGGACACGTTTTCTGATGTCGCACCCAAGTTCGACTACAAGATGGAGATCGCGGCCAACGAGAAGGTGGCTCTCGAAACCTGCGCTGGAGCGTCAATGGCAGGGCTGAGGTCGATTACGAGCATGAAGAGCGTCGGGTTGAATGTCGCATCGGACTCGTTCGTTTCCCTGTCATATACTGGCATCAAGGGAGGCATGGTCCTTGTGGTCGCAGACGACCCGCAGGCACACTCTTCCCAGAACGAGCAGGATGGGAGGCCATTCGGGCCGAACGCGTACATCCCGATGATAGAGCCCTCGAACCCGACCGAGGCCAAGAAGATGGTCAAGTTCGCCTTCGGCCTCTCCGAGAGGTACGGTGTGCCAGTTCTTATGAGGACCACGACGAGGGTCAATCACCAGAGCGGGATTGTGGAGCTGGAGAGGCTAGACAGGAAGCCTTTCGCAAAGGTGAAGTGGGATCATCCGCCGGGCAGGTTCGTCACTGTCGCCGAGTCCGCGCGGAACTTCAAGCACGCCCTCTTGGAAAGGACCACGAAGATCGAGCAGGAGTTCTCGGACTCCGAATTCAACGTCGTCAAGGACACTGGTTCGGATTTGGGCATCATCACGAGCGGGGCGGGGTACAACTACACTGTCGATGCCATCAAGATCCTGGGCATCAACCCTTCGGTGCTGAAGCTGGGGACGACTTTCCCGCTCCCGAAGGATCCCATTGCCGGATTCCTGAGGAAGCTGAAGACTGTCGTGATCGTTGAGGAGCTGTCTCCATACCTCGAGCTCCACTGCACAGCAATCGCGAAGGATGCCAACCCTGGGGTCAAGATCTTTGGCAAGTGGACCGGGCACTTCAGCGAGGCGCTCGAATACAACCCGAACATTGTCGTCGATGGGATCGCGAAGGTGCTCGGGGTCAAACCGCCGGTGGACTACAACGCTATCATGGCGAAGGCCAAGGAGCTGAAGACAGGCCTGCACGACAGGTGGCCGACATTCTGCCCCGGCTGTCCTCACAGGGCGACCCTGCACGCCGTCAGGCAGGCGCTGAAAGGGACCAAGCACATCCTCTCGACTGATATCGGATGCTACTCCATGAGTTTCCTGCCCCCGATCGAGTACGGGGACTCGCTGCTAAGCATGGGCGCCTGCTTGGGCGTTGCCGCTGGGATGCAGTACGCAGTCGAGGAGAAGGTGATTGCCATGATCGGGGACTCGACTTTCTACCACGCCGGGCTCCCGGGCCTGGTGAACGCGATCCACCACGGGGATGATTTCACCTTGATCATATTGGACAACGAGGTCACGGCGATGACCGGGCAGCAGCCTCACCCGGGGTCGGACATAAGCGCGGGTGACAGACCTGCGAAGCGGCTAATCTTGGAGAACGTGATCAGAGGCATGGGCCTGGAGGACATCACAATCGTCGACCCATACGACATAAAGAACGCCATCGGACCGATGAAGGAGGCGTTCTCTAGGAAGGGGCCCAACGTGATCATATCCCGAAGGGCATGCGCGCTCTATGCAGACCGAAACAAAAGGAAGCGCGGGGAGAGAATAGAGACCAACAAGGTGGAAAGGAGCGTGTGCAAGAAGCCTTACACCTGCATACGGACTTTCTACTGTCCAGCACTCTCTGTGAGGGACGATGACAGGACGGCCGAGATCTCGAAGGAGCTCTGCGACAGATGCGATGTATGCGCCAAACTCTGTCCATTCGGCTCCATCAAGCGAGGGGAGGGCGAATAGGCATGGCGACGAAGGAGTTCAGCGTGTACATGTCTGGGGTCGGAGGACAGGGGCTGGTCCTGCTTTCGAATGTGATTGGAGCGGCGTGCGCCTCTGCTGGTATCAGAGCGCTCACTGGGGAGCAGCACGGTCTGTCGCAGCGCAGCGGCTCGATCAACGTACACATGAGGATAGGGGAGGAGATCATGTCCCCTCTTATCCCGATCGGTGGCGCGGACGCCCTGCTTGCCCTGGAGGCACTTGAGGCATTGAGGTACGTGGAGTACCTCCAGCCAGGTGGGGTCGTGCTGATGAACTCGCGTATCCAGCACCCCATCGCCGAGACCGCAGTCCACATCAAGGACAAAGCGATCAAGTACATGTCTGTCGAGGACGTAAAGAACCGACTCGGACAGGTGACAGACAAGATCTCTGCGATTGACGCCCTTGGGATAGCGAACAAGGCAGGCAACCCGCTGACCGAGAACATCGTCATGCTCGGAGCGCTCAGCACGCTGGAGGCTTTTCCGGTGCCGGAGTCGGCACTGAAGGACTCTGTTGCAGCAAACGTGCCGAAGAAGGCCGTGGAGGTCAACTTGAAGGCCTTCGACTTGGGAAAGGAGGCCGCGTTCGAGCATCTATGCAATTTGGTTAAGTGCAGGAAGTGAATTGTCGGGAGGATACCGTATGAAGAAAGTAGAGTACGTCCGGGTTGACGTCTTCGCCGACAAGCCGTTCGGAGGGAACCCGCTTGCGGTCTTTCCAGACGCTCAGGGGCTATCGACCGAGCAGATGCAGCTCCTCGCGAGGGAGATGAATCTGTCAGAGACAACTTTCGTCTTGCCACCTTCGGCGGGCTCGGGAGCTGACTTCAAGGTTCGGATATTCACCGCTGACATGGAAATCCCCTACGCGGGCCATCCCACTCTTGGCACATTCTATGTCCTCGCGAGGCTGGGCAAAATCAAGCTGAAAGGGCCGATGACCACGGCGATGATGGAGGTCAAGGCGGGCATACTCCCCGTAGAGATCTACTCCTCGAAAGGAGAGGTCGACAAGGTCGTGACGGTGCAGAAACAGCCAGTCTTCGGAGAAATCTATGAGGACACCGAGCTGGTCGCCGAGGCGCTTTCTCTGAGAACGTCGGACTTCATGCTGGACAAGGCCCCGATCCAGCTTGTATCGACCGGGCTTCCATGGCTCATAGCGACAGTAAGGAACAGGAAGGCCGTCGAGCGAGCAGCACCGAACGCCTCGGCATTCACAGAAGCCGTGAAGCCACTACCGAAGAACGTTGTGGACATCTATGTCACCTGTCTCGAACCCGTGGATAGGACTTCCACGACACACTCGAGGGCGTTCTCATTGGTGTCGAAGGCCATAGTGGAGGACCCGGCAACTGGCAGCGCGAGCGGGTGCCTCGGAGCGTACCTGGTGGGGAAGCAGCTCGTTCCTGTCAAGTCAGTCACGAGTATCACCAATGAGCAGGGGTACGAAATCGGAAGGTCCAGCAAGATCGCCATCGAGGTTCGATCGGATTCGAGGAGCAGAATCGAATCTGTCAGGGTCGGCGGGTCAGTCGTTCACATGATGGATGGGGTAGCATTCCTGTGACTTGCAGGTCATTGTGAAAGCGGCAGCCGGACCTTGAATACGGTCCCCTGGGTGTAGTCTCCCGGAACCCTGTCCTCAGCCCGGACCTGTCCACGATACCTGTTCGTCAATGTCTTCACGATGTGCAGTCCCAACCCCGAGCCCTTCTTCTTCACTCCCGCAGCGAACCTCTCGAATATCTTGTCCTTTGCGTCACTGGGAATGCCCTGGCCACAGTCAGCTACGGAGACGACGACATACGGTCGGTCCTTCGAGTCGTCCCGCTGGACGTTTATGGATATCTCGACCGGATCGTGAGGATCGTACTTCACTGCGTTTGTCAGGATGTTGACGAAGAGCTCCCTAATCAGCTCGTCAGCCATGACCATGTAGACGCCGGCCTCCGCGTTGTGCTTGAACGAGATCTTCCTGGTCATTTGGTATTGTGGAACGCTCCTGACGCAGTCAAGAAGGACTGAACCCAAGTCGACTCTGGTCAGCTTGGTCGTCCCCCAGGTCAGTTTTGACATGGTCCTCACGTTGTTCGCCAACCTGCTGACGTTCATGACCTGCTCCGACATCTTGTTTATTGCGGAGAGCTGGTCCGGCCTGTCCATGGTCATCTTCAGAAGGTCGAGATACCCTATGATGGCCTGGTTGAAGTTCTTGATGTCGTGGGAGAGCAGGTCGGTGTAGAACTCGGCGCTGTTCTTGCTCTCGCTCATCGCCTGGAACATGCGCCCGTTCTCTATCGCTATCCCCGCGAGGCTGGCGAAGATCTCTATAATTTCGACGGTCTCGGGGTCCGGTATCCTGTCGTCCTTGGGCTTGAGGATCTCTAGATAAGCGATGACGACGCCCTCCTGGTCCGAGATGAGAGTATCCATATAGTCCAGCTCATGCCAGTAGCCCTCCCCCTTTCTCGGGAGGCGCATGAGCTCTGCGTCCGGATAATACAGCACATCGTCCGGAACGAGACGGTAACCTTCTGCGGGGTTGTAGTAGGTCATCCTGCCAATCTTCCGGTTCCACTTGATCACGGATGTAGAAGTGTCCCTCTTCCTGGGGTCGACTATCTGCCTTAGCATCTCTATCGGATAGGTTAGCTGCTTGATCGCGTCGGACCCCTCCTCGGAGAACCCGTAAACCGCTTGAACCTTGAACGCGTCGGCATCCTCGTGCCTTATTCCGATCACCATCCTCTTCATACCCAGGAGCTGCGCGAGCGTCTTCAAGATGCCGTCGAGCATCTGGTCAAGGTCGCGAACGTAAAGGATATCAGAGGTCAGGTCGAAGATGCGGGAAAGCTGCTCGGTCCTCTGGGCAATCAGTTGCAGGGCAGTCTCCCTATCGCTCGTCAACCGAGCGTTCTCCACTGCCACTTCGGCGAGAGATGTGAATATCTCAAGCGTCTCGAGAGTATCCTCATCAGGCAGCCTCCGGTCATGCGGCTCGGAGGGGTACAGGACGCCCACGATCCTGCCTGTGGAGTCATGGAGGGCGAAGGCGAGCACGTCGCCGTCCCTGAACTCACCAGGCTGCCTGGCATCCCCGGAGGCCGGCTCCCGAAGCGAGCGCGGAATCACGAAATGGGTGATCTGTTTGACGCTCAGCTCCTCCCGAGGGGTGAAGTAGACCGATCGTCGTATCTTTCCCTTCTCCGCCAGGTCCTCCAGGATGACTTCCAGCGGGATGGTTCGGAACCTAGTCTCCCGGACCATCTCATCAGGGTAGCCAAACAGGCCCATCCAACGGAATGCACCGACGGCCTCATCGTAGACGATTAACGTGGCCTTCTTGAAGCCGAACAGGCTAGAAACCGTCGACAGAATCATCGTGGCCAGTTTCTGCAGCTCCTTCTCGGACACGATCGAAGAGGATATGTAGAGCAAGTCTTCCAGGAGGTCCGTCTTCTGGAGTATCCTCGAAGATCTTCCCTCGCGCTCCAGCTTGTCGAACTCACGGCCTATGACCATTACAGCCATCAGGGAGAGCACCCTCCCCATGGCTACGACCGGCGAATGAGGAATCCTACCGTCGGCCGTGCCGTTCACCCTCACGCTCACAAGCGCCTGGCCAGACGCCTCCGGAAGAGCGAAGAGAAGAAAATCCGATTCCACCCATGATCTGTCGACACCGGCTGCGTCGCTATGCTTTTCTTCTGTTGATGTGTCAGGAGGATTAGCCCCAAACCACGCTTCTGGCCTTGAGAAGTAGACACCTTCGAGGATCTTCAGGCGCTCGTCGAGATCCCAATTCTCATACCTTATCTGGACCTGACCATCGTCCGATGCTGGGAATAGTGACTCGAGCGCTTGTCTCAGCGTCTCGTTGGAAAACTGCAGCTGGATGTCCCTGAACCCCAGGATATCCTGCAGTCCAGAGAACACCGCCTTCACGGTCTCTGCAACGGTATCTCCTCTGGCAATACGCTCCGTTATGTTCTGGATCGTGGCAGTGAGATCAGGAGCTGTCTGGGCTGTGGGGTCTGAGGGGTTGGGGTCACTGCGGGGCTCAGGGCTCACATGAAGCCCTCCTCAGAACAAATGAACATGTGGAGTCCTTCTTGATCGACCCTGGGGGTTGGGCCAATCGTCCTATTGCATTATGATATATATTAGAGTGTCACACATGGCAATCATTTCTTGAGAGTCTGGCCAGCGCCAATAGATGGGAAGGAGGGGCAATTGCAGGAGCTTCGGCAAAACACTTAATAGAGGGGTAGGAGAGATTCGGGCCTGAGGGTTGACGCAGATGGCAGACACGAAGGAGATCATCTCGACTGCAATCGAGTTCGAGCACTATGGACGGGAGTATTACATCAGGTTCCAGGAGCTCGTGGCCGACAGCAATGCAAAGGCGTTGATGAAGAGCCTTGGCGAAGACGAGAAGGAGCACGCTGAGATACTAACCAGGCAGCTCCGAGAGCTGGGTGGAGAGGCCAAAAAGCCATCCAAGGAGATGCTGGCCAAGGGCATGGCGGAGATCTTCCCTGAGAAGATGAAGAAGAATTCGATCGCGACGAAAGACGCGATCTCAGCTATCAAACTGGGCATCAGGACCGAGCAGAGGTCGATAGACTTCTACTCGAAGCACGCCAGGGGAGCGCCCCATGACCTCAAGGAGATCTTCGAGAGGCTTGAGAAGATGGAGAGAGGACACCTGGGCATGCTGGAGGATAACCTGAGGAACCTCGAAGACGAGGGCGTCTGGACGGGATACGTGCCAATCCTGGAAGGATAGGCGCTGGAGCCACCAGACCGATTGGATGCCAACCTTTTTTAGATGCGGGCATCATCAAGGCCTCGCCTGGATGTGACGAGCTTTGGCCCGAGTCGTACCCTTCTCAGCAGTACACTACAACACTTCCAGGTTTGGCCAAGATCTCACCAGGTTCGTAGCGCCGCCATATGATGTGATCGACCAGGGAATGGAGAAGAGGCTCAAGGAGGATCGGCTCAATATCGCGCACATCACCCTCGGGAACGAGAACGATGCGTATCAGCTCTCTGCGCGGAGGCTCGACAGATGGCTGGACGACGAGGTACTTGTGAGGGACCCAGAGAAGGCATTCTACATCTACGAGCAGACATTCCAGTCCCCAGACGGGACTCCGAGGGTCCGCTCGGGGATAATAGGGCTGGTAGAACTTGAAGATCCATCGAATGGCGGGATACTGCCGCATGAGATGACACTCTCCAAGCACAGGGCGGACCGGCTAGAGCTGATGTCGGCTGCGAAGGGCGATCTAGAACAGATATTCATGCTCTACGATGACCCAACGGGGGAGATCGAAGGCGTACTCCAAGGGAGCAGAAAGCGCGAGGAGCTGCTGAGGTTCGTGGACCCCGAGGGGGTTCACCACAGGATCATCAAGATGTCCGAGCCCGACACCATCGCCAAGGTATCCTCCATCCTGGAGAAGGCGAGGCTCCTGATCGCAGACGGGCATCACAGATACGAGGTCTCATTGGAGTATCGAGACAGAATGAGGGCAAAGGACAAGCCCGAGGGTGAGATGCCCCACGATTTCGTGCTGGCGACGCTCGTGAGCTTCAGAAACCCAGGCCTGGTGATATTCCCGACGCATAGGCTCGTCAGAGGCCTCCCCGAGGAGGAGATATTGGGACTCAGGGCGAGGCTCGAGCGGGAGTTCGAGATCAAGGAATACGAGAGTCCGGAGGAACTGACGAAGGCTGTCGAGAGCTCCTCAACCGGAGCTTTTGGCGTTTGGATAGCAACCAAGAACCTGTTCATGTTGGCGAGCCGGAAGAAAGATGCTCCGACAGCTAGCCCCCTGGATGGCCTGTCGGTCTACCTGGTGCAGGAGAGAGTTCTGAAGGCAACGCTAGGGTTCACGCAGGAGATGCTCGACAAGAAGATCAACATAGAGTATGTTAAGGGGACGCAGGCCTCGAAAGCTGCCATGCAATCTGGCGAGTTCCAGGCCTGCTTCTTCGTCAGGCCCCCGAGCGTCCAACAGGTCATGGAGGTCGCGAGGACAGGGCAGAGGATGCCCCAGAAGTCCACCTATTTCTTCCCGAAGATCTGGTCCGGGACCCTTATCCACCTTTTCAGGTGAGCTCGTCAATCAGTAAATATCTCGATACACATACGGCGGCCGGTGAGCTCTCTGAAGTACGACATAGGCATACTCGGGGGACGAATCGTCGATGGTGCAGGCAACCCATGGTACCTTGGCGACATCGGCGTTTCTGGAAAGAAGATCGCCAAAATCGGCAAGATCGAGAGGAAGGACTGTAGCAGGACTGTCGACGCAAAGGGGTTATACGTCACTCCTGGCTTCATAGACATCCATACTCACTCAGATGTCACGGCGATCGTGTTCCCTGGCTGCGACAGCACACTGAGACAGGGAGTGACGACCCACCTAGTCGGCAACTGCGGCTCGTCGATAGCGCCCCTGCGGGAGCCGAACATAGACGTGATGCTCAACTATTGGAGCGATTGGTCAGGGACTGTCAAGGAGATGAACTGGCGGACTTTCGACCAGTACCTGAAGACCCTCGAGAGGCGCGGCGTGGGACACAACATAGCGGCGCTGGTCGGGCACGGGACCGTAAGAACTGCCGTCATGGGAGCTGACAGGGGGGAGCCGAGCAAGGCCCAGTTGAAGCTGATGAAGGAGCTGGTCGAGGACGCCATGCGGGCAGGGGCATTCGGCATGTCCACCGGTCTGGTCTATCCCCCAAGTTGTTTCGGCAAGACCCCGGAGATCATCGAACTTGCAAAAGTGGTCGCGAAGTACAGGGGAATCTACACATCGCACATACGGGGAGAGCGTGAAACCATCGCTGAGGCGATCAAGGAAGCCATCCTTATAGGTGAAAAGAGCGGGTGCCCGGTCCAGATCTCCCACAATTGCCCTAAGTACGGTGCCTGGGGCAGGACGAAGGAGACTCTCGGGCTCGCGGACGAGGCTAGGAAGAGGGGCGTAGATGTCACCGTGGACAACGACATGCATACCGACCTCGCCCCTTACCTGGCTGACGCCCTACCTCAGTACATGCACGAGCTGAGGAAGCCGGAGCTCCTGGCGCACGTGGCCGATCACAAGAACAGGGAGCGGATCAAAAGGGAGATCATCGAGGACAAGCTGCCTGCGTTCGGTCCCTCTGGCCTGCTCAAGCACGGAAGGTTTGACAGGATCTTCATGCTCAATGTCCCGAAGCAGAAGCAGCTGGTCGGCAAGACGGTCGAGCAGATAGCCAAGGAGCGGGGCAGAGACCCCTTCGAGACCTATTTCGACCTCATCGTCGAGGAGGACGACAAGATCAGGGCCATCTTCGATTACATCAGCGAGAAGGACATCGAGGCGCTGTTCGTCCATCCGCTGGTCATGGTGTCTTCGGATTGCGCGACATGGTCAGAGACTGGTCCTTTGACGAACCCGCCGAGATACATCCCATGCGCTTTCGGGGAGTACCCGGGCATCCTAGAGAGATACGTCAGGGACACGCCTCTAATGACCCTGCAGGAGGCCATCAGAAAGATGACGAGCTTCCCCGCGCAGAAGATAGGGCTCTTGGACAGGGGGCTTCTTAGGCCAGGGATGAGGGCGGACATAACCATGATTGATATCCCAAGGCTCAAGGATAGAGCGACCAACAGATGGCCGCACACCTACCCCTACGAGAACTTCCCGCACAGGTACCCGGAGGGAATACCCTATGTCATCGTCAATGGCACGATAGCCGTCAGCAACGGAAGGCAGGTCAAGGTCAGAGCGGGCGAGGTGCTCAGGCACGAGTGGAAGTGACGGGCGTCAGAGCCCGTACTTACGATAGGCCCCCACGCACGGGTTGCCAGCACATAGCCACAGGATCTTGTTGGTCAGGTCGAACACAGCCGAGAAGATGGTGACCGCCTGGTCATCTACCTCAACCGCGGGGTTCGGGTGACGGCAGATTGACTCGGGGTACCCCACATGGTCCGACAGTACTCGCTTGAAGGACGCCAGATCCACATGGCCCAACTCCCTCTTGAAGAGCTTCCTGGCACGGTTGTACCTTATTATCGACGACATCCGAGTGTGGAGGTTGTCCTCGAATCCCCACATCCTTGGCGAAAGATAGTGGTTGGTGTGCACTAGGTACCCATCGTCGCCGTACAAAGCATCGAAGGCAGTCGCGGAGCCTTCCATGCTGTACAGCTCTCCGTTAGAATCGCAGACGATGTTGTTGAAGCTGTGTCCCCTGCCCTCTGGCATCGATGCGCTCAGAGCGTCGAATAGGCTCTGCTCCCTCAGGACCTTCCTTACGGGGATCCACTTCGGTATGCCCAGCCTGACATCGTTCGGCATTAGCGCATTCCCAGTAAGGCTGATCCCCGCGCTGTTCATTCCAACAGTCGGGAGTATCCCCCCGTACGAGACTCCTATGAACCCCGGCTCGTCCGTCGGCTTGACCCTAACTATGGCGACATCCGAGATATCGTAGGGCGCCACGTCCTCGTTGTGGGCGGCGTAGACACAATCCTCCTTGGTCCACTGCGAGTTCACGGCTATGTCCGTACAACCTTTCCTCCCTAACCCAGGGTAGTCGCATACCATGGCATATACCAGATCGAACTTCAGGCCAGTACCCTCAGCATAGCCCTGGAGCTCATCGACGTACTCAGGATAGAATCGTGTGGTGAGCGGAAGGGTCTTCTTTGAGAAGGCGATCGCCTTGGCGACGGTCATGCCAGGGATGGCGGCGATCGATCCGCGGAACCTCTTCTCCATCCTGAGCGCCATGTCCTTGCACTGCTTGCCTAGAGACGCCCCGACCTGGAAATGGCTTCCTGAAGCAGCGACTTCTCTAAGCGCCTTCTCATCTTCGTTCTTGCCGGTCATCACTGCTCACCCCACCGTGCCCAAGCCGACCTGACAGGATTCTCCGTGTGCAAAAAGCTTCCCAAGAGGGTCAGACGAGGGAACCGTGGGTTTAGGTCGAAAAGGTTTATTGCGGAGACCGCCTGTCAGCCGGACGATGCCCAAGATAGAGCTCGAGTACAAATGCAAGAAGTGCAAGAACAACTACCCCGCCACTGTCAACTACTCCGGCAAGATCGAGGACATAGAGCTTGACGATAACCAGTCCCGATGCCCGTTCTGCGGGGAGTGGAATTGCGCCGATCCGAAGTCCGTTGAATCGGTCGTTAAAGAGCAGAAAAAGAGGAAGTGAGGACCAAGTCCGGTCCTCCTTCTGCGGGTGGTCGGAGGACCGGGTCTTTTTGCTTCGAACCGGCGTGTTCGATGCCCACTTCATGTGGCGTGTTTCTGTCGCCATCCGTCAGTGCGAAAATCGCCCTTTTTCCGTTTTATATCCAGCACGGGTTCTGATCCCCGATTTCAATTCTCAATAGATTCATATAGGTATCAAGGCCTTAGCGTTTCCGAGTTTCTCACCTGGAATAGGGGTTAAACGGAGGATGAGACAGATATGAAGAGTAGGGCAGTAATTGCAGGAGTGATAACGTTGCTGACCGTTCTCTCGGCATTCGCGGTCTTACCCGCGACCCCCGCGAGAGCAGCGGCTGCGCAACCGAATATTCTGTACGTTGCGATGCAACAGGACCTTCCAGACTTTAACATCTGGAACCTGGCATCGAACGGTGTATGGAAATATAACGTCATTAGCTGGGGCTTTGAGCCACTGGCGGGGCTCGACTACAACATGGTCCCGTACCCGCTGCTGGCTGAGAGCTGGACGTTCTACGAATCCAACCTCACGGTGTTAATCAACCTGAGGCAAGGCGTGGAGTTCCATGACGGAACAACCATGACCGCGGATGATGTCGTGTTCATATACACGGCCGCGAGAGAGGGTACGGCCTACGCTTCGGGCATCATCAACGCCTTTGATGCCGTCGATCCCGACACCGGCGTTGCGGACGGTAGTGTCAACCTGACTGAGATCCAGGCAGGCGTCCAGAAGATCGACGACTACAGGATCAAAATGACGATGGCTATGGCCTATGGTCAGTTCTTCACGTCGACCTTGGGCATTCCGATAATGCCGAAGCACATCTGGCAGGACCACCTCGTTGGTGGGACAATCGATGAAGGTGGGTTGATCGATGTCCTCTGGAGCGACGAGACGGCAACGACTGCAACTGGACCTTACTACTACAAGGAAGGACAGGACAGCGTTTACAGGATAATGCAGAAGTTCCCTGACTATTGGGGCAAGGACTTCAGGACCCCATACATGGACTACGCCTTGTACCCGCCGAACGTTGACACGATCTACTACAAGATCTACGCTAGCATCGACACTAGTATCCTCGCGTTGCAGGCAGGAGCAGTTGACTACATCACCTGGCCAGTGACGCCGGGAAGAGTCGCGAGCTTGCAGGCTGACCCGAACATCGGCATGCAGTACATGGCCGAGAACGGGTACTATTTCCTGACGTTCAACGAGAAGCTGCAGCCGATGAACTCGCTGCCATTTAGAAAGGCAGTGTCCCACCTGATCGACAAGGACCAGATCGTGAATGTTTACATGGGCGGATTCGGCTCGAAGGGTGACGCGACCGAGCCTCCATTCTGGGGCGAGTGGCGCAACGCCTCCGTGAACCAGTATCCGTATGACGACCCGACCAACATGACAACGACCGTCCCGGAGGACCTGCTTGACAGCGCGGGATTCGTTGATGTCAACGGCGACGGCTGGAGGGAGCTACCCGGCGGGGCACCTATGGAGAAGATCATTCTCCTGACACCCCCGGCAGACTACGACCCGATCAGGCCCAGGGCCGGCCAGATGATCGCCAAGAACCTGAGAGAGGTCGGCATCAACTGCGAGGCCAAGGCCATTGACTTCAACACGCTTGTGGCAAGGATGGACGGCTTTAGCTATCAGATGCTCATGATCGGTTGGTCCTTGGCCGCGGAGCCAGTAGGCAACGTTTTCGACGTTTCTGCCCCGAAAGCCAATCAGAACTATCAGGGGTTCTGGAACGTTAGCGACCCGAACCCGTTCTACAAGGATTTGCTGGGCGTGAACACGCTGGCAGACCGCGAGACACAGGACTTGGCCAACGAGGTCACCAGGCTAGCGAACTTGGCAAGGCAGAGCTTCGATATCTCTGACCAGATGCTCTACACGAGATGGGCTCAGGGAGTGCTCGCTGATGCCGTGAATGTCAACGTCCTCTACTACAAGGTGGCAATCGAGGCATACAGGACCTCCTGGGAAGGCTGGATTCCGTATCTGGGATCTCTGTGGGCCAACGGTGGAAACATATTCTGTCTATCAAGCCTCCACAGAGCCGGCACGGCAGTCGTTCCTGGCGGAGTGACAAACACCGTCAATGCGGGGCTATCATTGCCTGGTCAGGTCGGTTTCGGGCAGAGCGCTGCGGGTTTCGTCATCGCTGTTGACAAAACGGGCGAACCGGTTGCAGGTGCATCTGTGGCGTTCAGCATGACTGGGGTTGGAGGAGCGTCCACTGTGACTATCTCTCCGTCCACGGGAACAACCGATGCTAACGGGATATTCGACTTCACGGTGACGGGCACGGGCGCGGGACTAACGAGAGTCAATGCTACGGTCACAAGCGGAACCGCAAGCTCGGTCGCGAGCAAGACAATCAGCTCGTTGACTGAATTCCCGACGACACTTTACCTCGCGGTGACGCCAGAGAGTCTTGTCCTGAACCCAGGTGAATCAACTGTGGTCGACCTGTACGTCACGGACCAGAACGGTGATCCCGTAGAGGGGGCTGTGTGCGCGGTAGACCCGAACCTGATCAGCTACGGTACCGTTGATGACGCGATTGTGACAACAGACGCGACAGGGCATGCTAGTACAGTGTATCACGCACCGACGACGATAAACCAGCTGAACTCGCACCTGACTCTGGCGCTGTCCTACACGGTGAGCAAAGCCGGATACATGTGGACGACTGCTGCTGCCGCCAACCTGCTCGTATACAACGATGCGGTGCCTGACTGGGTAGCCGCTAGAGTTACTGACGTCACGACGACTGCCTTGAACTCGGGCGCCAACACGACGACCATCACGGTCCGTGCAGAGGATGATTCCGGCGCAGCGATTCCGAACCACTGGCTGGCGGTCACTTACAGCAACGACAGCATGGTCGTATCCCCTGTGGATCACTTGGTAACGGATGGCACTGGAGTGGCGACCGTCGATGTGATGGTAAGAGACCTGACAGACTCGGCGGCTCTGAGAGTCACGATAGCCAACAACACGGTCTTGAACAGCGTACCGGCGGTAGTCACGCTGACATATGTCGGCACGAACCCGCCAGCAGCTGAGATGTATGGCGGATACATTACCTATGCAGAGCCCAGTGTGTACATGGGCCCGCTGGGGACGGTAACTGCCACTGCTTGGCTGTGGGACAGCACGGGCAATGCCGCGGACGGTATCAACGCAAGCCTGATCGTGTCTGCGACGCCGTATGGTTCCCTTGTATGGACCGACCTGGTCAACTGGGATTCGATTATAGACGGCCTGGGCATAAACATCGTGACCACGGCGGACCAGCAGAACCTGGTCACGTCAGGTCCGATGAACACCTTCTACCCTGACCAAACGAACTGGCAGACCTGGTATGACGCTGAGTGGCTGTACTGGGACTGGGGAACGATGACCGGTGTCGATATCACTGGTGGATCCCTCACATTCATGGTGAACGGCACTGACGTCGCGCAGCTGGACCAGCTGGCATCGATATATGTCGTGCCGCAAGGTGTCGGGATGTTCAGCGATGTCACAATGGGCTACGAGATCGACGGCATGACGACGATCCAGTCAAACTATGTGATTGGTAGGACCTACCACTTGGCCGTCCCGAACTTCTCAATCGCCGACCCAGTCCTTACAGTGCTGCAGTCAGACTTCCAGACGACGACCGTCAGTATGACCGTCAAAGATGAGACTGGGGCAGCTCTTGAGGGTGCAGATGCCATGGTCTACGAGAACAGCCTTACAGGGAACAACAACTTCGGTGTCGAGCCCAACGACGCCAACCCGAGATGGTCCTTGCCAGTCCAGACGGACGCCACCGGACAGGCTGAGGCGACGATTATTGCGGCATACAGGGGCACGACCCCGCTGACCGCGACCGCCCAGCCCACTGTGTTTGTGAAGGCGAGCATGTCTGGATACCTGAGTGTGTTCGGGCAGACGCAGATCTTCGAATACACTCCGCTGACATTCGTGACCATTGAGCCCATAACGGACATTCAGCCGATCGGCGAGACCGGCATAGATATTGTGACTCAGGTCACGGACTGGGACGGCAATGTGCTGCCTGACATGACTGTGACTCTGGCTGCCGACATGGGAGAAGTCCTTGAGCCGTCATCGATGACGACGGACGCGGGTGGATACGCGAACTTCACCTTGAACGCACCGATTCTGAACAAGACCAGGGTGGACTTCATGTCCCTTGAGGCAAAGGCGGGTGCACCTGGATGGACACTCTCGACAGGCGGTGCAACCATGACGATACGGAACAGGGAGCCGAGAATCGAGATGTCAGTCATGGGAGCGGACGGCTCTGGCGGATCGAAGGTCAACGGCAGTCAGACCATATCGTTGGTCGGGATTGTGTCCGATGAGTGGGGTCTGAAGTATGTCAACATTTCAGTTGACGGCGCTGCGGCACAGGCGGTGCCAGGACCCGCGTTCGGGAGCGTTGACGACACATCGAGGGACCTGAGCCGGAGCCTGGGCAATCTCTCTGATGGCGACCACACGGTGACCGTGACAGCAGTTGATGGACTGAGCGTCTCCACTGAGAAGTCGATGACCTTCAACGTGAAGACACAGACGGTGACGCCACCGGTTGAGCCGAAGACGGACATCGTGCCATGGGTGATCGCAGCCATCGGCTGGATCGTGGCGGTCCTGGTCCTCGTCATGATGATGATGAGGAAGCCCAAGGGACCGACAGCCATGAAGCCAGCGGAGCCTGAGGTCCAGGAAGAGGAGCTGCCGAAGAGGTAGACTGGTCAAAACCATTTCCCGCAAACCTTTTCCATAGCTTTTCATTTCTTTATGTCCACGCCAGCTGCTGGAAGCATGTCGCGAAGTTGCTTTTGGCTAGACATGGAGAATTCCGCTAACGGCCAAAGTTTTATTACTGGGCTATTTGCTCCCTTGGCCAAGGCAACGCCGAGGGGAGAGGTAGCTCGACATGGCCGGCATGGGCAGGTACGTTTTTGCGAGGAGCATCCAGACGGTCATT
>Ga0315296_10002248_pt1 | contig 16524 bp, 14 predicted proteins | sample YL17G14_18_MG_FD_203921 | JGI IMG/M metagenome (GOLD analysis project Ga0315296, IMG submission 203921) | Sediment microbial communities from Yellowstone Lake, YNP, Wyoming, USA - YL17G14_18 | ecosystem: Environmental > Aquatic > Freshwater > Lake > Sediment | place: USA: Wyoming | collected... | reverse complement strand
TATCCCGACCACTTGAAAAAAGGATCCCATCTTTATTCCCGCGAATTTTCTGCCATCTGTCAACTGGATGTACCGAGGCTGTGAGAACTTGTACCCCGCCTACTCAATTCCGCTTGTAATAATAGATTTCTTCAACTTGATTGCAGTCAATCCATCAACATTAACCCCCTGAAAGGCGATAATATCAATTAACGGATTTTAGACCGCACTTCTGGGAAATGAGTAAGAACGCAGTAGAACTGATTCCTTTATTCACATTTATTGGGGATTATACAAATTTCTGTTTAAGACGTGTACGTTTCCCTGTTCGATCCCGCATAAAATATAGTTGTGCACGGCGGACTTGCGAGTGACGTTCTACTAATACCTTATCCAATCGGGGAGAGCGGAGCAGGAAAGTGCGCTCCACACCTATACCATTGCTGGCAATACGTCGGACTGTAAAATTAGCGTCGCTACCACTTTTGCGTAACCGAATCACGGTACCTTTGAATTCCTGGATGCGTTCACGGTCACCTTCTTTGATGCGAACATGCACATTAACGATATCCCCAGGACGTAATTCTGCGATATTTTCATTCACAGGAGCCTCAACGGCTTTAAGTAAATCTATCATTGTTATTATCCTTATATTTTTTTCCCAGATTCTGTTGCTTAAAAGTGTATCACAATGGTTGCGTGACGGCGGATTATATCACGCAGACAAGCCTGAAGCAAGTAGAATTTAGGACGAACACAATAATTTGGAGGGCAAATTTGCTCATGAAGCTCTTGATGATCCCTTTCTTACCGGTATTCACGCAGAACTAGAACAGCGTTATGTCCCCCAAACCCAAAAGCATTGCTTATTGCTACATTGATTTTATTTTCCCGCGCCTTATTAGGTACATAATCGAGGTCACATTCGGGATCTTGTGTCTCATAATGGATAGTCGGTGGGATAATACCCTCGCGAATCGCCTGTATGCAGAAAATTGCTTCCAATGCTCCTGTTGCACCCATCATATGACCCGTCATGGATTTCGTTGACGATACTGGTATCGAATAAGCTAAATCACCAAATGCTGTCTTGATGGCTTTAGTCTCCGAAATATCATTTAACTGAGTGGCAGTACCATGGGCATTAATATAACCAACCTCTTCTCTGTTGATATTTGCATTATCCAAAGCCTGAAGAATGGCATCGGCACCACCAGATCCATCCTGAGAGGGAGCAGTGACGTGATAGGCATCTGCAGTTGCTCCATAACCGGCGAGTTCAGCTAAGATTATCGCGCCTCGTGCCTTGGCATGGCTCTCGCGCTCAAGAACTAATACGGCTGATCCCTCGCCCATCACCAGTCCATCGCGGTTCTTGTCAAAAGGTTGCGGGGTCATTGAAAAATCATCGATACGACGAGACAATGCACCAACACGGTCAAATGCGGCGATACCAGTGATTGAGATGGTTGCTTCAGCTGCTCCAGCCAGAGCTGCGTCGATCAGACCAGCACGCAACATTAGCCACGCAAAACCAATTCCGTCTGCGCCAGATGCGCAGGCTGATGCCACCGACATACTCGGACCTTTAATCCCATTGACTATCGAAACGATCCCTGCACCTCCATTGGGCATCAACATCGGGATCAAGAAAGGGCTGATATGTCGACCACCCTCTTCTTTTAAAGTAAATATTGCATCTTGCAATGATTTTAAACCACCGATAGCGGAGGAGATAAAAACACCTATCCGTCTTGCGCTGGATTCGGTAATCTTCAGACACGAACTTTCCAGGGCTTCCTTCGCTGCTATCACCGCAAATTGTTCGAATCGATCCCGACGACGTGCTTCTTTGGTATCCATGTATTTTGATGGATCAAAATTCTTTACTTCGCAGGCGATTTTGACCAACCAATCTGATGCGTCAAACAAGGAGATCAGTGCGACCCCAGATACGCCATTAACAGCCTGCTGCCAGGTGTCAGGAACATTCTCACCCAGGGGATTTATCGTCCCCATGCCGGTAACAACTATACGCTCCATTCATCCTCCAAACTGAAAATCGTAATGATAATTACCCTTTTCTTATCTGCGATCCCTACTTTTATCGCGTCCCGTAAATATCATGTAATATAATAATTCTGTATATTCCCTACGTTTGCAAGACTATCAATAACAGGAATAATTATATTCAAATTATCTCATCGGGCACTCAAATGTCTTGGGGATTGGTGAGCGTATATAAACAGTATTTCTTTCTTCCCCAACTATAATCACCATTAAAGCATCAATTATGCGAGCATTGAATAACGCTCTATACCCACTACCACAACCAATGACATAGACATCTGATCCATCAGGAATGCTTTTCGGAGCTATAGATAACGGCAATATTACAGAAGCATTATAAGGACCAATCACTGTCATTGATAACCGAGAATAGTCCTTGACAAGATATGCATAATCAATCATTACGCAACGGTAGCAGCCACCTTTTCCAGCAGGATAGAATCGTGGATATAAAGCTCGCCCATATATTGCTCTCGCATTTTTTTGTTTAATAAATGCTTCAAGATCCTTTATAGCAATAGGCATATCCATGGGTAACTGGTTTATTGTTTTTAGAGTTGTTCGTTTATTCTCTTCAGGATAAACAGGTTGAATCACTTTTCCCGATAAAGGCAGGGATAAACCCATTATCAATAGTCCGACCACTGTACCAGCCATTCTTACTTTAGATATTCTGGAAGTGGTGGATGAGGAAGGTTGATTCTCGTTCTGGACACTGATATCCCACGATTTCCCCAGCAATATCAGCAGCCAATAAAATATTTGTACCAAACCCAGGCTATAGTAAAAGAGAATTGTCCAGTCTGCAGGAACAAGATATCTACTGCCGGAAGTACGTGCAAAGGCGTTGGCAAGATAGTAACCAATATTGACTATAACTGGTATCAAACCTGACCATTTATGCCGGTTCCAAGCAACGGCTATACCTAACGCAATCAGGGAGAGATTGATAAATAACAGAAATTTTCCTTCTAACGACAACCTGCCATCCCATTTTAAATCCCACATTGGCATGTTAAGTGTATGATTGAGATCAAGAAATTGGAATGACAATGGCAATATCACGAGTGAAGTAATCTGATTGTGGAGGAAATGCATTGGGACAAAATTGACAAAACCAGAAAGAGAATGGTTCCCCTCTATGAATTCGCCTGGTTGTCTCGATGTCTTTGCAGTATGTGAATAATGGGGAGTAAAAAATTCCTGATAGTTTGGAAAATTCATTGGCAGAATTTTTGCAGACTTGGCAATACTGTTAGTTCCGAATAATCCAGAAATTGTTATATCCTGGTCGGTTTGTTGGGATGAGAGTCCGAATCCATTACCCACGTTTGGGATGTCACTTAGAGGGTCATTGGTGGGTATTGTTATTTTATACCTTCTGAGAATCAACTTGATTTTCGTTAGGAGAAAGATATTACCATTTTGATTTTTAGCAGAAATCGTCCAAGGTGAAAATACCAGTGCAAAGCCGAGAATAAAGACCATAGAAGATAAAAACCATTGCCTCCAGTGAAATTTATATACAAAAATAGCAACGATTAGAATAAGAGGTAATAACAACAATGGATTTGGACGTAATAATGCCGCCGCCCCGAGTATGCCGCCAGACAACAGTGTTATATTCCGTCCTCCCTGGGCCTCCTTAAACCATTTGAAAATAATCAGACTCAACATAGCAAGCAGCAGAGCAGTCGATAATTCTGCCATCATTAGTTTAGAGTGTGACACTTGAATATTCAAAGTGGCTGCAATCGCGTTTCTTTCTTTGAAAATTGCCATGATCGCTACCAGGAGACCCAACAAACGACCGTGTATACCTTTTCCAAGTAAATATAGGATGGCAGGAAAGAACGCGAGGCAGAGAATTTGTAATCTAATTATATGCATATAATCCTGACCACCTATCGCATGTAAAAAAGCCAGGAATAACATATATAACGGCTTGTCAGTAAATTGACCATTATTAATCCCCTTCCCTATGAGAACATATTGCCCCCCTAGGTCATATACAGCCGCATCAGAAAATGGGTAATACTCGTAATTTGGAGACGAAGGGACTGCAGTGAAATAACTTCGTCTTATGGGTTCGTTGTTCCAAACAAGAACTGCACAAGCCCATATCAACAAAAATATCAGAACATCCAAAATGGCGATTCTTAACCGAAAACCCCTGATACCAATGCTTAATTGGATGTTCTCAAATTTCCTGGTGAAGATAAATATCAGGATTCCAATACTCCAAGCAACCACTATCTGCAATCCCAATATCGGTACTCCTCCTTCATTCCAGAAATCAACATCAGGAGTAAGACCGATTCTTGACAAAGCGATGAATACCCAAGAAATGATAAAACTTATCAATGTAATAACGGTAGCAAGCATGATCGGACGTTGTGTTTTTATCTCATCCTTTAATTTCTTCCAACACAAACCATGGATAGATAACATGGTGAAAAAAGTTTGGGCACCGATCAGCATGATCCAAACGATAATCGGATAAAACCGCACATAATAATCTTGAAATTTCCCCATTTGATATGGTGGTAACCAAACACCAATCCACCCCAAGAAAAACACAATTGCTGATGCCCCAAAAATTATATTCCGCCGTTCACCGATCCAATTAAATAAATTGGTAAGTTTATTGGGAACCCACCAGGTTTTTAACCCTAAGTAGAGGAATGTAAGAGTTATTGCTAGCACTCCAACTATTACAGCTAGACGACCCAGGGAGAAACCGAGCAACAGAATATTCTTTGGATCGGTTGGAGCCTTTACTAATAAAAACAATGTGGTTAAACCCTCCACTGCAGCAATCACCCAATAAAGTCCTGCTAAACACCTATATCGGTTTATCACAACAATTTCTCCTACTCATAACGATTTATCTTTTGAGGAGTAAGAAAGGTCAACAGAAATTACTTGTCTAAGGGTAATTAAAAGGCACCCTCTCCAGTGAACACAACCCAAAATGTTCGGACCAATAGATAAATATCCAACCAGATAGACCAATTACGCACATAATAAATATCTATATCCAATCTCTCGTCGAAAGATAGTCGGTTTCGTCCACTTACCTGCCATATCCCTGTTATACCTGGTAAAACACTCAATATCGTTTTATCCTTATATTGCATTTCCCCGAGTTCTTCAGGCATATACGCACGAGGCCCAACAAAACTCATATCACCTTTTATGACGTTATAAATTTGGGGGAGTTCATCTAGACTGGTCTTTCTAAGAAATTGCCCTACCCTTGTCACACGAGGGTCGTTTCGAAGTTTATGGTATGTTTCATACTCAATACGGAATGCCTCATTTTCTTCAAGTAGTTTAGCAAGACGAATGCTACTGTCCATGTACATAGTCCTGAATTTAATAACCTTGAATAACCTGCCATTTATACCCATTCTTTCTTGGTGATAAAACACAGCACCGGGTGAGTCGAGTTTTATCAATATAGAAAAAATGATTAAGATTATTAGAGTAGGAAACAAAGTAATTAGAATTAAGACAATATCCATAATCCGCTTAGCTAATTGGGACCACGGTAAAAGTAATTCTTGACGTACCTCTAATCCCAATATACCCCCAATTTCCTTCGCGGTGACCCAGAGGCTGCTTAGATCGAACAAATCTGGAATTAGAAGAAGATGGCGGAAATAGGATCCATATAACTCAATTATTTTGAGTAATTGTGTGCGTGGAATTCCAGGCATTGCTATAATCGCGTAGGCTTTTTTTAGCCTCTTATCCAATAAAGGAATTTTCTCAAATCCTCCAATCACTGGAATCCCTTCAATAAATCCCCATTTTGCTGGGTCATCATCAAATATAACCACAGGTTTAAGTCCAAGTTCTGGTCGCTTTTTTAGTATCGATAAAATTAGTCGTCCAGTCTTTCTAGCTCCCATGATCACAACAGGTTGTCCCCAAAATGGATAAGGAGCAAGGATTCGTCGTAGTAACGGTCGAGCAATTGGAAGAAATATGATAGACAAGAACCAAGACATAATAAAAATAGCTCTTGATAAATGTTCCTGTTTAAATAAAAAGGTCGCAGCAGCTAACATGAGATATATCACGCTAGTAGAGGATACTAGCTTACGTAATTCATCTGCAGGATGGGGTAATATTACTGAATAAAGTCCTACAAATCCATACAGTAAGATAAACAATCCTAATCCCGGCCATAGATTCCAATAAAGCAAAGCAATTTGATATATATATCTCCTCGGCTGTTGATAGAGAGCTATTCGGATTTCGACACTTATGCTCCAGGCTAAACATAGAAAAAATAAATCCACAAAAATCATCAAAAATATCATTAAATACGGACGCACGTGTAAACCAGGGAAATTCGTACTAACCACATTTTTGATATTTTTTTGCATATCTGTATACTTCCTATCCGGTGTCAACGAACCAAATAAAGATGATTGTTTAAGAGCTACGTAGTTGAGAAAAATCGTATCTTCCGAGTTGAATCTACAGCTCCAAATAATTAACTTCCATCCTAGATATTATTTCTGCTTGCTACCTAATAAAAATATGAAGACCACAATGAGTAATATTATTTGTTTAATATAACATAAAATTTGGATGGATAAAAAGTATAGTGCACCCCGTATCTTGGACACAAGCGAAAAACAAGATGCATAAAGTTCAAGAAGGAGTGTACCATTTCCATACATCGTCAGTTCAGTCCTGATTTCAAAACTAGAGTTAGTTTAGAAGTCATCAGTGGATCGAAGACGACCGCCGAATTCTACCGTGAGTACAGCCTGAAACCAGACTATGTCTCAAAGTGTAAATCGAAATTGCTGACCGCTGCATCCAAAGTGTTTGAGAACGAGGAACAGACTAGCCCGAGCCAGGTACGCTTTGCGGAGTTGAAAAACCCGGCTGGGAAGTTGAGCCTGGAATTAGGGGTCGCAAAAAAGCCTTGACACTCTTGACCTCGCTTCTAAACAGAAACCGGAGCTAACAAAATAGATGGCTGGAGTGTATCCGGTGAAAGTAGTTTGTTGTATTCTCCCGCATCCGCCCAGCAGTTATTATCACCAACTACAGGAGAAGGATGAAGAATATCTGAAAGCAGCCATTCAAGAAGTGTGCGGACGTTATCCCAGCTACGGCTACCTGCGGGTGACTGCTCAAGTGCGACGCGCAGGTTGGCGGATCAATCGCAAGCGGGTATACAAATTGATGAGTGAAAACGGTACATTGGGTCAAAACAGACCCCAAAAGCGCCAAATGACCAATAACGAACACCCTTTTCCGTGTTACCCTGATCTGGCGCAGGAATTGGTCATTGAAAATCCAGATCAGGTCGGGGTGGCTGATATCTCTTACATCCGTCGGGGGGGAGTCCATCTACCTGGCTATGCTCATGGACGTGTTCACCTGTTGCATTCATAGCTGGCATCTGAGGCGCAGCTTTGACCAAGAATTGACGCTCAACGGCCTGCATAATGCACTGGCAGATCAACAACCTGAAATTTACCATTCTGGCTAAGGCGAGCAATATACTGCGACCGAATCCACTAAAATGCTTATGAGGCTTGGCGTTCAGATCAGTATGACCGAAGTAGTGAATCCACCCAGAACAGTTAAGCCGAGAGGCTTATACACACCATCAAGGAATAGGAGGTACACCTTTCCGAGTACGAAGATCATCATAACGCTTATCACTAGATCGAGTGGTTCCTCAAAGACGTGTACCTGCGCTAGCATGTGTACTCTTCCATGGGTTACCTACCCCCGTCCGCGTCCGAACAATTGTGACTACTCTCAGCCCATCAAGTTGCTTTCAAATAGCCTTTTTTGTGTCCATTTTAATGAGTTCACGATGGGTGGATTGCTAGATCGGTAACCTTTCATCATAAAATTCGTTCTAATAATCATCATCGATGGGAAGAAAGACTAATATTTAGTAAACGTCTATGATGTAAAGTCAAGAACACGTAACCTCTAATGAGGAATTTTTTTTAATTATTATTGTGTACTCTTTATACCAATGAAGAAATATTAGAATATACATCATCGCTCTAACTGGGTTCGTTTACGAGCCAAAACAAACAGGTGGTTTTTTAAAAAATGTGGCATCAGTTTATCATAAATTAAACCTATCATAAAAGAGGATTTTGAAAAAGCTAAATAAGTTGGGGTATCTGAATGACCATATACATGTCCAATAAATCCGCATTTCCTAAGCATTGACCTGATTTTCCACACTGTGTTGCATTTATATGCCGTTGGAAACTTGTCTTCATCTTTACGATTGGGTTGTAAATATTTTAGGAGGGATTCGTGAAATTTTTCTGGGATTAAGGTAATAAACAAGCCCAAATAACTCATCATATTGCTTGTCCGAATGAATAGATAACCACCTGGTTTTAACACGCGATGGCACTCGCTAAAAAAGAAATCTGGACGAGATATATGTTCTAAAACATAATCACTAATAACCATGTCCACAAAATTTTCCTCCAATGGCCATGGCACATCAGGGAAGATTAGCTTAAATTCATCAATACTCTGATTTTTTTCCCCTATCGGATCCACATCAAGACCAATAAGAAGCTTGCATTTTTGCTTCAATGTGTGAAGCTCACGTGTGTAAGATATCTGACCTTCTAAGAAATGTCCTCGCCCGCACCCTACATCAACCACGATCATTTGAGGAGTAATCAAGGATTGTATTCGCGAATAGAACAATAATACCTCATCGCGATCAGAAAATCCGCCGAAGTTACGTTCTGGCTGAAATTCATAGAATAATTTGTTCATTGTTATTCAATTCAAACACAATAGATTGGTTAAACATCGAGCAAAGAAAGTCAGTTTTGGATCTTAGATCCCATTCAGTTTACCATAGTTATATTACGCGGGTTATTGGTCTTCTCATTGGATAAGTGACATGATACATTTCAGCATCTTATGACTCTACTGCAACAACTTGCACCTTACCAACTCACCGATAGTTTTTTGGTTGCAACCAACTGAGGAAAGCCGCCGGGGCGCGCAGGTCGAGCATCGGCAATCCGGCAAAGTCCTCGGCGACCGCTTTATGCAGGGCAAGGTGAAAATAATCAGGAATGATCCAGACGCACACAGGTAAATCGTGCAGTTCAGCCACCAGTTGATTAACGCGTTCGTAGGCGCGCGTTGACATGGCAATGATCACGTCATCCACCCGTTGATCACGGATAATTGCGCGCGTATCATCCAGCGTTCCCAGTATTCCCGCATCGTTGGCGCGTTTTTTAGGGTTGTCATCCAAAAAGCCAACGACCGTAAAGCCAAATAAGGATGATCTGCAATTTGTGACTGAACCTCTTTCCCCACCAGGCCCGCGCCAGCGAGCAACACCCGCCGCAGACTCATCGATTTTCCTCGCGCCAGTCTCAGAATGACCCTGGCAATTAAACGCCACATCACTAATGCGAAATAAGTAAAAAGGACCTAGAAGACAAACTGAACACGCGAGATCTCGCGATACGAGAGGTACAGAACCCCGGCCAACGCCACGTCGGAAAGGATGGTCCCCAGGGTCAAACCAGTCATCTCATCCCCAACATGCAAATTGCGCCTTCCGTCATAGATTGCAAACAGAGCCAGGATAACCACCCTTCCTAAAGGGAAAACAAGATAGAGGGCAGGCGGTATAGAAGTCGGACGGCGAAGATCAGCCGCGAACGGCAATATGCTTAATAAAGGACGAAGCCGCGCGGCAATCAGCAAAAGCGATGCTCTGAGAACGGCATCCATGACAATGGAGAAAATCGCAAAGTTGACCGAAAAACGTCGGAGCATACGGCAGTCAGTTTTCAAGAACAACAAAAAGTGAGTTTCTAACCCTTTGAAACAACCGAGGAATTATATCAGAATGTGATTATGAGAGCATCTTTAAAAACAGGAAACACTATGGGAAGCACCCATCGCTCAGCGAGCAGCAGAATTACGTTTTCATTGCCTGATTTAAATACTCTCGCCAAGTCTGAAGTTGAATTCTGAATGTCTGCTGCACACGCGTCGAGTCCAATGCTGAATATGCTGGCCGATATGCAGGGGTGGGATATTCACCGCTGCGAGCAGGCAAGAGCCTTTCCACCACTTGCTCTTTTCGATGAGGGTCTAAAGAGAGTATCTCTTTCGCCCAATCATATCGCGACACTGCTCCTATCCCAGCCAGATGATAAATGCCTGCATGTGCTTTGCAAAAAGTATAAATGTCTTCGGTACCTTTTGAAAGAATATCAGATGTAACCTGAGCCAACGCGCGAGTCCAAGTGGGGCTTCCCACTTGATCATTCACGACGCGCATCTCCTGCTGCGTCCGGCTCCATTTCAGAACTTTCGTGACAAAGTTGTCATGCCCAATAGAATATACCCAACTTGTACGCAGGATTAAATAAGAATCACCTATATCCTGTATTGCTCGTTCCCCGGCCAGCTTACTTTTCCCATATAAACTCAAAGGGTTTGGTTGATCTGCCTCGTTATAAGGCTCACCCTTCCTGCCATCAAAGACAAAATCCGTCGAATAATGGATTAATACTATGTGCATTGATCTGGCTTTCTCAGCTAACGCGCCAGGCGCTGTCCCATTCGCTGCCATTGCAATTTCAGGATAAACCTCGGCTTGATCCACAGCTGTATAAGCCGCCGCATTGACAATCACGTTCGGTTTAATATCTTGTACAATCTCCAACATCTGGTCAATCTGGGTTAGGTCAAATTCGCCATCACCATAAGCAAAAACTTCCCCTAGAGGTGCAAGGGACCGATTCAGCTCTTCCCCCACTTGTCCATTCTTACCTAGAAGTAACAAGCGAATTTGCTTAATATTCATTATTTAAGAGCAGTTAAAGAGACCTCGTAAATGGTTATTAGATTATTACTGGTTTCTGTCTAGATCAAATCTACAGATTTCTATCTACCAGTAACAACCAAACTAGAATAGTTCAATGTACGTTTCCGCGTATTTGAGCAATTTACCACGCTCGTCTTTTTCAGACAGGATCGGAGCCTGTCTGCTGACTAGAGGCCAATTAATGTTCAAATCCGGATCGTTCCATAATAAGGTGCGCTCCCATTCCGGTGCGTAATAATCAGTAACTTTATAAATCAATTCCGCCCACTCACTGAGAATGTAAATCCCATGCGCAAATCCTGGGGGAATCCATAATTGCATTTTTTTCTCTGCAGAGAGATGTGTACTTACCCATTTACCAAACGTAGGGGACCATAGTCGTAAATCAACCGCCACATCATAGATCTCGCCCAAAACGACCCTCACCAGTTTTCCCTGTGGCTGGCGGATTTGATAGTGCAATCCTCGAAGAGCACCCTGACACGATTTGGAGTGATTGTCTTGCACAAAAGACAACGATATTCCAACCGCAGAGAACTCGCGCGCTTGATAGGTCTCCATGAAAAACCCTCGGTCATCTTCAAAGATGCAAGGCGTCAAAATTAATACATCGGGAATAGCGGTCGGCGTTACTTTCATGGTTTATGCATCAGACGACAGCGTGAGGCGTTCCGGCAAAGGCTTTCGAAGCACACGGTAGAATAATCGCTCGTACTCGTCGGTTATGGCGTCCCATACGTAATGACTGTGGGCATAATCATGCGCCTTTTTTCGATACTGAGCAACAGTTTCGGAATCTCCAACCAATTTTATCAAAATCTCTCTGAGGCTTTCTGCACCTGCCTGTCCATTATATGCCAGACCTGCCTCGCCCCCGCCGATGGTTTCGATATTTTCTGGTGTGTCATGCACAACGACACAATTTCCAAAGGCCATTGCTTCCACAAGAGCGGGATGGGTCCCACTCGCCCCGGAGCTTTCAACAAAGATATATGCGTTTGAACCCAATTCCTGATATCCCTTGCCAAAGACATAGCCCGTAAATATGATGCGCTCGTCATCCCCGGCCTGTTTTTTCAGGCTTGCTTTATACTCTTCTGCATAGGGCGCGTCGCCGACAATGACACACTTCAAGTCAGTGTCAATGCCGCGAAAAGCCTCCACCAAATGATGCCCGCAGTTTTCGGGAACCAGTCGTCCCACAAATAGGATGTATTTTCCCGGCTCCAGGCCGTACTGTGCCAGAGTATCCCCGGGGGGCAGGATTTCAACGTCTGAGCCATAAGGAATGTAAGCCGGCTCATCGTTGAATCTTTCCTGATAAAACTTTTGCACATGCCGCGAATCGGTCAGGTACTCAGTAGGAAGAATGGAGGCAAGATATTCCGCAAACTGGATGTATTTCTTGGCCAACGGCGGCCATTTTTCCCGCCGCCAATCCAAACCATCTACGTTAAGGATGGTCTTTACGCCAGCCAGCCGTGGTATCCAGGTTACCGGGCTATTGCCAGCTATGAAGTATAGAGCAAGGTCATAATGCTGGAAAAGAGCATGAAGGGAGGAGAGAAAAGAGTGGACGATCGTATCGAAATATTTATTTGCAATGGTGGGCAGTTTTACCAAATGCATCCCATTATACTCACTCCCCGGATAGGTTATATGATGACTGCGGCAGTAAACGGTCACCTCGTGTCCGCGTTCAACCAGGCGCTGACCCAGTTGTTCCACGCATGTTTCAAACCCGCCGTAGCTGGCAGGAATGCCGCGCGTACCGAGAAGTGCAATTTTCATGTTTGAACATTATCCATTTCGACGTAATGATGAGGGAGAGAGGGAGCGGGAAGCATTCCCTGATTCCAACTCTTTTAAGACCCACCTTTCCGCTTCGTCCGGACTCAGAAGGCGACCGCTCCTGAAACGTTCCATGAAAAAGCCGCGCGCATTCCAAAAGATAAGCGGGGGATCATCAGTGTGTTGAAGATTTGGGCGGGGGGAAGTTCCAACGGGTATTTGAAGGGTGTTTGATCGCAAGGGATTTTATCGCATTTTTTGATTTTGTTTTTAGTGAGAATCCAGCCAGGCCTGGGCCAAGAGCGCCAAATGCGAATTCGGCGCAATAGCGATCACCTGCCGGTATGCGCTGGCGGCATTTTCCACCTGTCCCAAGGCATCATATACCCTGGCCAGCCCAAAATACAGACTGGTATCCGACGGCCTATATTCAAGTGCCTTCTGATAGGCCCAAAGGGCTTTCTCCAATCGGCCTCCAGCCTCATAGAGGGGCAAAAGTACTTGATATTGCTGATATTTAAACTTTTCATCAAGTTGCACTGATCTGATGGTGTCTTCGGCCTCTTTGGCAGTCAGAGGCTTAATTCGCTTGATGAGAATGACCCGTTGTGTACCATTTTGTAATACAAATTTGGTGATACGTCGATGTGCGGCAACAAACGATGGAGGCGAGGCAACAAGGAAGGCATTAGCAGCGTTGATATATATCCCCTCAAACTTGGAACGCGGGGTAACATAAAGTATGTAAGTGCTGTTTAAGAGCATATCATAATCGAACGGTTGAATTCCAAACGCGATACTGCCAAGACTGTTAAACACTACCTGCCCCTTAAGCGTTGGTTTTTTCTGCCAAAGGTAATACGTAAGAGCCGGAGCAGTGAAATCGTTTCCGCGCTCAACCACCAACGAGTAGCATACGGCTTTACAGCCTCCATTTTTTTGAACATCCCTGGCTATTGCCTTCAGAATTTCGTCAATGGGCCAGATCAATTCCTGTGCCGGTCGAGGACAGAATACTTGATCTGTCGAGAGACATTTTCCTTTCTCTAACGGAGCGCCTAATGTGCCGGCCAACTTAAGTCCCACACCACTTGTTCCCCAGTTCACCGTCGAATATACAAAAACACCCATGATTAGAATAAGAAAAATGAACGCCCATGATAGCCTTTTCGGCTTGAGCTCGCTGACTCCTACGGCTGTTATCACGGCCATAATGGGTAATATTCCCGCAAATTGCATCCAGGTTTTGGTTGCCAACGAAGCAGGGTAAATATAAGCGCCAATGAACGAAATCAGTAAAAACCAATCATAAAACCTGCGTCTAATCAGGGAAATCACCAATCCGATTCCGAAAAGTACCGTAAAGACATTTGAAATCGCATAAGGCATCGTCAGCAGATACCAGTAGAAACCTGTGGGAATATTCTTGAATCCCTTTGTGAATACATCAAATCCCCTAAATTGGGCTAACTGGTTAGAAGACACTGTTTGGAGCTTCTCCAGGAGAGGCGAGCCAAACAAGAAATACCAGCCGGCAACAATGCCCCCTGCCAAAAGCACGGCCGGCAGATAGCCATGTAAAAACAATGGGTTCATCAATTTTTTTCCTAGCCAAGGTACAAAGTCTTTGAAGTTTATCGGTTTGCGGGGCTCGACCTGAACAAACAAAACATAGAGGGAAAAAATAGCCGCAGGGATAAAAAACATCGTAGCAAAAATGGGATGAATAAAAGCGCCAAATCCCAATGAAAGGACGAACCCCCATGCGTTTTTTACCGCACGTTTTTCAACCAGAAGGATCAACATCCAAAGGCTGAAGGCAATACAGGCGGGAATGGCATAATGTGGACGGTATAGCCGCGAGAGTTGAACGAGCGGTGGATATACGCTCGAAAGAAAAGCTGCTAGGAGTCCGGCTCGCGCGCTACTGATCATTTGCCCGATCTTAAAGACCGAAAGCAACAACAAAACCTGAAAAAGCATGTTGACCATCAGACCAGTATCCATGGTATGCCCAAAGAGCACCATAAAAGGCACACTCAACAGTTGATAAAGGGGAGGGCGACCACTCAAACTCAGGGATTTAATCCCGGAGAAGAAATGATTCAAACCGTCACTCTCCAGCTTGTCTGTGAAGGTCAACGTCTTGATAATATACATTGTAGGGTCCGAGCCAGTACCAAGTTGTTCATCGGTTTGAATCCAGATAATATTCAAAACGAGCGTCAAAAATATTAAAAGCCCCAGGCCAATCTGAGGAATACAACGGGACAAAGGTAGGGAGCGTATTCTTTGCATGAACCTCATAGGATTTCTATTTCTTTTGCTTTGAAAGAGGAAAGGACAGAATGGCCTCTATCACCTGTTCCTGTTCCGATCCAGTCAACCCATTGTGGAATGGCAGGCGCACCAGTTGGTCGCTGACTTTCTCGGTAACCGGGCAATCGCCAACCTTGCCGCCAAATTTTTGTCCCATGTCTGAAAGGTGCAGAGGCAGGTAATGGAAAACGCTTAGGATCTCCTGCTGGCGCAAGTGCTGCAAAAAGCGTTGGCGCGTATCCAGGTCTGGCAGGAGCATATAGTACATGTGATAAGCCTGTTCACAATGCCCGGGTACAACCGGCAGGCGAACGTTATGCTTGGCGGCCCAATCGCTCAATCCAGCCTGATAGGTCTCCCATACCCGCTGGCGATGGGCTTGAATTTTGTCTCGCTGTTCTAGTTGGGCAAACAAAAAGGCCGCGAGGATGTCTGACGGAAGGTAGGAGGAGCCGACATCCACCCAGGTATATTTGTCCACCTGGCCGCGGAAGAAGCGTGAACGGTTGGTACCTTTTTCGCGAATAATCTCTGCCCGTTCTGTATAGCGGGAATTGTTGATTAATAGCGCCCCGCCTTCGCCGCTGGTGAAATTCTTGGTCTCGTGGAAACTCTGGGCCGCCATCACCCCAAACGTGCCCAGGAATTTGCCTTTATATTTCCCGAACAAACCGTGAGCATTATCTTCCACCACCGGGACGCCACGGCGGTCGGCGATTTCCATAATGGCATCCATTTCACAACCGACTCCGGCGTAGTGGACCGGAACAATGGCCTTCGTGCGGGGGGAGATGGCCGCTTCTAGTTGGGATTCGTCTAAATTAAGGGTATCAGGCCTGATGTCCAGAAAGACCGGGCGGGCGCCGCGCAGGACAAAGGCGTTGACCGTTGAGACGAATGTGAAATCCGGGATAATGACTTCATCTCCGTGCTGGATATCCAGCAGGATAGCCATCATATCCAGCGCGTGGGTACACGAGGTAGTCAGCAGGGCTTTCTGGACCCCCAACCCGGTTTCCAACAAGGCATGGATTTTCTTGGTAAATGGACCGTCGCCGGAGATGTGCCCGTTGGCTATCGCCTGGGCGATGTAGTCCATTTCGTTACCGACAATGACAGGGCGGTTAAAAGGGATGTTCATAAGTACTCCTTTAATAAATTTTTTCCACAAACACCCGGAATTGGTCGAAATACCAGATCATGCCAAAAACAACGTGTAATGCCAGAGTAAAGACGGTGACGCCAAAACGCCACTTATCTGATTTTTCGACCGGCAGACACCCTAAGGTTTGCTTTAGCCAGAACAGGGCCGCGGCGAAAAACAAAATATACACACCGATCAAACCGCTCCAGGTGAAATTCCCTCCATATAATATTTTTCCTACACTCTTACCTTCAAGAAAGATTTCTACAAAGAAGTAAGTGGATAGACATCCAAATAGGAAGATTAGCCATCCTTAATTGAAGAGTAAATCTTTACGGGT
>Ga0315296_10002247_pt1 | contig 16531 bp, 12 predicted proteins | sample YL17G14_18_MG_FD_203921 | JGI IMG/M metagenome (GOLD analysis project Ga0315296, IMG submission 203921) | Sediment microbial communities from Yellowstone Lake, YNP, Wyoming, USA - YL17G14_18 | ecosystem: Environmental > Aquatic > Freshwater > Lake > Sediment | place: USA: Wyoming | collected... | reverse complement strand
CACATCGACCAGTACGCCAGCACGCCCACATGCGAACATACCTGGGGTTCAGCCTTCTCAGGGAACGTTCGACTCACCGTTTTCGATGACGACGGCAAAGTCAACTGGACGAATGTGCGCGTCACAATCGTAGAACCGTAAGCGCAATCACGCACGCCGCATAGTCGTTGAGCAGGTGGAATTGGGCTGCGAGCCTCAACTCGCAGCCCAATACTTTTTCCCTCGTTTTTTTCACACCAGCCAACGCTCTGCAAGTGCTTCACTAGAAGGGGGTTATAGCGAATCCGGCGGATTCATCAGCGAATTGCCCACCACCAACTTGACAAGTTAAACAAATGTTTTAAACTGGCGTATGAAACGTGTGTTTTGGAGGTAACCATGACACAGTTGAAGTGATGCGTGCAAGTGCTTGAGTATGGAGCGATTGTGCGAGTCGTTCTGCGGCACCGGCTGGTGCGGGCGCCTTTCCCCGGGCTTGCCGCGGGCTTCAACAGCGATAGCTACAGAGGGTAGGAATAGCACCATTTCGTGACCGGCGTCTGTGAGCCGAGAAGACGCGAGACAGCCCGTTGTCAGTACTGAAGACGGGTACGAGCCGGCAGCGCCTAAGATGAACAGGAAAAACTATGAGCGATTCATCGCCCAAAAGCAAGGCAAAGAAAACGAGTCGAAGATGGCTGCGCACGATCATCACAGTAGTCATTCTTTTCGGGGCGGTCGCTGTGCTGGCAGCGATCACTCAGATCCCTGCGCAGAAGAAGGATACGACTGTGGCGGAGCCTCCGCCGGTGAACGTGTCGGTCCTGACTGTGACGGCAGAGGCAATGTTGCCTGATACGTTCGACCTGCCGGCGGCCGTCGAGCCGAACCGGATCGTCACGGTCGCTGCCGAGGTGGCGGGCGGCGTCGAGCAAATCCCGCCCAAAGAAGGCTGCATCGTGCAGAAAGGCGATCTGCTGGTCCAGCTCAATACGGACCTGATCGAACCGCAGGTGGAGATCGCCAAGGCGCAATTCAACCGTGACAAGATTCAGTATGAGCGAATGTCCGCCCTGGTCAAGACGGACGCCACCTCCCGAAGTGACCTCGATGACGCCGCGACCAAGCTGGCCACCAGCGAGGCCCAACTGAAAGAAATGCAGGCCCGCCTGCAGCGGACCCGCATTGTCTCACCGATCACGGGCATTCTGAACGACCTTCCCGTCGAAGAGGGCGAGTATGTCCAGGTGGGCACGGCGGTGGCCGAGATCGTGGAAACTGATCCGGCCAAAGTCATCGTGCAGGCGCCGGAGAGGGACGTCCCCTTCTTCGCCGTCGGCCAGAAGGCGGAGGTCCTCGCCGATATCAAGGGCCGCGAGCAGTCGGCCGCGGGCACGATCACGTTTATCAGCGAGCTGTCCGACCCACAGACCCGCTCCACACGGCTGGAGATCACCGTGCCGAACAAGGACGGGCTTTTGCGAAGCGGCCAGATCGTGCGTGCCCGCCTGATCCGCCGGATCCTCGAGAACGTCATCATGATTCCGCTGCTGGCCGTGATTCCGATGGAGGACGGCAAGGCCGCCTACGTCGTCGAGTCCGGGCTCGCCCAGCGGCGCGATGTCACGCTTGGCGTCATCAAGGGCGACCGCGTCCAAGTGACCAAGGGCCTTCAGCCGGGCGATCAGCTCATCGTCTCCGGCCACCGCTTCGTCGCGCCAAGGCAGAAAGTCAATGTCGTTCCACTGGGTAAAGAAAGCGAATAGTCGCCATGATACTCACCGATCTTGCCATCAGGAATCGAACCACGGTAGCCGTGCTGGGCCTGCTCGTGATCGTCCTGGGCGTGTACAGCTACATGTCGCTGCCGCGAGAGGCGTTCCCGGACATTCCCATCCCCTACATCCTGATCAACACGATCTATGAGGGCGTTTCGCCGGAGGATGTCGAGACCTCGATCACGATGAAGATCGAGAAGGAGCTGACCGGCATCCGCGGCGTCAAGGAGGTGACCTCCAGCAGCGCCGAGGGGATGTCCATGATCAGCGTGGAATTCACGTCGGATGTGCCGCCGGACGTGGCTCTGCAGCGCGTGCGCGACCGCGTGGACATGGCCAAGGGCGAGCTTCCGCAGGAGGCGGAGGACCCCGTGATCAAGGAGATCAGCTTCGACGAGTTCCCCATCATGCAGGTCAGCATCTCCGGCGACGTCTCGCCGGTCCAGCTCAAGGCAATCGCCGACGACATGCGGGACGCCATCGAGACCCTCCCGGGCATCCTGAAGGTCGAGGTGCTTGGCGCGCTGGAACCGGAGATCCGGCTGGAATTCAATCCGGAGCGGCTGGCGATGTATAACCTGACGATCCCGGAAATCCTCGCGCTGGTCCCGTCGGAGAATGTGAACATCTCCGCCGGCGGCCTGGAGACCGCTGGCACCCGGTTCAACGTCCGCGTGCCCGCCGAGTTCGTCACGCCGGAAGAGGTGGACCACCTGCTCATCACCACGCGAAACGGCAAGCCCATCTACTTGGCCGACGTGGCCTCCGTGCGCGATACCTTCAAGGACCGGACCAGCTACTCGCGCCTCAACCGCAGAGACAACGTTACGCTGGGTATCCAGAAGCGCGCCGGCGCCAATATCGTACAGGTTTCCGATATGATCAAGGCCGTCGTGGCCAAGGCGCAGGAACAGGTGCCCCCCACCGTGAAGTTCGACATCACGTACGATATGTCGAAGTATATCCGCAGCACGGTGGCCGACCTGGAGAACAATATGGCCTCCGGGTTGATCCTCGTCGTCGGGATCCTGGTGCTGTTCTTAGGCTGGCGCTCCAGCATGATCGTCTCGCTGATCATCCCCTTCAGCATGTTGGCCAGTTTCTTCATTATCCAGATGATGGGCTACACGCTGAACATGATCGTGCTGTTCAGCCTCATCCTGGCGCTGGGCATGCTCGTGGACACGGCCATCGTGATTGTGGAGAACATCTACCGGCACATGCAGTTGGGCGTGCCGCGGCTGCAGGCGGCGATCATCGGCACGCGGGAGGTGGCCTGGCCGGTAACGAGCTCCACCCTGACCAATGTGGCCAGCTTCATTCCGCTGATGTTCTGGCCCGGCATCATGGGCGACTTCATGAAGTACCTGCCTATCACAGTGACGATCGTACTGCTCAGCTCACTGTTCGTGGCATTGGTGTTCAATCCGACGTTCTGCGCCGTCGCCGCCGGCGGCGCACCGCCTAAAGGACGAGAGGGCCGCTTCATCCGGGGCTATCGTCGGGTGCAGCATCTGGCGATCTCGTGGCCCGGCGTCACGCTGATCCTGTCCTGCTTCCTCCTGGTGGCGATGGTTATCCTATACGCCAAGTTCGGCAACGGTGTGGAGTTCTTCCCGCAGGGCGACCCGGAGCGGGCCACCGTCGATATCCGCTTCCCCCAGGGAACGAACATTCACGAGAGCGATCGCATCGCGAGAATCATCGAAGAACGGATCAAGCCGTGGGACAAGTACATCGAGTACATGATCGCGAACGTGGGCTCCGCCGGCGGCGGCTTCAACCTGGCAGGCAGCACGGGCGGGCCGCACTTGGCCAATCTCACCCTGGTCTTCTACGATTACGCGGTGCGGGAGAAACCCTCGACGGAGGTCATCTCCGAGGTCCGCCATGCCATCGCGAACATTCCAGGCGCCGAGATTCGCGTGGAACGCGAGAAGGACGGGCCCCCGACCGGTGCGGCTGTGACGGTTCGCATCGTCGGCGAGGATTTCAAGCGGCTTGAATCGTTCAGCCGGGAGGCCCAGGACAAGATCGTCGGCGTCCAAGGCCTGGTGAACCTGCGCAGCGACCTTGAAGCGACGCGTCCCGAGCTGGCCTTCACCGTCAATCGTCGGGAGGCCATGCTGCTCGGTGTCAACACCCTCACGGTCGGCAACTTCCTCAAGATGGCGATCTTCGGGACCAAGGTCGGCACCTACCGCCAGTTCAACGACGAGTACGACATCACGGTGCGGCTGCCGCTGGAGGAGCGGGTCAATATCGACGACCTCTACCGCCTGAGAATCCCCAATCTGAAGGGCGACGCCGTGCCGCTCAGTTCCCTCGGCCGTTTCGAGTACCAGGGCGGGTTCGGCACGATCAACCGTGTTGACCAGAAGCGCGTGGTAACCGTGACGGCGGACGCGGAAGGACGGCTGAGCACGGAAGTGCTGAGGGATGTGCAGACGCGACTGAATGAGCTGAAGCTGCCGGCGGGCTACGAGATCCGATATGCAGGCGAGCAGGAGGAGCAGGACAAGGCGCAGGCATTCCTGGGCAAGGCCTTCGTGATCGCCCTGCTGATGATCGTCCTGATCCTGGTAATGCAGTTCAATTCGCTGCTGATCCCGCTGATCATCATGTCCACGGTCGGGTTGTCCCTGGTCGGCGTGTTCCTGGGGCTCATCGTCTGCGGCCTGCCGTTCAATATCATCATGACGGGCATCGCCGTCATCAGCCTGGCGGGAATCGTCGTCAACAACGGCATCGTGCTGCTGGATTTCGCCAAGCAATTGCAGAACGACGGCATGGATCTGGTGTCGGCGACCGTCGAGGCCGGGGTCACACGACTGCGCCCGGTGCTGCTCAGTGCGGCCACCAACTTCATCGGCCTGATCCCCATGGCGGTGGGAATCTCTTTCGATTTCCACACCTTCACCTGGGCGACCAAGAGCGAATCGACGCAGTGGTGGCGGAACATGTCCATCGCGATCATCTTCGGCCTGTCGTTCACGACCGTCCTGACGCTCGTGATCATTCCATCGCTGTACGTGATGCTTGGCCGGCTCGTCGCCCGCCTGCGACCGAAACACGACACCGCTGGCGTGCGGACGAGTACGATCGCCGCCGGGGCGGAACCGGCATAGACCGTAAACCAAGGCATTCAGTCATACCGGCTGCAGTTGAATTCTTCGCAGCCTGACGCAGGTGTCCGGGTGGCATCGGCAAGGCCAAAGACTTTGCCGATGGTGGATGGTCAAACCGTAGGCAAGCTACGCAGGGCAACTTTGTGCTCGCGCCAGCGTGGCAAGTGTCTCTGGACACGTCCCCGGGAATCTGATATACTCCTGAAGTCGGATTCCGGAGGAGCATCAATCGCAGAAACCCGAATCCCGATCGTGTGAGTTTCGCGTCCGACTACGTCGCAGGTTTTGATCGAAAGACCAATAACCCTTCACATGCGAGAAAGGCAGGTGGCCCATGTCCAGCAGAAGATTCACCGTCATGGCGACAGTATGTGCACTTTGTTCCTCGAATCTGGCTGCACAGGAATTCTACGGAGACTTCTACAATGCCATCGGCAACGTGGTTTCCGTGCGCGGCACTAAGGACTTGAATGTCTACGGAAGCATACAGAATTTCGGTACGATATTCGTCGTGCCAACCAGGTCCGTCTGGGCGCAGAATGAATTTCAAAACTCAGGTCAGATAGAGTTCATGGGCGGCCCGTGCTCGAGTGTTCAGACTTTCACGAATTCCGCCACAGGCACGATCAAAGGATGGGGCGCCATTGTCTCCGTAGGCGGTCACATCAACAACAAAGGCGTGATCTGGAGCACGGGGGGCCCACTTATCCTCTACAGCGGCGATCCGACGAAAACCGGTATCACCAATACAGGCACACTGAAGAACGGTCCGGGAACAAGTCTGACGGTAACGTTCTGGCACCCTCCCGCGCCTGACATGAGCAACCAAGGCACCGTAGAGGTCAATGCAGGGGGCGCCGTTGCCTTCGACTGCAACAACTTGAGCAATGAACCCGGAGCGACAGTCAAACTCTGTGGCGGGACCTTGGCGGCGAGAACCGTCATCCAGAAAGCCGGGGCGACCCTGGAAGGGTTTGGCACGGTCACCGGCAACATCATCATCGACCCGAATGCCACGGTCGTGCTTACCGGTCCGACAAACATAGTGGGTGATGTGACCGTTGCCAAGGGCGCGACATTGGAAGTACGAGATGGCACTCTGCTGGTTACCGGGAAGGTCGCCTGCGATGGCACCATCCATCTGAGGGGCGGCCGCATGACGGCCCAGCATGGCCTGTCGGGCGACTACAACGTCATCAGGGAGTCAAGCATGTGCACCAATATAGACTTCAGCCCTGACGGAGAGGTTGGCCCATAGGATGAAGATCAAGCCCACATGGGCTGGTCTGGAACCATCGCAGGGATGCGTAGCAAACACGAGATCGGCAGCCGGACTGCCGGGTGCCATGCTTACGTTCGCGTAAGCATGCGGTGGTCCGGATTGGAGAAGCACTCGCGAGTCGGCGCCGCTCAGTTGAGCCAGTGGCTGGCGAAATCGGCGAAGTCCACGAAATCCACGTCGCCGTCTGCATCGAAGTCGAACTTGTCGCCACGACGTCTGATGGAGATCGATAAGCCGTATCCGCCTCCCCCATCGTACATGGTGGCGACCGACATGTCCTTGCCGATGCTCATGATCCCGTGGAAGCCGGCCGGACTTGGCATCGTGATGATTCCATCGCTGGTCATACTCATCAGCGAGGTTGCCGCTTGCTCCGTTTCGCCATGGCTGTTCAGATACGAGCCCGGGACGATGCTGCCCTTTCCGTGGCTGTCCACCGCGAACGTGCAATGATACCAGCCGGTCCAGTCGCTATACGTGGAGCTGGAGACAAGGCCGTGCATGTACCATGTGCCGGTCAAATCGCTCGTGCTGTAGGCGCCCGGGACCTGCTTTTCCCCGATCAGGAGATTGTAGCCGCGGATATCTTCGATGCTCCCCGGCGCCATCGTGGCCACCGCCACCACTGTGTCCTTGGCCGGATTCGTCGCGCCGTGAAAGAAGGGCAGCTCGCCTTCGGGGTCGTACAGGGACACGACTCCATTTGCGGCCACACTGAACTGGCAGGGGCGCACCGTGTGGTGTTTGTTGCCCTGGCTGTCGGCAATCGTCGAGAACCGGGCGTTTCCCAGTTTGTCCGCCGTCATGGAATAGTAGTACCAGCCGGGCACCTGGTCGGGCTCGTTGCCTGAGATCAGCCCGTGGCAGACCCACGCGCCTTCGAAATCGCCGGTGTCGAACGTTCCTGCGCTTCTGGTGTAGACCACCAAGAAGCAGCCGCCTCCGCCGTCGTTCCCAGTCAAGACGATCGTGTCCTTATTGTCGCGCATAACACCATGAAAGGAGCTTCCGTGACCACTACCTCCAGGTATCGTAATGATACCCTCAGGACTTATCTCAAAGACGCCCTTTACTGGACCTCCCTCCCCTGTTGTCCCAGTGGTTTGCTGTGTAAAAACGCCGTTGCTATCGCAGATCATCGTACCGTACACCCAACTTTGGACGTCGTCAGGATAGCCGCTGACAAGGCCGTGGAGATTCCACTTACCCTCCAGATCAGCCTTGGTGAACTTCTGGGCGGCTGATGCATCCGATGGCCAAGCCGTCGGTAGAGTCATACCTGCGACGAGCATTGCACATATTGCGGCGGTCACGCCTTGTCGTGCTCCGTGAGCCTGTGATTGCACACGCGTTGTCCCGGGGGGCCGGCGCCGAAACGAAGGGCGCCATGCCTGATTCAGATGATACATGCTCGGTCCTCCTTCAAGAAATGGTGCAGAAATGTGTCCGGTTCGATGACCCTGAGTGTAGCATTTGCCCAATGGATCGTCAACCCTCGCGGGCGGAAATGTCCCCGGTAGTCACGCGTATGCCGGAGTATCTGTTTCTATTCCGATACGGGGGCGTCCCTTCCCAAATCGCGGGGCGAGGTTGACCGGGCATGGGCGTCGGGTTAGGATGGGCCCGTTTGCCGGGGGCGATTCATCAAGCCCGCCTCGCAACGCAATACTCACGATGCAGCAGGCAATACGACAGGAGTCGCCGGATGACGCAGGATGAACAGGTGCTGGTGGTGGAACGAAGGATCGTCGAGCAGGAGGGCATGTTCCAGGGTCTGATGTTCGACACGAAGCGTTACCTCGACCGGCTTTTCGCCGCGGGCGTCCCCCGCTTCATGCGGCGGTCGCAGGCCGAGAACGATCCCAGCTACAAGCAGATCATCCCGTACGTGATCATGACGCACGGCGGCAAATACCTGACCTACGTGCGCGGCCGGCGGGCGGGTGAGACTCGACTCGTCGGGAATCGGTCCATCGGCATCGGAGGCCACATCAATCCTGGCGACGACCTGCCCCTGTTCAATGCGAATTTCTACGGGACCTACATCGCCGCCACCGAGCGGGAGGTGGCCGAGGAAGTCTCCGTGGAAGCCGGCCACACCGACCACGTGGTCGCCCTGCTCAACGACGATTCCAACGCGGTCGGGCAGGTGCACCTGGGAGTTGTTCACTGCTGGACGCTCGACGCCCCGAACGTCATCCGGCGCGAGCAGATGATCACGCAATTGGCCTTCCTCAGTCCCGCCGATCTGCGGGCCGTCCGCGACAGCATGGAAACCTGGTCGCAATTGTGCCTCGACGGCTTGGAGGAAATCGCAAAGCGGGTGTAATCAGCACCGGGAAGTAAAAGATCTCAGGTCTGAACTGCACGTCGCGTCTCCTGCGTCGCGAGCAAAAATGAGCAGCCGGTTGAGCATTCCCCCACTGTGCCCTGTGCGAATCAAAGACCAGAATGGGAAGCGGTGAAGTTGCCGTAATTCGATCGGCGATGGCATTCGATTGTTGAGAGTTTCGGTTTTCCTACCGGGGCAGGCACATGGAGTATGACGAGTTCATCGAGCAGGTGCAGGAGGCAGCGGAGTTGGACTCGGCCGAGCAGGCCGTGGGGGCCGTGGAGGCGACGTTAGGGACTCTCGGCGAGATGCTCTCGCCCAAGGAGCGGCACGACTTGGCCGCTGAGCTGCCCAAGCCGCTGAAGGAATGCCTCTCCATATGGATGGAGCATCCGCCCAGGGAGTTGACGCACCCGCACCGCTTCAACCTGGAGGAGTTCTACCACCGTGTCGCGGCCCGCTCCGGGGTCGGCTACCCTGCGGCGGTCAGACACAGCCACGTCGTGATGCGGACTCTCAGACAGGCGGTGTCGCAGGGCGAGCTTCGAGACGTTCTGCGAGAGTTGCCCGACGAATATGAGGAGTTGGTCAGCGGCAAGCCCCGGGGCCCGGCATCTCCGTCAATCGTGGAGAAGCGGTAATGGAGGTTCACAGCCGAGCTGACAACGTGCGGAATTGAGGGGCTCTGCCTCGGCGCAGACCTGGCGCGAGTACTGTGCCGAGCCACCCTGAGCAATACCGCAGCCGGTTTTAGGCGCAATCCCGATTCCTTATGGACCCGCTCTGCACGATGATACAGTTCAGCCGTCACAAATCATGGGGTGCGAATGCGCCTTAAACGAGTGCGAGAACATGAGAGTGACCGCTCAAGAGCTTGAGCAAATCATGCGTGTGGCCCGACGCTCGCGGCAGATCCTCCTGACCACGGTCAGTGAGGCAGGCGAGCCTTCGTTCACGCCCGTCCAGGAGTGCCGATTGACGGACGAGACCCGCGTCTCCATCAAGGCCTGGACCGACATCCCCCTTCCGGAGAACACGGAGGGGCATGGCAACGTGGCTTTGCTGATCTGGAACACGAGCGAGAGCCGCGGGTATCAACTTGGAGGACACACCATCCGCTCGCGGACCACCGCGGTGCTGGACGGCTATGCCGAAATCGAGGAACACGAGCATTTTCCACAGGTCCAACGAGAGATTCTCATGGAGGTCGATTCCATCGAGGACCTGCATTTTGGCGCCAGGGAAAGTTGGTACAGCGACAGCACGCGAGGCGGACAGGATGAAAGCGGCGACGGACCAGCGCACAGAGAACCGGGACGTTGAGATCGGAATCGCCGATGTGGTCCTTCACGGCATACTCGCAATCCCCGACCAGGCCCGGGCAATCGTGGTCTTTGCGCACGGAGCAGGCAGCAGTCGCCTGAGCCCGCGAAACCAGTACGTCGCGGCCATTCTTCAACAGGCGGGCCTGGCCACCCTGCTCATGGACCTGATGACCGAACGGGAGGAGCGCTCGGATGCGATCACCCGCGCCCTGGCCTTCGATATTCCATTTCTGGCCGAGCGTGTGGAGGCGGCGATCGATTGGGTGCTGGCGAACGAGGCCACGCGAAGTCTGCGAGTCGGATGCTTCGGCGCAAGCACGGGAGCTGCCGCCGCTCTGGTTGCCGCAGCGCATAAGCCTGAAGCGGTCGGCGCAGTTGTCTCTCGCGGCGGCCGGCCGGACTTGGCCATGGATATCCTGCCGCAGGTGAGGGCCCCTACTCTGCTCATCGTCGGCGGCTGGGATACCCCGGTCATCGAGATGAACCGTCAGGCGATGACACGATTACAGGTCGAGAGCAAGCTTGTCATCATTCCAGGCGCTACTCACCTGTTTGAAGAACCCGGCAAGCTTGATGAAGTGGCAGAGCACGCCGTAGCCTGGTTCACACGGCATCTCACGAGCTGAGCAAATACACCGGAACAAAAAAGGCGCGCACAAAGCTTCCCGCGCCCGTGCGCGCCTCCCCCCCTATCACCCTGCAGATCGGACAAACTAGCGGCTACGCATCTCCTCCTTCAGTTGCCTCTCTGCTTCAAACCAGTTTTTCTTGTCCTCGCCGGGCGGGCATCCGTGCTGCATCCAGATTTCCAAGGCCCGCTTGGCAATCTGATCGTGCGTGGGATGTCCGGTCTTCCCTGCTTGAGGTCGCTCCGCCACGGCCGTGCCGGTTGAAGACATCTCTTGCTCGCCCATGGGTTTGGCGCCTCGACCTGCTGTCTTTTGAGTTCCCCTTTTTGCCATACCAGTGCTCCGTTCTGAGTATCCCGTTCACTCGCGTGCGGCGGCACAGCCACCGTCGATTCTTATATGTTCCAAAAGAGCCTTCCGACTCCCCGGCCGCAAATCACTCTTGCAGCCCCCATAATATTATTACAAACTGTCGGAGCCTCCTGTTGAATAGGCGGATTGCCTAACATCGAAGCAGGAAAATGCTCAAAATCTGTGTCCGGCGGATAAAGACACTGTCATCCACTGCCGCCGGGCGGCTATCACGGCTATAGAGTCCAGCCCTGGCGATACTGGCGGCGGACGTATCCATTGGCGTCGGCGTCGTTTGTGACCTGTATATTCAGGCCGTCCCAGAGCAGCCTCTTATTCGGAAAGCGCACGGCCAGATTACCCATCAGGACCATCTCGGACAGCGGACCGGAATAGTCGAAACTGGAGCTGGCGGGCTTGCCGCCTTTACAGGCCCTGACCCAGTCCTTCTCGTGCCCTTCCATGCCGTCCGGGATCCGGTCGATCGTCTGCGCCGGCTTCTTGTATTCGCGCATTTTCGTCTCGGGAATCAGCCGGGGGCTGCTGCCGAAGCAGCCGGTCATAAGCGTGCCCTTCTCGCCGATGAACAGCAGGCCGCCGTCGCTGTCGCCCATCTGCCGGTCCTGCTCCAGCTCCGCCGGCCGGGGCGGCATCATGCCCCCATCCCACCACGTCAGGTCCAGGGCGGGCATCCCCTCCCTCGCCGGGAACTTGAATCGCACGATCGTCGATCGTGGATAGGTCTCGTTCTTCGGCTCGGTCTTCTTCCAGAACTCCTGCCAGTACGTCGAAGTGCAGGCCTCGACGCTCACGGGATGCTTCAGCTTCATCGCCCAGAATACCGGGTCGAGGATGTGGCAGCCCAGGTCGCCCAGAGAGCCGGTGCCGAAATCCCACCAGGCCCGCCAGCGCTCGGGCAGATAGGTCGGGTGATAGGGACGACTGGGGGCCGGTCCAAGCCACAGGTCCCAATCGAGAGTGGCTGGGACTGGCGGCATCTCTTTCGGCCTGTCCACCTCCTCGCCTTGGGGCCAGACCGGGCGATTCGTCCAGGCGTGGACCTCGTGCACCGGCCCGACGGCGCCGTCCCAGATCCATTCGCAGACCATCCGGATTCCATCGCCGGAGTGGCCCTGGTTGCCCATCTGTGTCGCGACTTTGTACTGCCGGGCGGCCGCAGTGAGCATGCGGGCCTCGTACACGGAATGCGTCAGCGGCTTCTGCACGTACACGTGCTTGCCCATCTTCATCGCCGCCATCGCAATGGGAGCATGGGTGTGGTCCGGGGTCCCGATGATCAGCGCGTCGATGTCCTTCTGCTTCTCCAGCATCCGGCGAAAGTCGCGGTACTTCGCGGCCTTGGGATACCGCTCGAAGACCGGCCCGGCGTACGCGTCATCCACATCGCACAGCGCGACGATGTTCTCACTCTCGCACGCCCGCAGGTTGTTCTTGCCCATGCCGCCCACACCGATGCCGGCGATGTTGAGCTTCTCACTCGCCGCGGTTCGTCCGGGGCCGCCAAGAACGTGACGCGGCACAATCGTGAACGCTGCCACTGCCCCTGTCGTCGCTTTGAGAAACCCACGCCGGGAAACCTGCTCGGACATGTTCTTCTTGGACATGGTAGCCTCCTATTCAATGCCCTCTGTTGCGAATACGTCTCAACTCCTGCGTATCTTGAGTCTTAGACAGACGGTTCATGGATCTCGGGTGGCAGCGGCAAGCGTCAGCTTGCCGATGGTCCCGCAGTGCTTGGAGGTAAGCCATCGGCAAGCCCTTCGGCCTTGCCGCTGCCACCCAATGCTGAGTCATCATGTGGATACCTGGGGCCCAATTGCCAGCACCTGCAGGGCGTGCCGGGACAGCCGGACCGGATCGTCGGGGGACAATGCGTCCTGCCCGCTGGTCGTCGGGTCCAGGAGCGTCCGATTCCCTTTTGCCGACAGATTCAGCCGCAATTCCAAATCCTCGCCGCCCTCGTTGAACAGCAGGTAGTAGTCCACGCCTGTTTTTTGCACGTGCCGCACTCGCACGTCCGGCGTCGCGGACGAGACCTGCACGTCAGGCGAAATCAAACCGTCGATCTGCTTTATAAGCTCCGCATCGGGCATCGCGTCACGCCACTGGATGACACGTCCGGCTTTCGCCAAGACGTCGATCGCCGCCTTCGCCTTCTGCGGCGGATCCCCTTCGAGAATCAGTGCACGATAGTGCATCCCGGCTATATGAATGCCGTCCGAGTCCACGCGAGCATCTTCCCGCAGGTGACGCGCTTCGAGGTAGTTGAAATCCCGCTGGTGCTGGAAGCAGACCTTGGCCGCCCGCCAGGGCAGTGAGTCACTCAAGCCAAGGATCGCCAACTCGCAGACGTGTCTGCTGTCGGTATTGAGCCAGCACAGGCGAGAGGTCGCCTTCGCGAAGGGCTTGTATTGCCCCCACCAGGTATTGTTGGGCCCGACGTCCGGCGGACGCTCGTCGATCCGTGGGCCGCGAATCGAATAGAAGAACGCGTGCGGCACGAGCATGTTGCAGCCGCGCACGAGCAGCCAGTTCATCAGCCACTTCATCTCGTCGAACGTGAAATTCGGCCCGTACGCGCCACAGCATTCGTTCATATTGCGGCGGCGCTTCAGGTGAACCATCGCGGAGGAGGCGCACTTGGCCTGCGTGGACTGGTCGCCCTCCAGAGCATTGGGTTTGCCCGGCTCCATGTAGCGCCAGACGACGTCCTGGCCGGGGATCTGGAAATATCGCAACTGGCCGATGTCGTCGGGCGCGGCCGGATGCCCCGTGAGACAAATGCCGTGTGCCTCGCACCACTCGGAGATCGGCCGATAGAACGTCTGCTCCAGGCGCGCCTGCATGGCGCGGTTGTAGTCGCGCCGATGCGCGGCAGCCTCCGGCTCGTCATCGTACCACAAGGCCGGCAGATGCTCCGTGAAGTCATAGCCGAGAAAGGCGTTGACGTGCTGGAGGATACCGGTTGTCCCCGGCATCATGCCCCGCTCGCCCCGTCTGGCCAGCATCGAAGGCTCGTCGGTGAAGATCGCCTTCACCGTCTTGCCGAAGTGTTTGCCGAACTCGTCGTAGTACCGCTGATAGACCAGTCGGATGAAGCAGGCGACGGATTCCGGGTTCAGGATGTCGCCGCCCGCCGGCTGATTCTCGGCCACCTCCCGGTGATCCGCTCGCCGCGGCGGATCGCCCTCAACGAAGTGCAGGCCACGGATGACCGAGTAGCCGTCGCGGGCCGCCCGGTCGACGATCGCAAGCCGATGGCCATTGGATTTACGCCGGACGGTCGCGACGAGATTCTGGCCCGGCGACAATTCCGGCTCGCCGTTGCCGCCGATTCGCACGCCCTGCACATCCGTCCCCGGCTTGGCCTGGTCCAGATCGATGCACACGAGTCCGCGAGTGCGGAACGCCGGGTTCTCCGCCGCCACTTGCCCGCTGGACGAGCCGCTCGGGTACATCCCCTCGTCGTACAGGATGACCCACATGTCCCGCTCGGCGGCCCGCTCGATGGCAAACCGCATGAAGTGAATCATCCGCTCACTCATCCAGCCGATGCTCTTGGGCAGTCCAGCCCGCGGGTGGATCAGGAACGCCTGCACGCCATGAGCCTTGAAGTCCTCGATTTGCCGAAGCAGCTCCGCCTCGGACAGCTCGTCGTTCCAGAACCAGAACGGCGCCTGCGAAAACTCGCTCGGCGGATTGACCCATTCCTCAGGCAGCTTGATAGGCCTATTTTCCGCCCCTGCCCGCGCAAAAGACTGCTCCACAGATGGCAGCGAGAGCGCCGCCGCCCCCGCTCCCACGGCCTCCAAAAACCGCCGCCGATTGATCTGCTCTGTCATGCGTATTTTCTCCAAGCGCTATGCCGCCGCCATTCAATATCCAACCCAAGCCAAGCTAAGAGCATAACACCCCTGGCGCCCAGCGCAAAGGCCACATCCGAGCCCGGCAGCACAGATGACTTTTTTTCTGTGGGGTGAAGCAGGCGCGGTTGTCGCACTGTATACTGGAGCAATAGCGTGGTCTGCACCGCTGTGGTGCAGGAAATCGGGCTGTCAGTGGAGAGTGGAAGATGATTGGCGTCATTCATATCGGCATAGTCGTGCAAATGCTCTTGGCCGGGGTGGGAGGCGGTCCCGCCGAGTTCATCAACATCGAAAGGCTCTCGCCGCGGGTGATCCTGGCCTACTGGGTGGGGACCGACCGGCGGTGCAATCTTACGGCGATCCAATCCCAGAAGGGCCTGGTGATTATCGACACGGAGGCGTGCCCACGAGTCATGGCCCCCATCAAACAGAAGTTCGAACAGCTCTTTGGACGCAGCGACTGGGCGTACGTCATCAACACGCACGCCCACGACAATCACTGCAGCGGCAACAGCCTGTTCAAAGGCGCTGTCATCGTCGGGCATGAGAACCTGTGGGACGACATGCAATGGATCATCCGTCGGCAGACGGAACCCGATTGGAAACGCCGCCAACTCGAGGAGGCCGCCCAACTCGTTCAGAACCTGCAGGCTATACTGCCCCAGGTGGCGCGGAATCGCATCCAGACGAGGCTTATCCGGGGCGAGATCAAGTTCTGGGAGCTGTTTACGCAGGACCTGCGAGAGGGCTACGAGGTCGTCAAGCCAACGCTCACGTTCAAAGACAAGTACACGCTGGACTTGGGCGATCTCACGCTGGAGCTCGTCTACTTCGGCAAGGGCCACAGCAGGTGCGATATCGCGATCTACGTCCCGCAGGAGAAGTTGCTGGTCAGCGGTGCGGTCGTGTATCAGCGGGCCCACGTGCCCGTGATCGGCGAGGACAGTAAGCTGGAGGACGTCCATCGCGCTATGGCGGTCCTCGATCGGTTCCTCGCAGATGGAGTGCAGATCGATCATGTCGTCCCATCGCACAGCCCGCTGCTACTGCGAAGCGACCTGCCCCCCGTGCGGGACTACTATCAGAGGATGGTCACGGGAGTCCGGGCGGCAAAGAAGGAGGGCCTAACATTGGAGCAGACGATGGCGAAGCTCGCCCTGCGGCCGAACTTCCCCGCCTTCCGTGACATGCCCCCCGGCGCCTGGTCTCACGGCATGCACGAGCGAAACCTCAAAAACCTCTGGCGCATCCTGAGCGAAAACCAGCAGCCGCCAAAACCAGAAACCGGCACGACAAAGAGTCCATCCAGTCGATGATCAAAATTGGCAAGCCCGGACGTGGCTGACACGGAATATGTGGACTGACAGAGGCGCGTCTGACGTGGATTGAAAGGGGATAAACATGATGCCACCAGAATCGTCCCCGTGGTATTTGGCCGCGGTCATGAGAGTACCGTTCGAGGACCGAATACAGTGTCAGTGCAAAGGCTGTGAACACATCGCTTTCAGGGCGGTCCATCTCCTTGTCTGGACGGATGGTCGCATAGAATGCTGGGGCGGGGACTGCTACGCACGTGAACTTGGCGCGACGCCACAGGGTAGGACTGCCAAACCCAGGTTTAGCTCTGTTGCTGGGCGGGAGCTAACATCTGAAGAGCGTGAACTACTGAAGAATAATCGTGAAGAGCTTACCGCTGCGTTTCGTCAGGAACAACTACGGAGAGAGCAGGCGGAACGCAAACGCCAAGAGGCTCTGCGTCATGCGGCAGAAGAACGACGACAGAGCGTGGGCCGCATGGTAGAGCAGCGGGAGCACGCGCGCACCGCCTCACGAATTGAAC
>Ga0315296_10002246_pt1 | contig 16535 bp, 15 predicted proteins | sample YL17G14_18_MG_FD_203921 | JGI IMG/M metagenome (GOLD analysis project Ga0315296, IMG submission 203921) | Sediment microbial communities from Yellowstone Lake, YNP, Wyoming, USA - YL17G14_18 | ecosystem: Environmental > Aquatic > Freshwater > Lake > Sediment | place: USA: Wyoming | collected... | reverse complement strand
CTATGGGGAGCGACCCTGAGCGAAGTCGAAGGGGAGCGACAGGTTCGAGTCCTGCCAGACGCGGTCTTGGTAGGATTTGAACCTCAAAGGGTGTGGGAAAAGCATTTTCCCCCTTGCAATAAATCGCCGGCAAATCACTCAGGCCTTCGCAAAAGAATCCTGCTGTCTGCCACCACGCACCCCTGCCCCTCAGGATACACTATCAGAGGATTGATATCGAGTTCGGCAACTTCAGGATGCTCACTGACAAGCTGTGAAAGTCGAAGAAGACAATCTTTTATGCTGTCGATGTCACACGGTGGTGCCCCGCGGACCCCTTTTAGAATACTATATGCCTTAATCGTCCGAATCATTATCTCGGCGCTTATCTCCCACATCGGCGCCAGCCGAAAAGTAACATCCTTCATCGCCTCAACAAACGTCCCGCCGAGACCGAACATACACAGCGGCCCAAACTTCGGGTCACGAACGGCACCCAGAATGACCTCCACCCCGCCCTTGGCCATCCTCTCCATAATTACTCCGTCTATCTTCGCCGAAGGGTTAAATCTTTTTACATTCTCAATAATCTCGTGAAAAGCTTCCCTCGCCTCCTCTTTCGTCTTTATCTTTAGTCGAACGCCCCCCACATCGAACTTATGAACAATGTCCGGTGAGCAAATCTTCATAGCCACAGGAAAAACAATCTCCTCCGCTGCCTCGTCTATCTCGCTCACGTCCTTCAAAAGAACGCTTTTCAAAACCGGAAATCCGTAACACCCAAGCAGCTCATTTGCCTCTTTCTCGGACATAAAGTACTTGTCCCTGCCGGCCAGTTTCTTCTTTATAACCCCGCTGGCACTGTCCCGGTCCGCTGCCACTCTCCGCACCTCTCTTTTATCAAGGCTAAGCAGATGCCCGTAAAAAACCATTGACGCCATCGACCTCACCGCAGCTTCGGGAAATGCGTAATTCGGAATGTTATGTTGTCCTAAGTATCGGATGCCCTCCGAAACATCCACTATACCCATAAACGAGCAAAGGACCGGCTTATCAACATCCTTTGTCACCCTCGGCACAATCTCCGCCGTCTCTAAAATATCCGTCATCGCCTGTGGCGCAAGGATTACTATGGCTCCATCCACGTTCTCATCCTTAAGGACATAACGAATCGCCGCCTCATATCGCTCGTGCGTCGCATCACCGATTATATCCACAGGATTTCGGATGTTCGCGGTCGGCGGAAGCACTTGTTTTAATTTCTTTTTTGTCCCCTCCGACAGCGTCGCAATTTTCAAATCGTGCCGTATAGCTGCATCCGTCGCCATAATCCCCGGCCCGCCGGCATTGGTAACGATAGCTATTCGATTACCTTTCGGCACAGGTTGCTTGGCAAACGCAACGGCATAATTAAACAGCTCATATATCCCCTCCACCCTCTGTATCCCGCTCTGATGAAATATGGCATCGTATGCGTTATCCGAACCCGCCAGAGAACCAGTATGCGACGCCGCCGCAAGGGCACCTTCGGCAGAACGGCCTGACTTAATCGCCAGCATAGGCTTGTGCGTCTCCCACGTAATCTCCCTCGCCGTCTCAAGAAATTCCCGTCCATTGCTGATGTCCTCCAGATACATCAGTATTACATCCGTATCCGGGTCGTCTTTAAGATACCGCAGAAAATCTACCTCGTTCACATCCGCTTTGTTCCCGAAGCTGATGAACTTGGAAAATCCCACTCCCCTGCCTTCCGCATAGTCTAACACCGCCGTGCATAGCGCTCCCGATTGCGAAATGAATGCTATGTTCCCGGCTTTTGGCATCTTCGTGGCAAAGCTCGCATTCAACTGGACATCCTCGCTGTTATTTATCACTCCCAGACAGTTGGGACCAACCAGCCGAACGCCGTATCTCCTCACCGCTTCTTTCAGGCAGTTCTCTAATTCCACGCCCCGCCCCCCTATCTCCTTAAAACCCGCACTTATGACAATTGCACCTTTGACCCCCTTCTGCCCCGCCTCCTCCACCACAGGGCAAACTCCCTCCGCAGGAACTATAATCACCGCCAAATCTATCTCATCCGGAATATCTGCCAGCCTCGGATATGCCTTCACACTTTGCACGGATTTCGCCTTTAGATTGACCGGATAAAGCACACCTTGAAATCCGGCATTGAGGATATTGCGAAACACCGCAAGTCCCACACTGCCGGGCCGATTCGTCGCACCAACCACTGCAACCGACCTCGGATTCATAATAGCTTCGATATTCTTCGTCATAATACCTTCAAAATAAATGTATCTGTGCTATAAGAAAAACAATTGTAACAATCTTTACTAAATCATCAATACAACACCAATAGCTTCTTTTGTCAAATGATATTCCCCCCACCAGCCGTAGAGGATGTGCAAGGTTACCTTTTATATTTAGCCCCGCAATTTATTGCGGGGTTTTACTGATTATCGAAGCCCGTGAATCGGAAAAACCCTCCGCTTGACCTCCTCTATCGTCGCTTCCACCGCAGGCATCACCGTAGCTCGCTGCTGACTGCTCACAGCCAACGTTTTATCTCGCAATCCCCCCTGCTGCCCTCTACTGTCAAGTACAATCCCACCACCTTCGCCACCGCAAAAGATGCTCCACGCAAGCGACCACGCCCTCACCGTATTATCTAAATTATACCCCCCGCCGCCCGTCGCAAGAATCGGCTTGTCAAGGCTTAATAGGTGCTCGATGATTTCGACATAAACGTTATTGGTCAAACACAGATGCGCAAGCGGGTCATCCGCAAGTGCATCCGTCCCCAGCTCAAACACAATCACATCGGGTTTGAACGCCCCAATCAGCGGCGCCGCCACAGCCTTATATGCCTTCATATACGCCTGGTCATAAGTCCCCGCCGGCAAAGGCACATTCACACAGTATCCCTTCCCATCCCCGCTGCCGATTTCATCCTCGAATCCCGTCCCGGGAAACAGCATTCTCGGGTTCTCGTGCAGCGATATCGTCATAACATCCGCTCGCTCGTAAAATCCGTATGCCACCCCGTCTCCGTGATGAACGTCCACGTCAAGATACAGGACCTTCTTCCCCGCCTCCGCTAATATCATACACGCAAGGGCCACGTCATTGATATAGCAGAACCCCGATGCCCGTTCCGGCATAGCATGGTGAAACCCTCCCGATGGATTGAACACAACGTCCGCTTCGCCGTCTAATATCATTCTCGCCCCTACAAGTGTCCCGCCGGTCACTAAAACCGCTCCCTCGTATAATCCCTCAAATACCGGACAATCTGATGTCCCTATTCCCATATTTAATGCCTCGCCGCCCCATTTGCCTTTTGACGCTGTTTGCAAGGCGTGCAGATACCGTGCACTGTGAAACTTCTTCAAAACCATTCTTTCCGCCGGCTGCGGCGCAGCTTCTTTCGTGTTTGGCCCGCTCAACAGTCCCATCGAGTTTACTATTTCGCGAACCTTTTTTGCCCGGACTGTATTGAACGGATGTTCCGCCGGATACTGATATTTCTCTAACTCCCCCGAATAAACAAATACCGCTCTTCTCGTTGCCAAAGTTACCCCTCTAAATTAGCCACAGATTGCACTAATTGTCATTTCGTGCTTAGCGAGAACGATTATCCATCTCATGATTTGCGAACCTCTACACCTTTTTGTCGTAAAACATTATCTAAATATCTCTGCGCTTCTCGCATCGTCCCATCGAAGTGTTGATTAATGGCTTCGTCAATAAATGGGCATATGCATCTTTCAAGTTCACTCAATCTATAAGGCCGAAGGGAGTCTATAACCAGACTTCCTATTTTGATTGTCTCAGCCTTAGCAAAAACCCAATTTGCAAATCTATCCAGACGAAGCACAGCTAGTACACCCAGATAACCATCCACTTTTTTCTTTTGAAGACCGTCTACATCTTTTTGCTCAAAGTTGACCGACTTTTTCAATGTCGTTTTAACTTCAATAGTGTATTTATCTCCCTTTTCTCCTGCTGCATCTACATCTACCCCTTGCACACCCCTTTCTACTACATGACTATAGCCTGCCATTCGAAAGCCAATGGCCAGAAATTTCTGGCAAAGTTTACCAAATTCCTGTGCTCCATATCTATCGTGCAACTTTTTCAATCGCTCATATATTTCAGTCTTCATGGGCTCTATTCCTTTTTCACCTCAGGGCCTCGTTCTGGAATCCGGTCAGAGAAAATATACTTTGTCTTTGCTTTGGTTATTTTGGAAAGAACCAATTCCTGCAACTCCTTATCCATAGAGGATAAAATAACCATCCGTTCACCCAGAACCTCATCCAAAACCTCGACTAATTTTTCTTTGTATCCAGAGCCCGCGCTTTGGGAGGGGTCATCCATCATCACAAATCCAAATGGCTGCGTTGCTCCTTTTAAGGAACTCATTCCCAAGAAAATAGACAATGCCAAAGCGTTTAAGTCTCCTTGATTAAGGATAGGTGTCAGATATTCCCCATTTTGGTCCTTGAATTCATAGAAGTTACGAGCTGTTCTCGAATCGACGGTCACCGAAAATTCTATTTTGGTTACCGCTGGATGGTTTGCAATTTGACGAAAATAATTATCTATCGCTCCTCCCGCTGCATTAACTTTCTGCTTAGCTTCTTCATGAGATGCTTCGCTTATGGCCTGTTTAATCTTTTCTACATCATCAACCAGTATAGCCATCTGGTCTCTCAATTCTTCCATCCGCAGGTACTCAGATGACTGCTGAATTTGCTCGACTATTCTCTTCTTTTCATCAAGACTGAGTATGCCCACAATAATTTGCATTTTTCCCATTGAAAAGTCTATCTCATTCAATTTCTCCTGTTTGTTTTCTACAGCTTTTTCTAATTCTTCCAATTTTTTACTGACTTCCTTCAACGCATTATTAAGAATTGCATCAGGGTCATCCTCGGCGGTGATTTCTCTATTGAGTGCCTTACCGATTTCCTTCCTGACTTCCGCGACCCTCTTATACGCACTTTCAAAACTTCTCTTTATCCTATTATATTCTTCAAACCAATCCTTGATTTCATTTTGCCGATTCTTAAAGGCATTTAATTCATCTTCAATCATGCCAACGAGCTTCTCATATTTTTCTGTCCATTCTCTCTCGACGTGGTCAAGCAAATCTGGCTTCTCTGTCTCGCAAACAGGACATATCTTCTTATCTATTCCTTCTAATTGGAGATAACTTCGTGCCTTTGTTATTACAGCTCCTTTTGCATTTGCTTCACTTAGTTGTTTTTCTTTGTTCTTAATTTTGTTTTCGAGCTCTCTTACTTCTTTTTGCAATTTCGCGCTTTCTTTTTCCTTAACATCAAACTTACCCTTAACACTATTCCAATCCTTTTCTGTTTGTTCGTACTTTTGCTTCAGTGCCGTAATTTCACCCCTCCGTTTAAACAAATCCTGTTGTTTCTTAACGTCAGGCATCTCCGAACGAAATCTCTTTATTTCTCTGTCCGCTACATTTTGAAATTCTTGTAAATCTTTCCACTCTTCTCCTACTTCTAACTCAGCGATGTAAAGGCCTGCGTCTGAGGCAAAAATGAGCAATTGGTTTTTGACTCCGCCTGCAATTTCTAATGCTCCTTTCTCACTGACTTGGTTTTCTTTTAGTCCCGTCTCGGCCGCTTTCCCTCTTTCATCTTTCAAATCGCTTTCTCGCGTGCGCAAGGCAGTCTCTATTTCACGGGTAAAACTGTCAAAATCAGCACTCATCCCTTTCTGCCTTGCCGACAGTTTTGCTGCCTCAATTCCTGTCAGTATATTTCTATAGTCTGAAAGCCCCAAAAGCCGGTCAATGGCATCATTTCTTTCCTTCGGTTCTTCAGTAACAATAGCTCGTATAACTTCTTGGTGCTGATAGACTGTAGTCAAAAAGTCTCTAAATGAGGATTTAAGAAGCCAGGCAAGTTTCTCATTAGCATTTTGTCCCTCTAACGATTGTCCATCCGGTAAGATCACTTTTAACTCATCCTTCGTCTTGCTTATCCACCCCCGAAATATTTTATAAGCATGGGCATTTTCATCTTCTAATTCAAGCTCGACTGAAATATCAGCACTTGGACCTAAATTTCGGTTTGGTATTTCCCAATCAATTCGCTCACGGATGCCTGACTTTGCACCTATGCACTCATTCCCGAACAAGCACCACTCAATAGCATTTAAAGTGCTACTTTTACCTGTACCGTTATCTCCGAAAAGTAATATTACAGGGTTGTCAAAGACAAACTCTTTATCTTCCATATATGCTCGGAATCCCTTTATTCCCAGGCGCTTCAACGTGACCATTCTTTCAATCCTCTATTTATAGTTTTTCTCTAAGTTGTTTTAATAATTTGTCAAATTCCTCTGTTACGCTATCACTGCTCTTAATTAAAACAGATTTAATTGCATCCTCTCCACCTTGTTCGTAGGCACCATCAATTTTGCTCCAGAGGTCTTTACGCCGGTCTAATTCATTACCATCTCCCGGAATTTTTCCTTTGACAGCTTCACTATAGTTCATATCGCACCTCTAATGTCTATTCTTGTGTCTATTACCCTTTAGCTATATACTACCCAAAACGCGAGCTTACCCCTGCGAGCGTCCTGAGCGAAGCGAAGGCCATTGAAGCCTCTTGTTAGGCATATTATGCCAATTCAAGAGCTACCGTTCTTTTCTTTCGTAAGATTTCTTTACGTTCTTGTTGATGAACGCATTTAGTCCATCACCGGCTACTGCTAACCTTTTCATCTCTTCAATGTTGTGGGATCCAGCGCTTGTATATGTGTAAAGGTACACGGAACCGTCACTGAACTGTACTCTGATGTAGTCAGGGCCAATCTCATATGCTGCAACGCCTGAATCACCATCGATATTTCTATACCGTTCCACAATCTATCTCCTTCTTGGAATGTTGCTTTATTTATTTAAGCGCGCCTAATGCACCGGGGTCTCTCGTATCCCGGCTGTCGGGGGCTATTTTACCCGGCTCTGCCGGAGTAAGTAAAGCGATATATTCTGTGAACAATAGCAAAAGAATCTGGCTTCGGAGGAGAGGTGATTGAATTGATAATTGTTCTTTCTCTTTCTGTGTTCTCTGCGCCCTCGGTGGCAAAAAAAAGACAGTGTTAATCCCGTGTAAATCCGCAATTAAATCCCTATTTCTCAAATCGCCTATTCTCAGAACCCTGTTTCTTGAAGCACTCCATAAGTATATACGCATATACTTATATGCTTTTATTAAAAGTTCCTCTGCGCAACCAGCGAAATCAGCGTCTAATTTCTTTTGTGCCTTTTTGCGGCTATTATTTTTCAGCGACATCAGCATCTAAAAAAATCTCCACCATAACTCCCTCATTCAAAAACCTTGATTCTTAAAGCACTACATTAGTATATATGCATATACTAATATACTCATATCTTTATACAAAAACCCCTCCATCTCAAAAACCCCGATTATTAAATCAGTCAGTAAGTATATATGCATATACTAATATACTTTTACTACCCCCCCTGCACAACCAGCAAAATCTGTGTGAATCCGCGTCTAAAAAAATCTCCACCATAAATCCCTCATTAAAAAACCTTGATTCTTAAAACAGTCCATAAGTATATATGCATATACTTATATGCTATTGTTGCAATTGTCGAACTGAAAACAAGAAACTTGTCCTCTCATACTCGTTTCGAGTATGCCTCTACCAGCTGGCTACCGGTCAATTCAAGAGCCGCATAATCCACAATTACCATTTGCCAATTCACCAATCAACTAATTCTCTAATTCGCTAATTCCCTGATTTCCTGTTACCCAGATATCCTTCTTTCTGTCCGTCTTCTGTCGCCTGCCTCGCCGTAGCTTCAGCGTAGGCGGGTCTGTCGTCTGTCCTCCCTTGTCCCTCGTCCATCCGTTCCTCTACTCCTGTCGGCGGGTCAGTCCGTGTCCATTCGTGGTTCCTTTTCTCTTCGTGTCTTGGTGTCTTCGTGGCTGTTTTTAATGCTGTGCAAAAAAATGTAAAAAAAAGCAAAATTTGGCAACATTTTGTATAAGTTTTGCTCCGTTTTGCGCATGTTTGGCAACGTTTTGTATAAAAAATGCAAAGTTTTGCAACATTTTGCAACGTTTTGCAACTTTTCCCAGCCACGACCCCCATTTTTATACCAAAAAAGCGGTATGATACCTCGTGTCCCCGCAGGATTTTAGCGGGGATCTCTTTCCACCCTGTTAATCTGGGCAACCTACACAACCTAAACACCTAAAAAAACCAATTCATTCTTGACATTCTCTTTCCTTAACATAAGATTTTACCCACAGTTATAAACGTGCCGAATTTATAGCTGTGTCCAAAATTCGCCCTAACCAATTAAATAATCAGGAGTTAGCACAATGGCAGACAAAAAAGCCCACCTCGCCGGCCCGGGCATCGGCGATTACGCCGAGCTTGAAAAAATCCTTCCCCAGGATTACAACTCCCTGCTTTCCCCGAAAGAAACCCAAATCGCAACTTACGCCGTCAAAGATTACATCGAGAAAAATCTCTGTAAACAGCTTAATCTGATTAGAGTTACAGTGCCTCTTATCGTTGACGTCGAAAGCGGCATCAACGACTTCCTCGACCGTGACGGCTCACGCACCCCAATCCAGTTCCACATCTCAAATGACCATAACAAAAACCCAATCGACGCGCAGGTCGTGCAGGCCGCAACCAAGTGGAAACGTATGGCCCTAAAGCAGTTCGGAATGAACATCGGCGAAGGCCTGCTTACAGACATGCGGGCCGTCCGAAAGGACTATTTCCTCGACCACGACCACAGCGCCTATGTTGACCAGTGGGATTGGGAGCTCGCTATAACAGAACAGCAGCGCAACCTGAAATTTCTTACCCAGGTAGTGAATAAGCTCTGGCTGGTCCTCAAAGGTGCAGAGGCCAATGTCCAGAAACTCTTCCCCCAGCTAAGGACTGATAGATACCCAAACCTGCCGGACAAGCTTACTTTCCTCCACGCTGAAGACATACTTGACAGATACCCGAACCTGCCGCGTATGCAGCGCGAGACAGAAATCATCCAGGAATACCCCGCCATTTTCATTTACGGCATCGGCTGGCCCCTCAAGGATGGCTACCCCCACGAAATGAGAGCCGCTGATTATGACGACTGGGTCACCGAGACAACCTCCGCGGACGGCCGACCAATGCACGGCATAAATGGTGACATCCTTGTCTGGAACCCGGTAACGAAGCGCCGCCACGAGCTGACATCGATGGGCATTCGCGTCAACGCCGAGTCCCTTAAAAAGCAATTAGAGATGGCTGGCCAGCTCGATTTCTTAAAATTCCCATACCATCAGGGCATTATTAACAACGAGATTCCGCTCAGTATTGGCGGCGGCATTGGCCAGTCCCGAACATTTATGCTTCTGCTGAAAAAAGCCCATATCGGCGAGGTCAGCGCAGCCGTCTGGCCCAAAATCCTCAAGGATATGTGCAAAAAGAAGAACATCCACGTCATAGAATGACGGCTGTGACGGACAAGGCTCGATGCTCCACCAGCAGGTGTCCTCTGGGGATACTCGATGCTCGATTCCGCCGGAGGCGGATAAAATTGGGTTTGATTGGGTTTGTTTTTTTCAGGGCCTAAAAGCGGTTTCATTTTCATAATCCATTGTTGAACAGAAGTTTAAGTTCATTTTTGCTTTTCGGGAATTGGGTTTGTTTTGCATAATTTGTTATTTTTGATTGACCCGTCTTCGCCTTCGGCTACGCCGCGGCAAGCCAGATTTTTAACCGCAGAGAACGCTAAGAACGCGGAGAATACAAAGTAAAAAGGTAAAATGGCTATGCCATGCCATAGGCAGTGAAAAGTAAAAATCGTGTTTTGTTTTTTCATAGCGTTTCGAGAAAAGACGTCCCCCCTTAGTAGGGCGAACATGCGCATTTGATGCGAAAATTATAGGGTTTTAAGAGGTGTGTTTTTAGCCAAGTCCTTATGCATAAAGGAATAAAATTTTTTTAAATTTCCAGTTTTTGGTGTGCAGGTACACATGCTTTTGATTGAAAAGCGGAAAGCGTACGGCGAGCAGGGGACAGGGGAAGAAAAAGAAATACAATGCCCAAGATACTCAGGTATTGATAGTCAGCTTGTTCATACATTTTGAAAAGGTGAGCCATTCGGTTCGGTTGGCAGCAAGCAGTTGCCTGCCTTTGGCAGTAAGATGGTAGTATTTTCGTTTTCTGGCAATCCCTGCGGACCTCCATCCGCTTTTAATCAGGCCGGTTTGCTCCATATTGTGCAGAGCTGTATAGACTGCGGACTGGCGCCATTCAAAAAAGCCCCTGGTTTTCCGATTGACGGTCTGGATAAGCCCATAGCCGTATATCTCTCTGCTTTCGAGGATTGAGAGGATTACGAATTTGATGCTTCCTTTTATAATCTGCTGGTAAAACATTCGGCAATTCCCCTTTTACAAACCACAAACGCTTTTTCAAGTGATACCTAAGATAGTTAGGTATTCTTTGAATGTCAAACATAAAATTATTATGTAGAAATTTTAAGCGGGCGTGTCGCTGCGTGGTGCGGATGTGTCGTGGCGTGATACGGATGTGTCGTGGTGCGGTGCGGAGCGGCCGCTGAGAAGGATACCTAAGATACTTAGGTATTCTTTTTGGGTTTCGATGATTGGTGGGTGAACCCACCAGAGGCGGGTAAACATTTTCTTACGCGGCAGCGGTGGATGACGATAGTGATACCTAATATACTTAGGCATTCTTTGAATGTCAATCATAAAATTGTTTTGTAGAAATTTTAAGCAGGCGTGTCGCTGCGTGATGCGGGGCAGCCGCTGAGGAGGATACCTAAGATACTTAGGTATCCTTTTTGGGTTTCGATGATTGATGGGTGAACATTTTCTTACGCGGCAGCGGTGGATGGCGATAGTGATACATAAGATACTTAGGTATTCTTTGAATGTCAAACATAAAATTGTTTTGTAGAACTTTTAAGCAGGCGTGTCGCTGCGTGATGCGGAGCGGCCGCTGAGGAGGATGCCTAAGATACTTAGGTATTCTTTTTGGGTTTCGATGACTAGTGGGTGAACCCACCAGAGGCGGGTAAACATTTTCTTGCGCGGCAGCGGTGGATGGCGATGGTGATACCTAAGATACTTAGGCATTCTTTTATACAAGCTCCGAATCATAAATGCGGGGTTTGGGGATTGGCGGATTAGAGAATTAGAAGATTGGTTAATTGGGACTACAGAGAAATTAGCCACCGCCGTAAGGCGTCCCCTAGGGAGAAAAGGCACAAAAGACCATAGACACCAGACCGCAGACTACAGACCAAAGACGGACGAGGGAAGATGGACGAAGGACGACAGAATACGGACGGCGGACAGGCAAAGAAAAATTAACCACGAATAAACACGAATTAACACGATTTTTTTTAGACAGAATAACAGGATTCTGCCTATGGTGAACAAGTTCGCGGATTATCGCAGATTCTTCTCAATCAGCGATTGAAAATGTCTTGTGCCTTGTGTCTTATGTCTTATGTTAATTGAACAGCCGGAACCACGACTCGTGCCGACCGTGCCATGCCGACATCATAGGCGGCAACATGCCTGACGCAAATAAAATAGCTATGGTGTCCCCATATTTATGACCCTATTTCCTGGTTCTATTTTTTTTCGCCGCCCCACAGCCCTAATCGGTTTTCTTTTGCCTGTTTCTCTAAATAATCGAACTGCTTCATAAACTGGAACGGCTCGTATATATAGTTAAAAGCGAAACCTTCTTTGATGAGTTTGGCGTTGATTAAAGTGCCATCTTCCAAAAAGACATATCTTAGAAGTCTATTGTATTTATCTCTATTCGATTGCATTGGATCTGGGATTAAATAGACCGATTGCTTTTCCAAGAGTTGCTTAGCATACTGGGCAGCTTCCGGCCCAAAGTAATCTTCCCGAGGATTATAAGGATTTGCTATCTCAGGGGTATCTATTCCAATCAGTCTTATAGTTTCAATTTCTCCTCCAATATCGACTTTGATAGTGTCACCATCAATCACTTTTACAACCCGGTAAAGAGCCGGCACTTTTTTAATAAACGATGACTTGTAAGGTAAAAAATACCCAATAAGAACTGCGATTAAAGCGGTCAGCAGTAAAAGGAAAACTTTATTTAATTTTGATTTGAACCGGGTCATTGAGAACAATCTCCGGCCGCCCTTGATAACTCCTTATCAAGCCGGTGATTTCCACAGTTTTTTCTTCGTATTGGTTTGAGTTGGAAAATTTATATGCGTCTGAACCAAAAATTACAGCGCCAAACGGACAGGTTTTATAATCGGGACAGAAATTTATAAATATAGTACCTCTTTGGGAAGTATAAACATGGTCCACTCTGCCTGCCACACAGGCATATTCTCCCACGTGTTCTGGCGCTTCAGTGTAACTGATGCGTATGGTGGGATGTTGCAGCGGTTCTGCTGTTCTCGGAAGTTGTTGTGGTGTTAGTTTCCTATCACTTGGGCTCTGCGGCTTGGTTGTTGCCGACCTGTTTGACAGCCATATCGAGCCAGCAATTATAAACGCTGCAACGATAATAGTTATAGGTATCTTGTTTTTCTCAAAAAACTCCTTCATACAATCCCTCTTATTAATCCTCCTCAAATCTGGGGACACCATACCTATTTCTCTCTATTAAGCGCTTGGCTACGCAACTCCATTCTCCGTAGTTACTACGAAGGACGAACAGGCCTTGCGATTTCACAATTATATCAAAATCTTCCTCGAATCACAATCGTTAAGATAGCAAGGCCATAATCCCGGATTTCTTATTTTATATTTTAAGGGCTTATCCTGAGCCCATTCGGCTTACGCTCAGGGTAAACTCCGTCGAAGGAGCTGACCCTCTATTTCCCCGGCGGTATGGTTAATTCTGTTGCTGCCTGAATTTCTAAAGGCGATTCCGAAAGGATGCCCATCTTGATATATAACGGGCGGATATTCTTTTTCAGGTCGGGAATTTTGCCTGCGAATATAACGGCCACTAAGACACATAAGACGCCGCCCATTATCAGGGTATTTGGAGCGCCTAATCTGCTTGCAAGTGCGCCGGCCAATAAGCTGCCGAATGGGGCCGTGCCAATAAAAGCCATCATATAGAAGCTCATAACGCGGCCACGTTTGTTGTCATCAACGATGGTTTGTATAATTGTATTGCAGGCAGCCATCTGTATTATTATTCCAAGACCCGTTACAAACATCAATGCCAGGGAAAGCCACAACAGCCGGGATAATGAAAACGCAATGAGTCCAAAGCCAAAGGTGACAGTAGATAGAGGAATGATTCTTACCAGTCCCAAAACGCTTTTTCTGGACGCAAGATAAATTGCGCCCATCAAAGCGCCTATACCTGCGGCGGCCATAAGAAAACCGAAGGTATGAGGCCCGCCGTGAAGTATCTCGCGGGCGAAAACGGGCATAAGCACGGTATAAGGCATTCCCACTAAACTCACAATCGCCAGCAGTAATATAATATACCTTATAGGTGTAAACCCGAGGGCGTAAGAAAGTCCTTCCTTCAACTCATGCAAAATGTGGGTATTGCAGGGTTTTGCTTTTCCTGGACCGACTTTCATCATCAGCAATGATGCAATAACAAAGAGGAAGCTAATGCCGTTAAGAATAAAACAGACTCCCTCATTTGTGGCAGCAATTACCACACCTGCTATTGAGGGACCGACCAGCCGGGCACTATTGAACATTATGGAATTTAATGCAATCGCATTTCCCAAATCTTTTTTGTCTTCCACCATCTCTACTACAAACGCCTGGCGGGTCGGCATATCAAAGGCATTAACGAGGCCGAGGAACACGGCCAAAAGGATGATTTGCCAGACCTCTATCGCTCTGGTGAAAAACAAAAGACCGAGTGAGAGGGCCTGTATCATAGCCAGTGTTTGAGTTATGATTAGAATGTAACGGCGATTCCATCGGTCAGACATCACCCCCGCAAGGGGGGCCAGGAGAAAAGCGGGAATTTGACCGGCAAAACCCACCACGCCCAACAGGAATACAGAACCTGTAAGACGATACACCAGCCAGGGCAAGGCAATTTGTTGTGTCCAGGTCCCAATCAGGGAGATGATTTGGCCGGAGAAAAAAAGACGATAGTTCCTGTATCGCAGAGAACGAAAGATAATTTGATGGCTTTTCAGCACATTAACCTGACCGGCCACTTTATACTCCAAAAACCCTTGCCGGACTCAGAACCCAGGGACTATACAACCCTTCATCACTGTCGCCTTGATTCATCTTTAAGTTTCATCAAATCTTCTTCTAAGTTTAGGCATATCCGGCTCGATGTGAACGGTAATATTGACAGGGCGTGCAATATGCTCATGCAGGGCTTTTTCAAAACCGTCAGCTATTGCGTGAGCAGCGGCTATACTTAAATCCGGGTCAACAAGAATGTGAATGTCCAGAAATACCTCCCTGCCAACTGTGCGTGTCCGCAGACGGTGCCACTGACGGATTTGTCCGTTGGCCTTAATAATATCTTTAATTTGCTCGATGGTCGCCTGGTCAACGGCTTTTTCGATTAGTTCCCCGAGGCAGTCCCCCATAAGCTTGGTGGCAATTATCACGACCATAACGCCGATGCCGATAGCTGCAACCTGGTCGCCGTGGTTAAATCCGAATTTCTGCGAAATCACCCCTGCAATAACTGCGACCGAGCTTAAAGCATCGGCTCGGTCATGCCAGGCGTTTGCAAGTGCTGCCGGACAGTGATATTTCATTGCCACTGCTTTTGTTACACGATAGACCACTTCTTTAATGGCGATAGCGCCAGCCGCTGCCGCCAGGACTAAGTTTCGAGGATGAGTGACATTGTCCTTTGCAATGTCAAGAGCTGCATAGTATATCATTCCGAGTCCTACACCTAACAGGCCCCCGGCAATCGCAATAGCCGCAAGTGTCTCCAGCTTGCCGTGTCCGTACGGGTGACTCGAATCGGGCTTTTTTGAGCCAAAATAAAGACCCAGCAGCACTGCCACATCGGTGAGCATATCCGATACCGAATGAATGGCATCAGCAAGAATGGATAACGAACCGGTTATTAAGCCTACGATGAACTTTCCGGTAATCAGAAAAACGTTGGCTGCTATACTGAGATAGGTAACAAGCCGAAGCTGTCTTGAGGCGATTTTTTGTTTGTCGTTGTTCATTTTCGGTTTAGCCCGGTATTCGTCTGCGGACACTCAGAACCGCATCAAGATACTTTTGCACAGTAAGTTTGTCCTTTGCCTCAGCTATGACCCTCATCACGGGTTCTGTATTGCCGGCCCGCAGGTGCACCCAGCCATCGGCAAAATCAAATCCCCGCCTTTTTCTATCATTCTTCATAACCTTTGCGCCTCTGACGTCGTCTGTCCGTTTCTTTTAACAGTCTTTTGCGTATCCGAAGCGAATCAGGACAAATCTCAACAAGCTCATTCTCCTGAATGTACTCCATCATTTCTTCGAGACTCATCCTTCTCGCAGGTTTGACCTTGGCTGCATCGTCTTTACCCGATGCCCGAACGTTGGTAAGCTGCTTGCTTTTTACCACGTTTACGGGTATGTCTTTTTCCTTGCAGTGCTCCCCTACTACCTGTCCTTCATACACTCTTTCGCCGGGCTCGACAAAGAAAATCCCACGGTTGTACAAAACATCGAGCGCGTATGCTGTCACCTGCCCGGTAGTGGTTGCAATCATAACGCCCGCCTTTCGCTGGGGTATCGTCCCGCGCATCGGCTCGTATCTTTCGAACGAATGATGCATAATCGCTCTGCCCTGTGTTGCGTTCATCATCCTGGCATTAAGACCGAACAGGCCCCGCGACGGTATCAAAAATTCCATATGAACAAAACCGCTCGCTCCGCTCTTGGTATCTACCTTGACTACTTCGCTGCGCCGGTCGCCCAGCAGACTCATTACGGAACTCTGGCATTCTATTGGACAATCCACCATAAGCAATTCTATCGGCTCCTGATGCTGTCCTTCGACTATTTTCAAAATCACGTTCGGCTTGCCCGCACAAACCTCATACCCTTCACGCCGCATATTCTCGAGTAATATCCCAAGATGCATCAGCCCCCTGCCGGAAACATTGAATTCTTCGGGTGTCCGGCCGGCTTCCACTCTCAATGCTACATTCTTCTGAAGCTCCTTTTGGAGTCTGTCTCCAATCTGCCTGCTCGTTACGTATTTGCCGTCCTGGCCGGCGAAAGGCCCGTCATTGACCCTGAACGTCATCGACATCGTCGGCTCATCTACAGGTGTAACCAAAAGCCTTGAAGGATTGTCCGCACAGGCTATGGTGCTGCCTATATCGACAGGGTCAAGCCCCGATATTGCGCAGATGTCGCCGGCCTGAACGCTTGAAACCTGCTTTCGCCCGAGTCCGTGAAACTGATGAATCTGCATAATCTTCTGCTGTGTATGCACGCCTTCGGAGTCAATTACGGTCACTCTCTGTCCCTCGGTTATCTGTCCGG
>Ga0315296_10002245_pt1 | contig 16540 bp, 12 predicted proteins | sample YL17G14_18_MG_FD_203921 | JGI IMG/M metagenome (GOLD analysis project Ga0315296, IMG submission 203921) | Sediment microbial communities from Yellowstone Lake, YNP, Wyoming, USA - YL17G14_18 | ecosystem: Environmental > Aquatic > Freshwater > Lake > Sediment | place: USA: Wyoming | collected... | reverse complement strand
GTCCCCGGATGTCTTTGACCCCATCCAAACCCAGGCCCTCCCCGAACGCCACGAGCTTCCTCATCTCTGCGGTCAGGGCCAAGCTCTCCCGGACGGTTTCCAAGTCCGTCTCCGGCCGGATGAACAGCGCCGCCTCCCTACCCAGATCCGAGGCCGCCCGTCCGGAAAGCATCTGCCTCACTTTGTCGAACTCCAGGATCTCTATGGCGTGCGCATCCATCGCTCTAACGCTTTGCTTTCAGGCTGTCCGACCGTTTGACCGCCGAACTGTCCAATGGTTTTGTCTGGGCCTCCCCGACCATCTTTTTAATCTGCTCAACTTGGGCGCTGACGGGTTCTCTCGCCTGGGTCATGAAGCGTTCGTAAAGGGAGCGAAGCCCCGGTCCGATGACCTTGGTGGCCTCGTAAGCCATCGGAGCCACCTGTCTCACCCCTTGGGCTGCAAGCGAACCTTCCACTTTCTCGGCCCAAGGCTTGGGCAGGGGAGCCAAGGTCAAGACCAGGAGGCAGATCGAGAGCAGGAGCCCGCCCTTGAGCAGCCCCAAGGCAACTCCGCCCAGGCGGTCCAGGATGGCTAAGGGCGAAGCCTTGATGAGCTTCCGGAGCAGGAATCCGGCCAAATGAAACAGCAGGAAGACTCCCACGAGGATGACCAGAAAGGTTAGGGCTTCCCGGGCCGGAATCGAAAGCTTCGGAAAGAGCCCTGCCGCGGCCTTGGTGAAGCGCATCGCGGTCCAGAACGCGACCACGAGACCGATGAAGCCAATAACCTCCTTGAGCAGTCCCTTCCTGAAACCCAGCAGGATGAACATCGCAAGGATGATCACCAAAACGAGATCAATCCCGTTCATCCATTACTCCTCGCTTTTCTTTCAACCCGGGGGCCACCCCAGTCCCCGTCCGCCCAGGAGATGCAGGTGCAGGTGAAAAACCGTCTGCCCCGCATCCCGGTTGGTGTTGAAAAGCGTCCGGTATCCCCTGGCGTCGATGCCTCTTTCCCTGGCAATCTCCTTGGCCACCCGGTGCAGGTGGCCGACCAGGGCTTCATCCTCTGGGGTCATCTCAGCCAATGAGGTGATGTGCTTGCGGGGCACGACCAGCACATGCGTCGGAGCCTGGGGATGGATGTCCTCAAAAGCAACGGCCAACTCATCCTGGTAAACGGCCTCGGAAGGCCTCTTCCCGGCGATGATGTCACAGAAAAGACAGCCCAAAATCTCCCCTTAAAGATGGAGAGACATCTGCGCTCGGATAGGAGTAGATTAGGAGTGGATTGGGAGTAGGATAAGGGTAAGGACCTCCCGTATTCCTCATACAGCCCTTTTGTAAGCCTCTCATGCGCCTCCTCCTACCCCAGATCTCCCAATTCGTGCAAAACCAAGGCTGTGGCCAGCACCCCCGCAGTCTCCGTGCGCAACTTCCGGGTCCCCATGGAAAAGGTGACGATGTGCCTCGATTGAGCCAGACTCACCTCGTCCTGGCTGAAGCCTCCCTCCGGCCCGACCAGGACCAGAACTCTGCGAACTTCCTTTTTCGGCCGCATTAGGTCCCGGAGTTTCTGTCGTTCGTCCTCCCAGGCCAGAAGGGCCAGATCGAAGTCCTTGGCCCGCAGCACCACGTCCCGGAACTCGCACAGTTTCTCGATCGCGGGCAACACCGAACGCTCGGACTGCTTCATCGCCGAGATCGCGATCTTCCGCCAGCGCTCCCTTCGCCCTTCCTCCTCCAGGACCACCACGGTCCGCTCCGTGGTCATCGGGAGGATCCCCGCCACCCCGACCTCGGTCGCCTTCTCCACGACCAGGTCGAAGTGCGCCCCCTTGGACAGGGCCTGTGCCAGGACCACCTGGGCGATGGGCTCAGCCGTACGTCTCCTTCGGGCTTTGATCCGGCACTCCACCCGTTCCGGGGAGAGGGTTTCCACGCCGGCGTCATACTCCCCTCCGGTACCGTCCACGACCGCGACCACGTCTCCGACCCGGTGCCGCATCACCCGCGTCAGGTGATGCGCCTCCTCCCCGGTGAGGAGGAGAGTATCTCCCTTGATGTCTTCAGGCGGACAGTAGAAAGCAGGCATCTGGTGGTTTTGAAATACCTATTTATCCCCCGAAGGAATCCCGGATCCGGGCGAACAGACCCTTCTGGGCTTTCGGGACCCTAGGATTTTCCTGCTTGCCCAGATCCTGGAACAGCTTTTTTTCTTCGCTCGTGAGCTTGCTGGGAGTCCAGGCCACGACCTCTGCATACTCATCCCCCGCCCCTCTCCCGGAGAGGTGAGGGATTCCCTTTCCGCGCAGGCGGAAAATCCGTCCGCTCTGGGTTCCGGCCGGGACCGTCATCTTGACCTTCCCGTCCAGGGTCGGGACCTCCACCTCCGCGCCCAGGGCCAGCTGACTGAAGGATACCGGCACCTGGCAGAGGATGTCGTCCTCCCGCCGCTCGAAGACATCGTGCTCCTTCTCTTCGATATGGATCAGCACGTCCCCCGGCGGTCCGCCCTTGGGCCCCACGTTCCCCTTGCCCCGGATCGGGATGTAGTTGCCGCTCGCCACCCCGGCAGGCACCTTTACCGTGAAGGTGATTTCCTTTTTCACCCGGCCCTCGCCCCCGCACTGCTCGCAGGGCGTGGCAATTACCTCCCCGTCCCCGTGACAGTGGGGGCATGGTGAGACATTCACGAACTGGCCGAAGAAGGACCGCGAAACCTGCCGGATCTGGCCCGAACCCTGGCAGGTCGGACAGGTCTTGGACCCGGTCCCGACCTTGGCCCCGCTCCCCCCGCAAGCCTCGCAACGGTCCAGCCGTTTCAGCTTGATCGTTTTCTCGACCCCTCCTGCGATCTCCTCCAGGGTGAGGCTGAGCCGCACCTGCAGGTCCGACCCCTGCCTTCCCGCCTCCCTTCGGTAGGCTGTCCGCCCTCCTCCCAAGGTGCCCCCGAAGAAGGCATCGAAGATACTCCCTCCGCCGCCCAGCCCTGAGAACAGGTCCCCGAAGATGTCCCGCAGGTCGTCCTGATGGCTGAAGTCCTGCCAGGTGAACCCGCCTGGGCGGAAGGCCCCCGAGACCCCCTCGTGGCCGAAGCGGTCGTAGGTCGCCCGCTTCCCCTTGTCCATCAGGACCTCGTAGGCCTCGGAGAGCTCCTTGAACTTCTCCTCGGCCTCTTTGGGTTGGTCGCGGTTCAGGTCCGGGTGGTGCTTCTTGGCCAGGGTGCGGTAGGCCGCCTTGATCTGTTCCTCGCTGGCATCCCGGCCGACGCCTAAGACCTCGTAGTAATCCCGCTTCGTGCTCGTGGGCATGGGACTTAAGAAAGAGGCTCTACCTTCTTCATTCCCGTCGGGGACTTCCCCATCCCTGTCGGAGACCTCCCCATTCCCGTTGGGGACTTCCCCCTTCCCGTCGGGGGCCTCCACGCTCCCGCCGGGGACCTCCACGCTCCCGTCAGGGACCTCCACGCTCCCGCCGGGGACCTCCACGCTCCCGTCAGGGACCTCCACGCTCCCGCCGGAGACCTCCCCATTCCCGTTGGGGACTCCCCCATTTCCGTTGGGGGCCTCAATAATTGTGTCATTTAACCCAATTTAGCCAAAAGTGTTGCCTTTTTCAACACTACTGACCCTATTTAGCCATCTACTGTTCACCTTCAACCATCCACTTTCTACCCCAGACGGAGTTCCACCGCGACAGGGGGAAGGGGGCTGTTTTATAGTGAATTATGATTGAATCCTGACCGTCAAGCTGTCTACTTGTCCTCCTCATCCACCACCTTGAACTCGGCATCCACCGGTCCTTCCTTCCCGCCCTTAGGCTCTTCCTTCTTGGGCTCCTCCTGGGGGCCGGGGGGTGGTTCGTGCGGGACGCCTCCGTCGGTCGGCGGGGCCTGCTGTCCACCGCTCTTGGCGTACATCGCCTCCGCGATCTTGTAGGAGGCCTTGGCCAGGGTCTCGGTCTCGCGCTTGATGGCCACCAGGTCATCGGTGGAAAGCGAAGACTTGAGGGCGTGCATAGCCTCCTCGATGGCCCTCCGCTCCTCAGCCGTGACCTTATCTCCGTAGTCCTTGAGCGTCCGCTCCGCCGTGTAAAGGAGGGAGTCCGCCTGGTTCTTGACTTCGACCATTTCCCTTTTCTTCTTGTCCTCGGCGGCGTGCAGCTCTCCCTGCTTGGTCATCTTCTCGACCTCCTCCTTGCTGAGCCCCGAGGAAGCCGTGATCCGGATGGACTGCTCCTTCCCAGTGCCCAGGTCCTTGGCCGAGACATGCACGATGCCGTTGGCGTCGATGTCGAAGCCCACCTCGACCTGAGGGACTCCGCGGGGAGCGGGGGGAATGCCCACCAGGTCAAACCTGCCCAGAGTGCGGTTGTCCGGGGCCATCTCGCGTTCCCCTTGTAGCACATGGATGGAGACCGCCGGCTGATTATCGCTCGCCGTGGAGAAGATCTGGCTTTTTCGGGTCGGGATCGTGGTGTTCCGATCGATCAGCCGGGTCATGACTCCGCCCAGGGTCTCGATGCCCAGGGACAACGGCGTCACGTCTAAGAGCAGGATGTCCTTCACCGCCCCGGTCAGGACCCCGCCTTGGATCCCCGCGCCCACGGCCACGACCTCGTCCGGGTTCACACCCTTGTGCGGCTCCTTGTTGAAGAGCTTCTTCACCACCTCTTGCACTTTGGGCATCCGGGTTTGTCCGCCTACGAGCACAATCTCGTCCACCTGTTCGGGCGTGAGCCCGGCATCCTGCATGGCCCGCTTGCAAGGCCCTACCGTGCGCTCGACCAGGTCATCCACGAGCTGCTCTAACTTGGCCCGGGAAAGGGTCAGGTCCAGGTGCTTGGGCCCCGAGGCATCCGCGGTGATGAACGGCAGGTTGATGTTGGCCTGCATCGTGGAGGACAGCTCGCACTTGGCCTTCTCCGCGGCCTCCTTCAGGCGCTGCAGGGCCATCTTGTCCTGCCGCAGGTCGATCCCGTACTGCTTCTTGAACTCATCGGCCATCCAGTCGATGACCTTCTGGTCGAAGTCGTCCCCGCCCAAGTGCGTGTCCCCGTTCGTGGAGCGGACCTCGAACACCCCCTCGCCCAGCTCCAGAATCGAGATATCGAACGTCCCGCCGCCGAGGTCGTAGACCGCGATCTTATGGGGATGCCCCTTGTCCAGTCCGTAGGACAACGAGGCCGCGGTCGGCTCGTTGATGATCCGCAGGACCTCCAGGCCGGCGATCTGCCCGGCGTCCTTGGTCGCCTGCCGCTGGCTGTCGTTGAAGTAGGCCGGCACCGTGATCACGGCCTGCTTCACTTCCTCTCCGAGATACTGTTCGGCGGCGTTCTTGAGATAACGCAAGATCTTGGCCGAGATCTCCGGCGGAGAATATAGCTTGCCTCCCGCCTCCACCCGGGCGTCCCCGTTAGGTCCCTCGATAACCTTGTAGGGGACGAGCTTCATCTCGCTTTCCACCTCGGAATGCCGCCGACCCATGAACCGCTTGATGGAATACACGGTGTTCTCGGGGTTCGTGATGGCCTGGCGCCTGGCCACCTGACCCACGACCTCCTCCCCGGACTTCAGGAATCCCACCACCGAGGGCGTCGTCCGGCCTCCCTCGGGGTTGGGGATGACCACCGGCTCCGTGCCCTCCATCACGGCGACGCAAGAATTCGTGGTTCCCAAATCAATCCCGATAACCTTGCCCATCTTCCTCTTCCTCCTCAGTATCTTTTATTGTGTCGTTCATGACTTAATGTTTAACGTCGTGATATCGCTTTTCGCCTTTGTCACTCAGTGGACAGCTCTTCCTCTTCATCATCCCGATCTCCGCTGAGTTCCATAGCGGCCTCCGCAGGTTCGGCCTCGGGTTTTTCCGGGGTCTCGGCCTTGCTCTTCTCCTTGGAGACCGTCACCAGGGCCGGGCGAACGACCTTATCCCCCAGGGAGTACCCCCGGCTGATTTCCTCCACTACGGTCCCCGGGGGGTGTTTTTCCGTCTCGACCATGAAAACCGCCTCGTGCCTCGTGGGATCGAACGGCTGTCCCTTGGAGCAAAACGGCACGAGCCCCTCCCGCTCCAGGGTCTGGCCCATCTGCTTGAGGATGAGCTCCACCCCTTTGTGGAAGGCGTCGAAGTCCGACATCGTCTTGGCCGCCTGAAGGGCACGGTCGAAGTTGTCCAGGACATCCACCAGCTTCAGGACCAGGTCCTCCCGGGCCAGGCGCATCAGGTCCTCCCGCTCCTTCTGTACTCGCTTGCGGTAGTTGGACAATTCCGCGGCCGCCCGCAAATGTTTGTCGTGTTTATCCGCAACTTCGGCCTGGGCTTTGGCCAGTTTCGCCTCCAGGGCCCGGAGCTTATCCTCCAGGCCCGGCTCCCGGGAAACTTCTTCGGCCTGTCCCCCGGCGTCCTTGGACGCGTGTTTATCCCGCTCCTCTTCATCCATCAAAGAATTCCTTTCATCTCAGCCAAAGAAATCTTAAGGAAATCTATAAAATATAACGCCAAACCCATATTTTGTCAAGGGTTTTCCCGAAAAAATCACCCGATTTCCTCAAAAATCGCGTCCGCCAAAGCCATGCCATGCTCCGACAGTCGGAGCCATTCCCCCTCCCTGACCACCCATCCGCGGCCCATAAGTCCGGGAAGATGCCCCTTAAGCCGCGCCTCCAAGCTCTCCCCGAAGGTTTGCTCATACTCCCTCAGGTTGATGCCCTCCTTCCGGCGCATCCCCAGGAAAATCTTCTCAAGGCGCCTCTGACTCTGACCCAGGTATTCCTCCATGACAACAGCTTTGCCCCCCGCCTCTGTCTGAGCTACATAGTCCTCCCATTGGGAAGCATTCGCCCACCGGCGAGGTTCCCGGAACGAGTGGGCGGAAGGGCCCAGGCCGAGATAGGGCTCCCCGGACCAGTACCCCGAATTGTGCCTGGACCTGAACTCTGGCTTGGCAAAGTTCGAAATCTCGTAATGGTCGTAACCGGCCTGCCCCAGCGTCTCCCAGGCTTTTTCGTACATTCGGGCCTGGATATCCTCCCCGGGAAGCTGGATACGGCCCGAGGCCACTCCTTTTTCTAAGGGAGTCCCCCTCTCCACAGTCAGTCCGTAAAGCGAGATGTGTTCTGGGTTTATCTCAATCGCTCCGGCTAAGGATTCCTCCCACTCCTCCAAGGTTTGTCCCGGAAGTGCGAACATCAAGTCAATGCTTAGGTTATCGTATCCCGCTTCCCTGCCCCAACCGAAAGCCTGAAGGCCATCCCGGACTGAGTGAATCCGGCCTATCCTCTGAAGCAGGACATCCTGAAAAGCCTGAACTCCGAGGGACAATCGGTTTACGCCTAAGTTATGATATTCCTTAAGCTTCTCTAAGTTAACCGTGCCCGGATTCGCTTCCAGGGTGACCTCCGGGGAGCCTTGCACCCTGAAATGTCTCCTGAGTCCCTTGATCACCCCTTCCAATTCCCCTGATTCTAAGAGGCTCGGGGTCCCCCCGCCGAGATATATCGAACTAAAGGAAACATCGTGCCATACCTCCGTCCAAGCTTCCATCTCCCGATTCAGGGCCGCAAGGAACGCCGGCCGCTCTCCTGGGTTCTCAACCGCAGAAGCGAACCCGCAATAGGGGCACTTCCTCTGGCAGAAGGGGATATGGATATAAAGGCCTGCCATCTTAAATCTTACAGATACTCGGCAAGGTTCTTGGCGATCCGCGTCTGGACTGGAAGCGTAAGATCGACTTCAATCGGTTTCCCTGTGATCATTTCGTAGAGCAAAATGTAACGGGAGCTTAGCTCCACCACCAAGTCGTCCGGGGCTTTAGGCAAATCCTTGTCATGATAGGGGTCGCAGTGGTCTTTGAACCAGAGCCGCAGAAATTCCTTGTCTATATTTTCCGGCTCAAGCCCTTTAGCAATCCGCTCCTCGTACGATAGGGCAAGCCAGTATCGCGAGGAATCCGGCGTGTGGACTTCATCGATCAGGGTGACCTCTCCGTTTTCATCGAGACCGAGCTCATATTTCGTGTCCACCAGGATCAGCCCGTTCCGAGCCGCGATCTCAGCGCCTCGCTGAAACAGCCCGAAGACGATCGCCTCAAGCTTATTCCAGATAGCTTCCTCTATCAGCCCCTCTTTCACGATCTCCTGCGCCGAGAGCGGACGGTCGTGTTCATCGGACTTGGTCGTAGGCGTTAGGATCGGCTTCGGTAACGTCTGGTTTTTGACCATGCCCTCGGGCAGGATGTTGCCGCAGACATCCCGTGTTCCTCGCGAGTACAGCATCCAGGCCGAGGTGTCAGTGGCCCCGGTCAAATAGCCTCGCACCACGAACTCCACCGGGAAAGGGCGGCACTTCTTGGCCACCGTGACGTTGGGGTCCGGGACCCCCAGGATTTGGTTGGCGACGATATCGCGGGTGGCCTCGAACCAGAAGGCGCTGACCTGGTTGAGCACCTGGCCCTTGAAGGGTACGCAGGCCAGAACCCTGTCAAACGCACTCTGCCGGTCCGTGGTGACGAGGACGAGTTTATCCCCCAGGTCATAGGCGTCCCGGACCTTTCCCTTCTTGAGCCCGGGCAACGCCAGGAAGGAGGTGGTCTCCAGGCAGCGCGTCAGGTTTTCTCGGATCATCGCCTTGGAAATCATGACTCTTTCTTCCTAGTTGGGGAAGCCTACCAGATCGGCGTAAACAGCTTTCCCCAGCGGATTTTCTTCCAAAACATAAAGGTTGGGTCGTACCCCGGGGTGTCCCAGGACCAGTAGATGACCATGGCCCTGCCTTTCACGTTTTCGTCCGGCATCGGCCCCCAGTATCGGGAGTCGTTGGAATTGTCCCGGTTGTCCCCCATCATAAAGCAGGCCCCCTGCGGGACGACGATGGGCCCGAATTGGTCGCGCATGCCCATGAACTCTACGCGCTGGCCCAAATCGAGAAACCGCCTTTCCTCCCACAGCCGTTGATATCCTGCCAGCTGTAGCTCGGCCAGGGCCGTTGAATCCAGACCCAGAACATGCGGATCCTTATGAACGATATAGGGCTCAAACAGCTCCTCCCCGTTTACGAACACACGCTTATCCCGAATGAGGATCGTGTCTCCCTCGACACCGATGCAGCGTTTGATAAAATCCTTGTTATCATGAGGCGCTCGGAACACGAGGATATCCCCCCGATGGGGCTTGCGGATTCCCGGAATGATCAGCTTTCGCGCCCAGGAAGAAGGGTTATGGGAGACGATGCCATCCGCTATCTGATTTCCTATAAACGGGATGTCCCGGATCAGGCCGTTGATCGAGCGGGGATACTCCACTTTGTTCACTAACAGGAAGTCCCCGACCAAGAGGGTCTCCCTCATGGACTCAGAGGGAATCTTGAAGGCTTGGATGAACAGCATCCGGATGATGATCGCCAGCCCCACGGCCCAGAGGATGGAGTCCGTCCAGTCGCGGACGAACCCTTTTTTCCTCTTCGCCGGCTTTGCCTCCAGCCTGATGTCCTGGTCTTTCTTTTTTCCCTTATCCTTGGCCACAAATGCTCCTAAGTAAGAACCATCGTTCGGGCTTTTCTGATTCAACGGGGGGCAAATCCAAGCGGGCCCTTGAACTTCCGCGCGCAACTAGGGCCGAAAACGCTCCATTACGACACGTGGACTTCTCCCGCTTTATGAGGGGGAGGGCCGAAAAAGCTCCGCCATCCGGGAGGGGTTTCCGCCCATTTCACGCCCTCCCCACCTTTCATTCAAGGAAAACACAGCTAATGATGTGTTTTTATCTATAGAAAACTGCCTGTAAGCATACCGACTTTAAGGGTCAGGGCCTAACTGTCAAGACGATAAGCCGATACACGTTTCCAACCCCTTTCCAGTCCGAAAGGGTCTATCTTTCCGAATCGATTTAATCGAAAGGCAAAGGGTCCTCGTTTTCAGGCGCCCCTCACCCAGAGGATCTGGAGGAACCGGCCCCAGCGGATTCTGCGCCAGATCTGCCAAGGAGGATTCGGTTCCGTCTTGTCCCAGGACCAATAGGTGAATAAGGCCCTTCCCCGCAGGTGGCTTCGCGGCACCGGCCCCCAGAAGCGGGAATCCAGCGAGTTGTCACGGTTGTCCCCCATCATGAAATATCTATCCTTGGGCACGACGATCGGCCCGAAGTTGTCCCGCACGTAGGCGGCGTTCAGGAACTTCCTCTCCTCCCAGGCTTCCTGGAAGGCCTCCCGGTTCACGCGTTCGGGGTTAAACCCCGGATAGGTATGAGGATCGTTGTGGAGGACATACGGCTCATCCAACGGCACCCGGTTCACGAACACCTGCTTGTTCCGGATGGCCACCGTGTCCCCAGCCACCCCGATGCAGCGCTTGATGAAGTTCCGTCCGTCTATCGGATACTTGAACACCACGACCTCCCCCCGTTGGGGCTCCTGCCAGGCCGCCAGCCACCGGTCCGTAAAGGGGATCCTCACCCCGTAGAGAAACTTCGCCGCCATGAGCCGCTCCCCCACCAGGATCGTGTTCTCCATCGAGCCCGTGGGCACCTCGTAGCCCTCCACGAGGAACGGCTTGATCACGAACACCACCAGCACCAGGGCGAACAGGAAGGCCTCGACGTATTCCCTGGCGATGCCCTTGAGCGACCGTTTTGATTTTTTCTTAAACCAAGTCATCTTCTTCTTTTAACCGTCAAACAGTTAAAACTTTAACGGATTAGCCTCCCCCCACCTTGAGCACGGCCAGGAACGCCTCCTGGGGGATCTCCACGTTCCCCACCTGCTTCATCCGGCGCTTGCCCTCCTTCTGCTTCTCCAGGAGCTTTCGCTTACGGGTGATGTCCCCGCCGTAGCACTTGGCCGTGACGTTCTTGCGCAGGGGCTTGACCGATTCCCGGGCGATCACCCGGCTCCCGATGGCCGCCTGGATCACGACCTCAAAGAGCTGCCGGGGGATGATCTTGCGCAGCTTGGTGACCAACTCCCGTCCCCACACCACGGCCTTCTCCTCGTGGATGATCGCCGACAGCGCGTCCACAGGATCGCCGTTGATCAGCATGTCCAGTTTGACCAGGTCGGACTCGCGGTAGTCCTTGAGCTCGTAATCCAGGGAGGCGTAGCCCCGGGATACGGACTTCAGCTTATCGTAGAAATCGAACAGGATCTCGGCGAGCGGCAGCTCGTAGAAGAGGAGCACCCTCGTGGGGTCCAGGTATTCCATGGACTTGTAGGTGCCCCGCCGGTCCAGGCAGAGCTTCATCAGGTTGCCGATGTACTCCGCGGGGGTCAGGATCTGGGCCGTCACGAAGGGTTCTTCGATGAGGTCTATCGCCACCGGGTCGGGAAGTTTGCTCGGATTCTCGATCAACACCACGGTGCCGTCGGTTTCTCTGATCCGGTAGGCCACGTTAGGGACCGTGGTGATGAGCGAGAGTCCGAACTCCCGTTCCAGGCGCTCCTTAACGATGTCCATGTGCAGGAGGCCCAGAAACCCGCAGCGGAATCCGAACCCCAGGGCCGTGGAGGTCTCCGGCTCATAGGACAGGGAGGCGTCGTTCAGCTTCAGTTTGAGAAGGGCATCCCGCAGCAGCTCGTACCCGCCGGGGTCTGTGGGGTAGAGCCCGGCGAAGACCATCGGCTTGGCCTCTTTATATCCCGGCAGGGGAACCTCGCAGCGCCGGTCGGCCTCGGTGATCGTGTCTCCGGTCCGGGCATCGGCCAGATCCCGGATGCCGGCGATGACATAGCCCACCTCTCCCGCGGCCAGCGCGTCTTTGGGCTCCATCCGCAGGCGGAACGTGCCGACCTCGGCGACCTCGTAGCGTTTGTCATTGGAGCACAGCGAAACCCACATCCCGGACCTCACCTCGCCGTCCACGACCCGGATATAGGGTACGGCCCCGCGGTAGGCATCGAAGACGGCATCGAAGATCAGCGCCCGGAGAGGGTCCTCGGATCTCCCTTTGGGGGGCGGAACCTTGCGGACGATCTGCTCCAGGACCGCCCCGATGCCGATGCCCTCCTTGGCGCTGGCCAGGAGGATATCCTCCTCCGGACAGCCCACCAGCTCCACGATCTGATGCCGGACCTTCTCCGCTTCGGCCGAGGCCAGGTCGATCTTGTTGATGATCGGGAGGATCACGAGGTTGGCGGCCACAGCCTGATAGAGGTTGGAGATGGTCTGGGCTTCGACCCCCTGCGTGGCGTCCACGACCAGGAGGGCCCCCTCGCAGGCCGCCAGGCTGCGCGAGACCTCGTAGGAGAAATCCACGTGCCCGGGGGTGTCAATGAGGTTGAGGACGTAGTCCTTCCCGTCCCCGGCCCGGTAAGCCATGCGGATGGGATGAGCCTTGATCGTGATCCCGCGTTCGCGCTCCAGGTCCATGGCGTCCAGGACCTGTTCGCGCATCTCCCGGGCCTCCAGGGTGTGGGTCGCCTCCAGGAGCCGGTCCGCCAGGGTGGACTTGCCGTGGTCGATATGGGCGATAATGCAGAAATTGCGGATAGGTGCAGACATAAAAGTTAAACATACAATTCTATCTCAATTTGACAAAAAAGTCAATAGTTATTGCGCCTTCTTTCCTCCTTTCCCTCTCAGGGCTTGGGGAGCGGGCCTAAAATAAAACAGGGGAGGCAGTTACGCCTCCCCTGGTAGAAGGTTCGGATGTTACCGCACGACCACGACCCGTTTGGAGTCGCAGAAGGCTCCGGCGTTCAGCCTCACGAAGTACACTCCGCTCGGCACCTGAAGCCCCCGTTCGTTCTTTCCATTCCAGACCACCTCATAGGTCCCGCCGGAATGGGTCCCTTCCAACAGGGTCCGTACGACCTGTCCCGCCAAGTTGTACACCACAAGGCTCAGGTTTCCGGCCTGGGGCAAGTCGAACTCCACCCGCGTCTCACGGCTCATCACCGACGGCCGTACCTCCCGCAGGGCGTAGGCCTTGGGCAGCTCCATGGAGATCGGGCTCCCCGACTCCACGCCCACGGGCGTGAACCCGCGGCGAAGGACGAAGAGGTTGCTCACCGTGTAAGTCCCGCCCCCGGGCTTCGGGCAGCGCAGGGTCTGGACCAACGGAATGAACGTGTCCGCCACAGGGACGGTGCTCGTCACGCGCAGCTGATACATATCGGTGGTAGCCCAGCCCTTCCGGTTCGCCCCGCCCACGCTGTCCAGGTCCGGGAACGTCGCCGTGGAGTCTGAGATCGTCAGGTACGCATAGGCCGCTACCTTCTTCCGCAGCGTCCCCGTGATTCCCGTCGCCCGACGGCCCCCGGCGCTCCAGATCGTGTCCCGCAGGAAGACCCACTCGCCGGGGTCGGCCTGACCGTTGTTGTTCACGTTCCCCGCCGTGTCCCGGATGCAGAACCCCGCGTGCGCCAGGCTGGGCTGACGCGGCATGAAGTTGATCGCCGCGTTCACGTCGATGAACCCCCAGCCGAAGGTGTTGTCGTTCCCCGAAGCCCCCTCGTCCCGCGCGCTGCGGATCAAGGCCCATTTCACCGTGTCGGTCGGAGCATCGGTGTTGTACTGCCGGAGGAGGACTAACGCGCCGACCACGTGCGGGCCGGCCATGGAGGTCCCGCTCATGGTTCCATACCCGCTGGGGATGGTCGAGCGCACGTTCACGCCCGGGGCGGCGACCTCGGGCTTGATCACGGAATTGTTGCAGTCTGAGGGACCGCGGCTGGAGAAGGCGGCTATCGTGTAGGGCCAAGCCGTTGCCCCGTCCACAGCCGCCGTTGCGAAGCAGCGGACCTCGGTGGAGCAGATGTTGGCCGGGCTGCGGAGGGTCGAGGCGCCGGAGCCTTCGTTGCCGGCCGAGTACTCGATCGCGCATCCCGCGGCCTCGAGGTTCCAGATCGCCGTGTTCCAGCGCCGGTCGCAGTCCTGATAGCCGCTGAACCGGCCATCCACGCCCCAGGAGTTGTTGCAGCCATCCGGTACATCATACCGGGTGGCCGGGTTGACATCCGGGTCCGCGCCCCAGTTATAGGCTTGGGTTACATCGGTGTCGAAGGCTGACCCCGTGCCCTGGCCGATGGCATTGTCCGCAATCCACTGCGCGCCCCAAGCCATACCCACCGTGTCTGCGGCGTAGGCTCCCACCATCGTGCCCATGGTGTGGGTTCCGTGGGTACCGCTGTCCGCCGGTCGGGTATATCCACCCAGAGCATCCTTCCAGGATTCGGCTAACGAACCCCCGTTGATGCGCGCGCCACGCCAACGGTTTCTCAACGCGTTGTGGCCTGCATTAACATCATCCCCATAGCACCCGGTGTCCAGGTCGAAGGTCAGACGTCCGAGCCCGGTGATGCCCTTCCGCCACAGGGAGTCCGCGCGGCAGTCGCGAATCCCGATCTCAATGGAGTTGATGCGGGGTCCGTCCCCTTTGGCCACCGGCTCGATCAATTGGACCGGAAGGTCCTCGTACACGATGTTGACATCGTTACGGTTCGCGAGGGTCTGGATGACTCCCTTCTCGCCGATGACTCCGAAGCTGTTGTCGATGTAGAACGAGCGGTAGCTCGTCACCCGACCGGCGTTCTTTTCCTGCTCCAGGTAGGCCCGCACGCTAGCCTGGCTCTCCTCGCACTTCTTCATCAGGGCGCTGACGATCACGTAGTGCCGCTCGTCGAGACCGGCATCGCGCGCCAGGAGCTCTTGCTCCATCGCATCTGTGTTCACCTGGTCCGACATGTGCACCCAGGCCCGGACAGTGGTCCCGGCCGGCAGGTTCTGGAGCTTAACCGCGAACGGAACGTGAATTATCCCGGCAAAGCCCACTCCGGTGAGCACGAGCGTCAGGAAAATGATCACGCTAAATCTCATGGTTCCTCCTTTGGGTTAAGAGACATTTCCCCTTACTTGTTCCTAAATTGTTTGGGGTCTCCTTTCATCACCTCCTCAGCAAACAACGAGTGTTCAGACTCCAGGCGGGCGAGGCCCCGTGGAGCAGGGCCTCGCCCGCTTCGCTTAAGGTTACTTCAATATCACCACCCGCTTGGTGGCGCTGAAGGCTTGACCTCCGTTCACCACCAGGTTGTAGAAGTAGACCCCGCCCGGGACCTTCTGGCCCGAGTCATCGCATCCGTTCCAGGTCACGGCCCAGTGGCCGGCCAAGACCGAGCCCTTCATCAGCTCACGAACCAGTTGACCCGTGGTGTTGTAAATCCCCAAGGTGACATTCCCATTGACCGGCAACGCGTAGTCAATCCGCGTCCCGCCCGTGGTGGGATTCGGCACGGCCCTGCCCAGCAGGAACCTGGACACGGGAGTCCCTTCCAGGACCTGGTCGCCGCCGACCCCGCTGATCCCGGGCGCCAGCCCGCCAGTCACCACGAGACCGAACCACACCCGGGCCCCCTGCGGGGTATTGAAGAACCGCACACGGATGTACCACAGCCCCCGCCGTGGGTTCACGATCCGGGCGATCTCCTCCACGTTGCGCGCATCCCAGGCTGCTGGGTTCGGCGTGGAGCGCCAGCCCGCCATCTGGTTCCCGCGGTAGGTCGTTGCGGCCGGATTCTGAAGCTCCAGGTTTAGGTCGTTGACCAGCGTCGGGTTAGCATTCGGGGCAGCAGCCGTATCCACCCAGGCCAGGGCCACCCGCAAAGGCAGGGTCGAGTCCGTAACATTTACGGCGTACTGCACATACTGCCCGGTGGCGTAGCCCGTGCGATTGTCCACCACGGCCAATTTCCGCGCGTCCGTACCCAGGGTGTCGAAGTAGAGCACGGAGTCCAGGTCCAGGCGACCGAAGCCCAAAAAGTTATTCGGTGGCACCGGGTTCGTCGCCACCCCGGAATCCCCGGAGCAGACCGCCATGGCCCGCAGCAGAGCCGCGGACGGAAGCAGGGTGTCTGCTATATGACCGGGTTTCCCGCCGCGACCGGTAGGATACCACCCATCGCGGAAGTACTGACGAATCAGGGTCACCGCGCCGTTCACCGAAGGGGTAGCCATGCTCGTCCCTTGCATGGCCTGATCCGAGCAGGCAGTGGCGCCATTTGCAGAATTGATCCCCGGGGTGTTCCCAGGAGCGCAGACGGTCGGCTTGAAACGGGTATCCTGAGTTGGCCCGCAGGAGGAAAAGCTCGCCAGGGTGTTAGACGAGGTGCTGTTGCCGGTAGCTCCACAGGTCAGCACATTTTTAGCGATCCCTGGGTTACGGATCCTGGTCGGCGAACCCTCGTTTCCCGAAGCGTAAATCGGAAGGACGAGCTTGTTGCGCCAGTGCCAGGCATCGGTGCTGGCATCCTGCAAGAGGTAAGTTCCCGAGGAGTTTCCCCAGCCCCAGGAGCCGGAGTGCTGATGAACCGGGCCGGTTTGAGCCGTCGCCCGGGCCACAGTGTCGTAGAGGGTCGTCAAGTCGGTGCCGACCTGAAGCCCGCAGTTGGCATCGGCGAGGTCCGTGAAATTGAGCTTAGCATCCTTGGCCATCCCGTCGGTCGTGTTCGGGCCGGTCCCGTTGGCAATGGTGTCGTTCCCTGCCGTGGTCCCGCAGGTGTGGGTTCCGTGATAGGAGCAACTGGGCGTATCCCCGAACACATTGCTCCCGTAAACTTTGTAGGACAGGACT
>Ga0315296_10002244_pt1 | contig 16547 bp, 15 predicted proteins | sample YL17G14_18_MG_FD_203921 | JGI IMG/M metagenome (GOLD analysis project Ga0315296, IMG submission 203921) | Sediment microbial communities from Yellowstone Lake, YNP, Wyoming, USA - YL17G14_18 | ecosystem: Environmental > Aquatic > Freshwater > Lake > Sediment | place: USA: Wyoming | collected... | reverse complement strand
CTGAAGAAAGAAGGTGCGCGGCCGAGGGCGGCCGCGCCACGAAGACCTGGAGGGTGGGGTGGGCGCCCCCGCCTGCCTTATCGGGCCCCTGAAGAAAGAGGGTGCGCGGCTGAGGGCAGCCGCGCCACGAAAAGCTGGAGGGTGGGGCGGGCGCCTCGCCCGCCCTGCCGGGCCCCTGAAGAAAGAAGGTGCGCGGCCGAGGGCAGCCGCGCCACGAAGACCTAGAGGGTGGGGCAGGCGCCCCCGCCCGCCCTACCGTACACCCCGAGAAGAAAGCGGGGCGGTTGGGTGGCCTTGCCGGTAGAGGTTAGAACAGCGTCCTATCTATCCGGTGCTGCACGTCCCAGTCGTACTTGTAGACCAGCAGGTCCAGCACCACCCTGTACTTGACCTCGACGTGGACCATGCTGCCGTCACGCCACACCTTGATGTCTTCCTTGGCCACCGGAAGATTGTTCTGCTGAGCTTTGATGAGGATGAGGTCGGTGATGATCTGGTCCGTGTGGCGCGGGAGCGATGCCTGCTCCGCCTCCTTCTCGCAGTAGTCCTGGAGCTCGGCCACCGCGATCCTGGTCGGTACCACCCTCACCGCGATGAGCACCGCCACCACCAGCACCGCAAGGCTGATCACGCAGCCCACGTTGCCGGCTCCTGTCTCGCGCTTGTTCGCCATTCCTACCTCCCGAGGAGCTCTGCTTGCCTATTGTAGCCCGGGTTGGGCGCGGGACGGTCCCACCGGAGCCGCTAGTGCACGAGCGAGAACGACCGCTGCCAGCGGGTCCGCGAGAAGAAGTGAACCCCGACCGAGGCCAGCTGTTGCACCCGGTCCCGCCAGCCCCGCCACTCGTGGGAGTTCGGCTGCGCCTCGTAGGACCAGTAGATGAACAGGGCACGGCCCTTGAAGTAGCTCCCCGGGACCGGCCCCCAGAAGCGCGAGTCGTAGGAGTTGTCGCGGTTGTCGCCCATGCAGAAGACGAAGTCCGTGGGCACCACGAACGGCCCGAAGTTGTCGCGGTTGCGGATCGAGGCCGGCAGGGCGGGGGTGTCGGGCAAGAACTGTGGATCCTTGTGAACGAGGAGTGGGTTGACCTCCCGCTTTCCGTTCACCGAGAGGTTCTTGGCGCGGACCTCCACGGTGTCGCCGCCCAGCGCCACTGCCCGCTTGATGAAGTCGCGCTCGGGGTCCTGTGGGTACTTGAACACCACCACGTCTCCCCGGCGGATGTCGCGGTACGGCAGGAGCCGATGCAGGGGGGTGCTCCAGTGAGGGGCGTAGATGAACTTGTTGACGAAGAGGTGGTCTCCGATCAGGAGGTTGTCCTCCATCGAGCCGGTGGGGATCTTGAACGCCTGCGCCACGAACGTGCGCGCGAACAGCGTGAAGATCACCGCGACCAGGATCGCCTCGTAGTACTCGCGAAACACGTGGTGCTTGCTCATGTCTCCACCTTGAGGATCGCCAGGAACGCCTCCTGCGGGATCTCGACCCGGCCGACGCGCTTGAGGCGCTTTTTGCCTTCCTTCTGCCTCTCGAGCAGCTTGCGCTTGCGCGTGATGTCGCCCCCGTAGCACTTCGCGATCACGTTCTTGCGCAGCGGCCTGACAACCTCCCGCGCGATCACCCGGTTGCCGATCGCCGCCTGGATCACCACCTCGAACAGTTGGCGCGGGATCATCTCTCGGAGCTTGCCGGCCAGCGCGCGCGCCTTGGCGTAGGCACTCGAGCGGTGGACGATGAGAGCCAGCGCGTCGATCGGGTCGCCGTTCACCAGCAGATCCAGCTTCACGAGGTCACCCTCGCGGTAACCCGCGAAGTGGTAGTCCAGGGAGGCGTAGCCTCGCGACACGGACTTCAACTTATCATAAAAGTCCAGAACCACTTCCGCGAGGGGCAGGCGGTACTCGAGGAGCACACGGTCGCGGCTCAGGTACTCCAGCTTGACCTGCTCTCCTCGCCGTTCCTGGACGAGCTTGAGGATGCCGCCCAGGTAGCGATCGGGGGTGAGGATCGTGGCGTGGATGATCGGCTCCTCCACGGCCTCGATCGTGGCCGGGTCGGGAAGCTGCGCCGGGTTCTCCACCTCGACCACCTCGCCCGCGGTGGTCAGGACCCGGTACGCGACGCCCGGCGCGGTGATGATCAGCTCGAGGTTGAACTCGCGCTCCAGGCGTTCCTGCACGATCTCCATGTGAAGGAGGCCCAGGAAGCCGCACCGGAACCCGAAACCGAGAGCCTGCGAGGTGTCGGGCTGGAACGTGAACGCCGAGTCGTTGAGGGAGAGCCTCTCGAGCGCCTCGCGCAGCTCGCCGAACGCCGAGGAGTCCACCGGGTAGAGCCCCGCGAACACCATCGGCTTGGCCTCGGCAAAACCGGGAAGCGGCTCCGCCGCCGGCCGCCGGCTGTCGGTGACCGTGTCGCCCACACGCACCAGCCGGAGCTCCCTCAGCGCCGCGAACAGGTACCCCACCTCGCCGGAGCCCAGCCGTTCCACCTGCTCCGCCCAGGGGGTGAAGATCCCCAGCTCCTCGACCGTGGTCTCGAGGCCCACTTCCATGAAGCGGACCGTCTGACCGGTGGCGAGGCTCCCGTCCACCACGCGCACGAGGCAGCGCACGCCCTTGTAGGGGTCGTAGGAGGCGTCGAAGACCAGCGCCCGCAGCGGCGCCTCGGGGTTGCCGCGCGGCGCAGGCACGCGCTCCACCAGGGTCTCCAGCACCTCCGGCACCCCCTCGCCGGTCTTCGCCGAGATCGCCAGGCTGTCCGCGGCGTCGAGCCCGATGACGTGCTCGATCTGCTCGCGCACGCGCTCCGGCTCGGCCGCGGGCAGGTCCACCTTGTTGAGCACCGGCACCAGCTCCAGCCCCTGCTCGGAGGCGAGGTAGGCGTTGGCGAGCGTCTGCGCCTCCACGCCCTGCGAGGCATCCACCAGCAGCAGGGCGCCTTCGCACGCCGCGAGGGAGCGTGAAACCTCGTAGGAAAAGTCCACGTGACCGGGGGTGTCGATGAAGTTGAGGATGTAGTCCTGCCCGTCGCGGGCGCGGTAGCGCAGCGTCACGGTGTGAGCCTTGATCGTGATGCCGCGCTCACGCTCCAGGTCCATCGAGTCCAGCACCTGCGCCATCATCTCGCGCGCGGAGAGCGCGCCGGTCAGCTCGAGCAGGCGGTCGGCGAGCGTCGACTTGCCGTGGTCGATGTGCGCGATGATGCAAAAGTTGCGGATCTGCCGCTGCTCCACTTGACTCCCCGAATCCCGCTCCGCCGCGAGAACCGCAAATTCTACACGAAGCCCGCCATTCCGCGGCACACGCTCCGGGTCGACGATGGTTCCCCTGGGCGAAAGCTATCCGGCCGCTGGAGGCGCGCCGACCCGCGGGGATCTTGACCCTTCCACGTGACAGGCCCACCATGACCGCGCGCCACTGCCATGAGACCCCTTCCCCCCGACCTACTCACTCGTCTACCCGGGCCAGTAACCGAGGCGCTTCGGGTTCTGCGAACGGCGGTGTACCGAGCTCTCTCGCCGGCCGCGGCGGCGCTCGACCGACTGGCCCGTCACCCACCCCAGGCCCCGCTCTGGCTACGCCGGCATGCCGGGCCGGTGCGTGCCTCCTTGGGCGCCGCTCGGCACGTGCGGGAGATCATCCGTGAGTTTGGCCTCCTGCGAGCCGGTGACCTGATGCTCGACATCGGCTGTGGCTGGGGTTCGATGGGGAAAGAACTCGGCGCTGCGCTCGGAGATGGCGGTCGCTATCTGGGCCTCGACGTCCATGCCCCCTCGATCGCGTGGGCCCGGAAACATTTTGCCTCCGACCGCAGGCTCGAGTTCGTGGAGGCACGCGTCGCCTCGCCGTTTGGCAGCAGAGCGGGGCAACCCGCCGAGGAGTTTCGGTTCCCACTTCCCGACGCCGCGGCGGACTTCGTCCTGGCAAAGTCGCTGTTCACACATCTGGTGCGCACCGAAGCGCAGGCGTACCTGGTTGAGATTCGACGCGTGCTGCGACCGGGGCGGTCGGCGCTGCTCACCGCTTTTCTGTTCGACCCCACCCAACCAACACCTGGCTTCCTCTTCTCTCGGCCACCGGGCGACATGCGGTGGCGGGTCCGTGCGCGGCCCCACGCGGCTATTGCGTACTCGCGCCCGGCGTTCGAAGCGATGATCACCGCGGCCGACCTGCGTATCGATCACCTCCTGACGGGGTTCTGGCCGGGACGCGCTGCAACGCCGACCGGGCAGGACGTTCTCATCGTGCGGTAGGCTCCGAGAGCCGTCCGCACGGCAGGACGACCGTGGCCGCCACCACGGCCCGGGCATCTCGCCGCGAAGCGGCAAAGGGGCGGCGCTCCCGCCGGTTCGGTGCGCCACGCAGCGAAGATCTACAGCCCTGGGAAAACCGGTTTGCCTCCGGGACCGCCGGTCGTCTTCCAGGCAGCGCGCGGGTAGGCGACCAGCGCGCGAGGATCGTCCAGCTCGCCGCGGGCGGCGCGGAGCTGTCCGGCCCGCGCGATCATCGCGGCGTTGTCGGTGGTCAGCGCGACCGGCGGCAGCAGCACCTCGACCCCACGCCGTTCCCCCCACGCGACCAGGCGTGCGCGCAGCTCCCGGTTGCCCGCCACACCCCCCGAGGCGGCAATCACCTTCGGGTTGTGCCTCGCCACCAGCTCCTCCAGGGGCGCCAGCAGCCAGCCCACGATCGTGCACTGGAAGGATGCCAGGAGATCGAGCACCGGCTGTGGTGGGTTGGCCGGATCGGGCAGCGGCAGAGGGCCGAGCCCCTGCGCGGTGCGAATCACCGTGGTTTTGAGGCCGGAGAACGAGTAGTCGAGGGCCCCGCCCGGGTCCTTGATGCGGGGCTCGGTGAACGCGAAACGCGCCGGGTCCCCGCGCTCGGCCAGCCTGTCCACCTCCGGTCCGCCGGGGTAGCCGAGGCCGAGAGCAGCGGCTACCTTGTCGAACACCTCCCCGGCGGCGTCGTCGCGCGTGCGGTTGAGGGGCCGCGCCTTTCCGCCGGCGAGCAGGAAGCACGACGAGTGGCCCCCGGAGACGACCAGCGTGAGGGCCGGGTCGGCGGCCTCCCGCGCCGCTGTGCCGTCCAGGTGCAGGAACGGAGACACCAGGTGCCCCTCGAGATGGTCCACCCCGACAATGGGTAATCCCCGTGCCCAGGCATAGGCGGAGGCGAAGCACGTTCCCACCAGCAGCGACCCGATCAGACCGGGGCCCCTGGTTACAGCCACAAGCTCCACGCTCGCGAGGCCCACCTGACGCTCGGCCTCGGCCAAGAGGCGCGGCAGCGCCTCGAGGTGGTGCCGGGCCGCCAGCTCCGGGACCACACCGAGGTAGGGCGCGTGGGCGGCAGCTTGCGAGGAGATGATGTTGACGAGCACGCGGCCGTCGCCATCCAGCACTGCCACCGCGCTCTCGTCGCACGAGGTCTCGATGCCCAGCGTTCTCACGTGGCGATGCTCCGCACCGTCTCCGCGCTGACCGGCCGCGCCACCCCACGTTCGTTGACGATGGCGGTCACCAGGTCCGGCGGGGTGACGTCGAACGCCGGGTTGTAGACCTCGACCCCCTCCGGAGCGGTTCGTTGGCGCCGGAGCGTGCGCACTTCGTCCGCGCTCCGCTGCTCGATGGGGATCGACGCACCTGTCGGACAGGCCATGTCGAACGTGGTGGTGGGCGCCGCGACCACCAGCGGGACGCGGTGCCGCGCCGCCGCCAGCGCTAGGGCGTACGTCCCAACCTTGTTGGCCACCGAGCCGTCGGCGGCGATTCGATCGGCCCCCACCACAACCCCTTGCACCGCGCCGCTCGCCAGTAGGCTCGCCGCCGCGCCATCGGCCAGCAGCGTGCACGGGATCTCGTCCTGCACCGCCTCCCAGGCCGTCAGGCGTGCGCCCTGCAGGACCGGACGCGCCTCGCAAGCGTACAGCCGTGCGAGCCGCCCCTGGGCGTGGAGCACCCGTACGATCCCGAGCGCGCTCCCGATCCCACCGGTGGCGAGCGCTCCGGCGTTGCAGTGGGTGAGCACCGAGACTTCTCCCGCCGTGAAAAGCCTGGCACCGTGCTCTCCGATTGCAAGGCAGGCAGCCGCGTCCGCCTGGTGCAGTGCCCTCGCCGCCTCCAGGGCACGTTCGAACCTGTCCTCACGCGGCGCCTGCTCGATCACCCGGAGCACGTGCCCCACCGCGCGCGCGAGGTCGGCACCGGTTGGGCGGGCCGAGGCGAGAAGCCGGGCGGCGCGGCGGAGGTGGGAAAGCTCGGGGTTGGCCCGGGCCTCGGACGCCAGAGCGTAGGCGGCGGCGAGACCGATCACCGGCGCCCCCCGCACCGTAAGGTTTCGGATCGCACGCCCGGCAGCCGCCGCGCCTGGCACGCCCACCCAGCGCACCCGCCCAGGCAGCAGCCGCTGGTCGAGCAGTTCGAGCCCGTCGTGCCAGCGCAGCGCCGCAACCGAAGTGCGTGCCTCCTCCATCGCCTGGATGGTACCGCACGGCGTTGCCGCCGCACGACGCGCATCGTTATACTGCCGGTCCCGAAGGGAGGACCCATGCCTCTGCGCATCGCAATCAACGGGTTCGGCCGCATCGGCCGCTTGATCTACCGGCAGGCGTTCAAGGACAAGGGGTTCGAGTTCGTCGCGGTCAACGACATCACGGACGCCCCGACCCTCGCCCACCTCCTCAAGTACGACTCGATCCACGGCAAGCTCGACGCCAAGGTCGAGGCGAGCACCGACGGCTTCACGGTCGACGGGAAGGCGGTCAAGGTGCTGGCGGAGAAGGAGCCCGGCAAGCTCCCGTGGAAGGAGCTCGGCATCGACCTGGTCTTCGAGGGCACCGGAAGGTTCACCAAGGGCGAACAGGCCAAGGCCCACCTGGACGCGGGCGCGAAGTTCGTCCTGATCACCGCCCCGGCCAAGGGCGTGGACCTCACGGTTGTCTACGGCGTCAACGAGAAGACCCTCGACCCAGCGAAACACCGCATCGTCTCCAACGGCTCCTGCACCACCAACTGTCTGGCCCCGGTCGTGAAGGTGCTGCTCGAGCAGTTCGGCATCGCCCACGGTCTCCTCACCACCATCCACGCCTACACCAACGACCAGCGCATCCTGGATCTGCCCCACAACGACCTACGCCGGGCGCGCGCCGCGGGGATGTCGATGATCCCCACCTCGACCGGTGCGGCCAAGGCGATGGCCGAGGTCTTCCCGCAGCTCAAAGGGAAGCTGGACGGTCTCGCGGTGCGTGTGCCGACCAGCGACGTCTCCCTGGTGGACTTCACGTTCACCGCCGAGAAGCCGGTGACCGTGGACGCGCTCAACAAGGCGTTTCGCGCCGCAGCCGCGGGTCCGCTCAAGGGGATCCTCGAGGTGTGCGACGAGCCGCTCGTGTCCATCGACTTCCGCGGCACCACTGCCTCCTCGATCGTCGATGCGCTGTCCACCATCGTGATCGGCGACAAAACCGCCAAAGTCTTCTCCTGGTACGACAACGAGTACGCCTACGCGGCGCGCTGCGTGGACGTCGCGAGGCTCTACGCCTAGTAGGGAGGCGGCCATGGCGCTCCGCTCGATGGACACCCTGAAGGTGGAAGGGCGCCGGGTGCTGGTGCGCCTGGACCTCAACGTCCCTCTCAAGGAGGGGCGCGTGCTGGACGAGACGCGGGTGCGTGAGGCCGCCCCGACGGTCCGCGCTCTGGCCGAGCGGGGCGCGATCGTGATCGCGTGCTCGCACCTCGGGCGCGCCAAAGGCAAGCCCGACCCGGCCCTGTCCCTCGCGCCGGTGGCGCCGATCCTCCAGAAGCTGGCCGGCCGGGCCGTGCGGTTTGTCCCGGACGTGGTCGGCGACGTGGCACAGCAGGCGGTGGCGCAGGCCAAGCCTGGCGATGTGCTGCTGCTGGAGAACCTGCGGTTCCAGGCCGGCGAGGAGAGGAACGACCCGGATTTCTGCGCGAAGCTGGCGGCACTCGCCGAGGTCTACGTCAACGATGCCTTCGGCACCGCCCACCGCGCGCACGCCTCCACGGCCGGCGTGGCGGCCCACTTTTCGGAGCGGGCGGCGGGCCCACTGATGGCCCGCGAGATCGCGGCGCTCACCAAGGTTCGCGACAACCCGGAGCGCCCGTTCATGGCGATCGTCGGTGGGGCCAAGATCTCCGGCAAGCTCGAGACCTTGCAGTCCCTCTCCAAACGCGCCAACACGGTCGTTCTGGTCGGTGGGATGGCCAACACGTTCCTGCTCGCCCAGGGGGTCCCGGTCGGCACGTCCCTGGTGGAGGCGGATCTCGTGGGCACCGCGAAGGAGATTCTCGCTGCGGCCGCCAGCAGCGGGGTCGCGGTGGTCCTGCCCACCGACGTCGTGGTCGCGGCCTCGACTGACGCCCCGGGGCGCACCGCCGCGGTTGGCGGGGTGACCGCCGGGGAGATGATCCTGGACATCGGCCCACAGACGCGCCAACGTATCGGCGAGATCGTGGCCAAGGCGCGCACCGTGTTCTGGAACGGGCCCGCCGGCGTGTTCGAGAAGCCCGGTTTCGCCGCGGGCACGATCGCGATCGCCGAGGCACTTGCCGCGAGCAGCGCCTTCACGGTGGTCGGCGGGGGGGAGAGCGTGGCGGCGGTGCAACAGGCCGGCGTGGCGGCCAAGCTGTCGCACGTCTCCACCGGGGGCGGGGCCTCGCTGGAGTTCCTGGCAGGTGACACGCTGCCCGGCGTCGCGGTCCTCGAAGAGGGGAACAAATGAGACGATGTCTCATTGCTGCCAACTGGAAGATGCACGGCACCGTCGCGTCGATCGAGGCCTACCTGGAGACGCTCATCGAACGAGTGGGACCGGAGGGGCCTGAAGTCGTTGTCTGCCCTCCGTTTACCTTGCTGCCCGCCGCGCTGCTCATCGCCAGCGGCTCGGAGGTCGCAGTCGGCGCCCAGAACTGCCACTGGGGGGACGCGGGGGCGTTCACCGGGGAGGTGGCCGCCCCGATGCTGGCGGAGCTCGGTGCGCAGTGGGTGATCGTCGGCCACTCCGAGCGCCGGCAACACTTCGGCGAGACCGACGAGACCGCAGCGGCGAGGGCGAAGGCCGCCCAGCGAGCCGGCCTCTCGGTGATCTTCTGCCTGGGCGAAACCCTGGAGCAGCGGGATGCGGGTGAGACGTTTGCAGTCCTCGAGCGGCAGGGCGCAGCCCTCGCCGGCCTGGACCCCGGCCTCCTGGCGGTGGCGTACGAGCCGATCTGGGCGATCGGGACCGGCAGGAACGCCACCCCGGTGCAGGCCCAGGAGGCCCATGCCGCTCTGCGGCGTCGCGCGGGCGAGCTCCTCGGCGCCGAGGCCGCCGGCACCCTGCGCATCCTCTACGGGGGCAGCGTCAAGCCGGACAACGCCCTCTCGCTGCTCGCCCAGCCGGACGTGGACGGAGCCCTCGTCGGCGGGGCAAGCCTTGACGTGGAAGGGTTTTGCGCTATCATCCACGCTGCTCCTGGCAGGCGCCCGGGGGCGTGAGGAGTGACCATCTCGTGTATACCCTCTTGGTGATTCTTTTCATCGTCGTCTGCCTTTTCCTGATCCTCGTGGTGCTGCTGCAGCAGGGGAAGGGGGCGGACGTGGCGGCCGCCTTCGGTGGTGCCAGCTCGCAGGCCTCCTTCGGCCCGCGCGGTACGACCACGCTCATGCACAAGCTCGCCACCGGCTCGTTCGTGCTCTTCGTCGCGCTGTCCATCGGGCTGTCGGTGCTGACGGCGCGCCGCGGCCGCTCGGTGACCTCCGGCATCAAGGGCAAGACCCCCGCGTCGGCGCCCGCGCAGCCGGCTCCTGCGACACCGGCCGGGCAGGCGCCAGCGCAGGGCACGCCCCAGAGCGCACCCCAGGCGCCGGCACCGCAGCAAAAGTGAGGCGTCACGAGTGGAGAACACAACTGGAGCCGAAGTGGCGGAATTGGTAGACGCGCACGTTTGAGGGGCGTGTGGCGTAAGCCATGCCGGTTCGAGTCCGGCCTTCGGCACCATTTCATACGTTGCGGGGGGCCCAGCGGCCCCCCAATCCACTTTTTCCGGGGGATCCCGCGCCCCTCCCCGCGCCCGCCCAGCGCTCCAGATCCCCCGAACCCCCACGCTCGCGCGAGCTGAACTCCCGCTCGCTCTTTCCCCCGCCGCGAAAGTGCCCCCGAGCGCCGGCGTGAACGCCCGGCCAGGTGCCCGGCGCGAAGTGTGACGCAGGTCAACTTTTCTTCCGCCCGGAGTGAGTACAATTGCAGTTGCAGTGGGCGGATGGGGCCTCGTCCCATCTGCTAGAATTTGCAGCGTCAGGGGGTAACGATGAGGAAGACATTTGCAGTGTTGTTCTTGATGATGGTGGCCGGGAGCGCTCTGGCGACGGTCCCGGGCATGGACCTGTACGTGCCGGCGGTCGCCCACGGGCTCGGCGCCATCTCCAACGACGTCCAAGCCACGTGGCGCTCCGACGTGTGGATCTTCAACCCCTCCACCTCCCAGGCCGCCACCGTGTACGTCTATATGCTGCTGCGCGACCACCCAGGGGGCAACACCAACCCCGACGAGCGAACCATCACCGTCAACCCCGGCCAGACCCGCTACCTGGAGGATGTCGTCGGTAGCGGCCTGTTCAACCTCAACGACACCTACGGCGGCCTGCGCATCGTCTCGTTCATCCCGGTCGTGGTCTCCGGGCGCAGCTACGACGCCAACGTCACCGTCGTGGGCAAGTCCCAAGGAAGCGCCGGCCAGTTCTTCTCCGGCGTGCCCGCCGACCTCGCCATCGGCCTCGGCGACTCCACCGACGTCATCGGCCTCGACCAGGATGGCTTCCAGACCACCGGCCTGTGGCGCTCCAACCTCGCCTTCGTCGAGACCACCGGCAACCCCGTCGACCTCACCATCTCCCTCCTCGATACGAACGGCATCACCTTCGGCAGCCCCATCACCAAGCATCTCGATGGCCGCCAGGTCTCCCAGATCAACTACATCATTAGCGCCTTCGGCACCACCGGCACCAACCAGCGCATCCACGTCGCCGTCACCGGCGGCACCGGCCGCGTCATCGCCAACGCCTCCCGCATGGACAACCGCACCGGAGACCCCGCAACGATCGAGTCGGTGATGGTGTACATGTCCGGGCGCTTCGAGGGCGTCGTGATGGACGCTTACCCCGGGACGAGGGTGGACGGCGGCCTGCAGCTCTTGATCAGCGGCGGTGCCCTCACGAACTACTCCGGGGTGACCGGGATTCCGTGCGGGGCCGACAGCTACACGTTGGATTTCTCGCCCAGCGGCGGCAGCAGCGTCCCGGTCAATGCGGACGGCACCTTCCTGACCACGGTGAGCATCTCCTACACCGACGGCACGAACACGCTGTTCACCACCAACTGGACGCTCTCCGGTGCGCGCGCCAAGGACGGCACCTGGAGCGGGATTCTGAAGAGCGACACCACCGGCGGTGTGAACGTCGGCGGGTACGACTACAGCAAGTGTAACGCGCTCAACGTGACCCGCGCGTGGCGCGCGTCCTGGTCCGGCGGCTCGTAGGGCGGTCCCACGGCTGAGACGAGGCGCCCGCGCGGGTGAGGAACCCGGCGGGCGTCTTCGCTCCAGCCGAAGGACGGGTCCAGACCCGACGCCCTGGAGGAGTCTGCGATGGGAAAGACACTCTCAGCGTTGTTCGTTGTGATGGTGGCCGGGAGCGCTCTGGCGACGGTCCCGGGCATGGACCTGTACGTGCCGGCGGTCGCCCACGGGCTCGGCGCCATCTCCAACGACGTCCAAGCCACGTGGCGCTCCGACGTGTGGATCTTCAACCCCTCCACCTCCCAGGCCGCCACCGTGTACGTCTATATGCTGCTGCGCGACCACCCAGGGGGCAACACCAACCCCGACGAGCGAACCATCACCGTCAACCCCGGCCAGACCCGCTACCTGGAGGATGTCGTCGGTAGCGGCCTGTTCAACCTCAACGACACCTACGGCGGCCTGCGCATCGTCTCGTTCATCCCGGTCGTGGTCTCCGGGCGCAGCTACGACGCCAACGTCACCGTCGTGGGCAAGTCCCAAGGAAGCGCCGGCCAGTTCTTCTCCGGCGTGCCCGCCGACCTCGCCATCGGCCTCGGCGACTCCACCGACGTCATCGGCCTCGACCAGGATGGCTTCCAGACCACCGGCCTGTGGCGCTCCAACCTCGCCTTCGTCGAGACCACCGGCAACCCCGTCGACCTCACCATCTCCCTCCTCGATACGAACGGCATCACCTTCGGCAGCCCCATCACCAAGCATCTCGATGGCCGCCAGGTCTCCCAGATCAACTACATCATTAGCGCCTTCGGCACCACCGGCACCAACCAGCGCATCCACGTCGCCGTCACCGGCGGCACCGGCCGCGTCATCGCCAACGCCTCCCGCATGGACAACCGCACCGGAGACCCCGCAACGATCGAGATGGTGGGCGGGGGCCGCGAGGGCACCTACGTGTGCAAGCTCGACCGGACGGATTACAAGACCCCGATCACGCTCACCGTGGCAGCCGGCGCGGTCACAGCACTCGACGCCACCCTCCTCTTCACGGACGCGGACGTGCCGTCGTGCCTCGACATCCAGTTGGCGGCGTTCTCGGGCCCGTTGTCGCAGCCGGTCTACTACGACGCAGCCGGGGCCTTCTCCTTCGTGGTCAGCAACCCGAACGTCGGCGGGATCGGGATCAGCCTGCAGCTGAACGGCACGATCACCGTGACGGGCCAGGTGCGCGGCACCGCGACCACGACGCTCGCCGGCGCCGGATCGTGCAGCGGCTCGAAGACCTGGTCGTTCGAGGGCGCGAAACTACAGTAGGGGCGAGAGAAACCGCCCCTACGCCACATTCCGAGCGGTAGGCAGGGCTACTCCGCCACCTCGATGACCTTGGTGCCCGCAAACTTGTCGCCCATGCGCCGACCCTCGGCATCGGTCAGCACCAGGACCGCCTCGATGATCGCGACGACCAATCCCGTCAGGCCGAGCAGGATGGCGATGATCCAGCCCAGGATCGGGATGACCCAGAAGATCGCCCCCACCGCGCCGATCGCCAGCGGGAAGTTGCGCTTCACCGACGTCGCGACATCCATGGGCTGGCCATCGAGGCGAACCGGCCGCAGCTTGATGAGCTTCTTGCCGATCGAGCGCCGATCCATGAAATCCAGCTCGAGGCCGTCGCGCACAAGAATGTACGCCCCGCCAACGATCCCTCCGATGAAAGGGATCAGGCTCACGCCGCCCGCGAGCAGGAAGTCGATGAGCGCTGCGATGAAGCGTTTGGCCAGATCCGCCTTCGCCGCCGCCGGTGCGGGAGCTGGCACTGCACTGCCTGGAGTTGCCATGGTCTCCTCCTTCTGGAACCGCAAACAGAGAACGGTCTCACCTTTATTGCCGAAAGCCTAGCCGACCACTGCAGGGTTTGCAAGCGGCCACGCCCTCCGCCGGAACCGGGGGTTATCGTCCGAGGAGGCGGCGGTAGAGCGCCTCGTAGCGGTCCACGATCTTGGCGGTGGAGAAGGTCTCGGTGGCTCGCAGCCGAGCCCGTTCGCGCTGCCGCGCCAGCTCCCGCGGGTCCGACAGCAGGGCCACGACCCGCTCGGCCATCGCCGACGTATCCCCCACCGGGAACGTGAAGCCTCCCTCCCCGTCCACCACGAGCTCCGGGATGCCGCCCGCGTTGGAGGCCACCACCGGCACCCCGCACGCCATCGCCTCCAGCGCGGCCAGGCCGAACGACTCCTCCGACGACGGCAGCAGGAAGACGTCCCCCGCCCCGATCACGCCCTCCACGGGGGACACGTTGCCGAGGAACTCCACGCGGTCGGCGATTCCGGCGTCGCGCGCGAAGCGCTCCGCCGGCGGCCGGTCCGGGCCGTCCCCGACCATCGCGAGGTGCGAGGGGATGCGCGCGTGCACCTGCCGGAAGATCTCCAGCACGTCGGTCACCCGCTTGACGGGGCGAAAGTTCGACGCGTGCACGAGCAGCGGCGCACCGTCCGGCGAGAGCCTCCGGCGGTGCGCGGCAGCGAAGTCGCGATCGTATCGCTCCGGGTCCACGAAGTTGGGTATCACCTCGATCTCGCGCTTCACACCCAAGAGCTCGTGAGTCTGGTTGGCGAGCGACCGCGAAACGGCCGTGACCACATCCGCGCGCTCGATGCCCAGCCGCACGATCGGCAGGAACGAGGGGTCCGCGCCGACCACCGTGATGTCGGTGCCGTGGAGGGTCACCACCAGCTTCGGTCCGTTGCCCAGGATCTCCCGGGCCAGGTGAGCGGAGACCGCGTGGGGGATCGCGTAGTGAACGTGCAGCAGCTCGATGCCGTGGCTGCGCACCGCCTCCGCCATCTGTGATGCCAGGGCGAGCGAGTACGGCGGGTACTGGAACAGCGGGTACGCCGGGACGGTCACCTCGTGGAAGGTGACACCCGGCGGCACGCGGCCGAGCCGGTAGGGCATCGCGTAGCAGATGAAGTGCACCTCGTGGCCCCGTTTCGCGATGGCCAGTCCGAGCTCTGTGGCCACGGTTCCGGAACCGCCGACGGTCGGGTAGCAGGTCACGCCGATTTTCATGGCACCTCCCGCCCCTCACCCAGGCTTGGGGCCTGAGGCTTGAGGCTTGAAGCCACCGCCCTCACCGGGAGCCTCCGAGCAGCCAGGCGACCTCGCCGGCCGCAAGCGCACCGATGACGGTCAGACCCTCGCCGAACTCGCACCCGATGACGTTGCCGCACGCCCGGTCGCGCCCCTCGACGGCAGCCAGAAAGTGGCCGCTGGCCAGGTGCGTGGCCGCGCCCCCGTCCGGCTCGAACTGCGAGGCGTGGGCCGCGAGCGCCTCGCGCTTGGCGCCGACGTGGGCCGAGATGTCCACCACCAGGGAGGGTTGCAGCAGCTGACGTGCACCGGGATAGGCGAGCAGCAGGTTCGGCCGGTGAGCAGTTCCCAGCTTGGGGAGAAAACGAGCCAGACCGGAGAAAAAGCTCGCCCGGCGCAGGAGACCCGCCGCTTCGCCGTGGTCGGGGTGGGGGTCATCGGGATGCGGGAGGAGCAGGACCCGGGGCGCCGCGGATCGTAGGGCTGCGACGACCTCGTGCAGCTGGGCGGGATCGCTCGCCGTGATCCCACCGTCCGGAAGCGCCAGGCACGACCGCCACGAGACCCCCAGGGCGCGGGCTGCGTGCTCGGCTTCCCGCGCGCGCAACGTCACGTCCCCGCGCGTCCCCAGTTCCCCTGCGGTGAGGTCGAGAATTCCGACCCGCAACCCACCTCTGGCGAGACGCGCCAGCGTGCCCCCGCAGCCAAGCTCCACGTCGTCGGGGTGCGGCCCCACAGCGAGTACGTCGCAGCGCTCTACCACGGTCCGCCCTCCTCCCAGAACAGAAGCTGCATGCCGGGAATGGTCGGATCCAGGCTCGCCACCAGCTGCCCTGGCCAGTCGAGGCCCAGGCGCAGCAGCGGCGCCAGCACCGAAAGCTGCCTCTCCTGCGGTTTCCCATCCGGGCGCAGGAACGCCCGCAGCCGGCGCCACCGACCGAGCTCCACCTCGGCGTCGCGGGTGGCCGCGGTCGTCACCCGTCCGTCCAGCCAGGCCAGCGCCGCGTCGAGCTTCTTGGCGGTGGCCTCCACCTCGCCGCCAAGGGCCGGCAGCTCGCCGCGCGCGCTCTCCGTGAGCTCGTCCATTCGCTTCCCGATCCCCGCGCGCAGAAGCTCCAGACGGCGGCGCGTGGCCTTGCCGGGAAGAGATCCCAGTGGGGGCTGCGCGCGCAGCACCTGGTCCGGCCTCAGGCCCAGCTGCCGCGCCAGCCTGCGCTCAACCGAGGTCACGACCGTGACGTGGGGGCGGAGGGCCCAGCGCGGGCGGCCGATCCCGGCGATCGTTCGGACGTTGGCCGTTTGCACGTGGTAAGCCAGTTCGGCAGCGCCGAGGATCGCTGCCACGGAGCCCAGGGCGGCGTCCTGCACCAGCGGCCGCAGCCACGCGTTGGGGAGGAACCGTTCCGGGTGCGACGCGAGCTCCTGGAGCACTGCCGGCGGACAACCCTTCCCGATCGTCGGCACCGAATCGCGCCGCTCGCCGTGCCGGCGGAAGACGGGCAGCTTGTGCGAGGCGATCCGCAGGGGCACCGACCACCCGCGGGCGCGGAAGCTCTGCGCACCCTCGTCCAGTGCTTCCCAGCACGCCGGCAGCTCGGTGAAAAGCGCTTGAACGACTAGTGCCCCGGCGCGGGCGACTTCGGGCTCGAGGGCATCCAGCAGGATCACGCCGCTCCCCGCGAGCAACCGTCCAAGGAAGCGCGCCGTCGCCTCGCCGAGAGTTGTCCCGGGCGCGTAGCACGCAGCGGCCAAGTCGATGGCCGCGGCAGCGTTCTCGCCCGGCAGGCGCGGCCGCAGATCCTCGAGGAACGAGGCACAGGCTCCGCTCAGCGGCGCAGAGCCGCCGAGCTGCGCTCCCCGCTCCCACCCCGGCTCCCGCACCTCGAGGAGCTCTTCACCCGCAGCGACTCGGCCCCACCCCATCTCGGGAAGATCGTC
>Ga0315296_10002243_pt1 | contig 16548 bp, 15 predicted proteins | sample YL17G14_18_MG_FD_203921 | JGI IMG/M metagenome (GOLD analysis project Ga0315296, IMG submission 203921) | Sediment microbial communities from Yellowstone Lake, YNP, Wyoming, USA - YL17G14_18 | ecosystem: Environmental > Aquatic > Freshwater > Lake > Sediment | place: USA: Wyoming | collected... | reverse complement strand
GTCTTCAAAACGATATCAATTCTCTCCTTGAGCATCTCCTGCGTAGCCGAAGCCACCGGCGAATCAACCTGGTCGTCTTCAATGAAATCGCCAAAATAGCTGTCTTCGCTTTCGCCAATCGGCCGGTCAAGGCTGATAGGATGCTTGGAAATATTGAGCACCCTGCGGGTCTCTTCCACGCTCATATCGGCTTCAGTGGCGATTTCTTCAACGGTAGCCTCTCTGCCCAGCTCCTGATGCAGGATTTTGCCGGCGGCTCGCAGCCGGCTCATCGTCTCTATCATGTGCACCGGAATGCGAATAGTCCGCGCATGGTCGGCGATGGCACGAGTGATCGCCTGGCGAATCCACCAAGTTGCGTAGGTGCTGAATTTGTAGCCCCTGAGGTATTCATATTTATCCACGGCCCGCATCAGGCCGGTATTGCCTTCCTGAATCAGGTCCAAAAAGCTCAGACCCCGGTTGCGATATTTCTTGGCAATAGAGACAACCAGCCGGAGGTTGGCACTGGAGAGAGTTCGCTTTGCGTTCTCGTACTGAGCAAAGACTTTGTCTGTCACCCGAAGTCTTTTCTCAAGTAGTTTTGGGATTTCCACCACCAATTCCTGCAGGCCGGATAATTCTTGTTTAACGGCCTCGATATCTTCGGGGGTCATCTGGTCGTTGACGCCGGCCTCGATGGTCTCCTCCAGTTGCCGCATCTTCTGGCAGATGCCGTGGAGCTTATTTCGCATCGCCTGGATTCTGCTGGTGCGCAGGCTAAGCTCTTCGAGCAGCGTGGCGATTTTGCGCCGGTTTCGATGTATTCGCTTCAGGTACGACTTTTGCGCGGAGGTGTCCTGGGTCTCGATTGACTTCTTAAAAAGGCTCTGGTTGATTTTGAGCAGCTTGTTTACGGTCGTGATGTTCTCGGGCAATCGCTTCCTGATTACATTTTTTGTAAGGTGCTGTGCGGTCCCCGTCTTGACCGTTCGGTCAAACGACATGGTGCCATCGTGTACTTGCTGCAGCAGATCGAGCGCGTTTCTGGCGCAATAGTCACATTGCAGCATTTTCCTACGAAAGGCCATCCGAGTTATTTCAATTTTTCTAGCCAGCGAGATTTCGTCTTCTCTGGTCAGCAGCGGAATCTGGCCCATCTGGGTCAAATACATCCGAATAGGGTCGTCGATGCGGCGTGAAATTTCGCTCTCGATCAGCTCTTTCTCGAGCAGTTCGTCCTCCTGAATCTGGTCTTCTACAGCTCCTCCTTCCTCTTCCAAAGGCTCTCGCGGTTCTTCAAACTCCTCCTCGGCCTTGCCCAGTTCTGAAGATTCCACATCCTCTTTGTCGAGCAAACTGATTCCCATTTCATCCAACGTTGCCAGCAGCCCGTCTAAACGACTCGGACTAATAGCCTCATCAGGCAATTCTTTGTTCATTTCCTCATAGGTAAGGAATCCTTTCTTCTCGCCCTTTTCGATAAGGCTTTTTATCCGCTCTTCAGCGCTGCCGACTCCCGCGCCGGTCGAGCTATCATCAGGCTGGACTTGTTCAGGGGCATTGACCTTGTCTGTGTTCATATCTTTTGCCACTGCCGGCACCTCTTCAGTCAGTCTCTTGAGCAGACCTGCTTGTAGCTCCTTGGAACTATCAGCTTTACGCTATTTTACGGGTATTATCGGCAATTGTTCGCTACACCATTCCCACGTTGTGACGGTTCTGCTTGCCCGTATGTTTATGAACACACCGCAGAAAGCCGGTTCCATCCTGGGCTGCTTTTACCCGGTCCTTTTCTTTTTGAGCATCGTATCGCTGCAGCACATCCAGAGCCCCTGCCAGGCGACTCTCAAAATTGCCCTTCTGCTGCCCAGCGTCCGCTAGCTCGGCGATACATTTACCCAGCTCGACCGATTCAGCTTTTGCCAAAACTGCCTTTAGCGGGGCGTCAATATCGGCACTTAGCGTCTCAAACAGTATCTGGGCCGTTTGCCTCAATATCGGTACATCGAAGGTCTCTGCTGTAGTTTTCTGCTTTACAGCCTCAAACAGTTTCGGCTCATTCAGCAAAACTTCAAGGACCTCGCGCTGCGCTGCAGCAAAAAGGCCCTGGCCGTAATCTACGGGCGGCTCTTTGGGTTTATCCTGGTTGTTTCTTCGGGCTTTGGCCAGCCTGCCGATCCTTCTTCGCAGCTCAGCGTTTATCTCTTTACTACCCAGGCCGATAATCCCGGCAAGCCGATTTACCAGCAGCCCCGTGTCTATGGTAGACAAATTGCCCGCCCATAGGCCGGTAGCTATCGCCTGCAAAAACTCCTCGACCGCCAATCTTCTGCCGACAAGAGTATCATCGCTGCCGAAACTGGCCACCAGCCGATTCCACTTAAATTCCAAAACGTCGACCGCTTCAACCACCAACTGCTGGAATGCCTCTTTTCCCGCAGCCAAGAGAAAGTCACACGGGTCCTTTCCCTGCGGCACCGAGGCCAGCTTGATATCTATATGCTGCGACAAACAAACCTCCAGCGCCCTGTTGGCCGCTTCGATGCCCGCAGCGTCACTGTCGAAGATCAGGACTACTTTTTTCGCGTATCGGCGTAAGATTCGCCCGTGCCCATCGGTGAAACTCGTTCCCAGAGCGGCAACGACATTGCTGCATCCGAACTGGTGTGCCATTATGCAGTCGGTGTAACCTTCAACCACAACCGCCACGCCCGTCGATACAATCTCGTGCCGGGCCTGCTCCAGGCCGTAAAGGCAGTTGCTCTTGTCAAATAGAGGCGTGGCCGGCGAGTTTATGTACTTAGCACCTTCGCCATCCAGTATTCGACCGCCGAAGCCGATTACCCTGCCCGTGACATCGGTAATCGTAAACATCAAGCGATTAACAAACTTATCCTGATTTCCAGCCGTGATTAAACCTGCCTGTTCCAGCAGTTTAACCGGGATATTCCTGGCCTTCGCGGCTCTCAATAAGGCGTCTTGCGAATCAATAGCCAAACCTATCTGCCATTTTCTGGCACTTTCGGCGCTTATCTGCCTTTGAGCGATGTAATCGCGGGCATATTTACCCTTGTTTTGGTCGGCCAGATTCTTCTGGAAGTATTTAGCCGCCCAGGCATTGACTCTAGCCAGATCGTTTGGATCAACGCCTGTTGACTCCTGGCTGGTGCCCTTGACAGATTTGGCAGGCTTTAATTTTATGCCCGCGCGGTCGGCTAATCTTTGCACAGCCTGCGGGAAGGTCAGATTTTCCCGCATCTGGATGAAGGTAAAGATTCCGCCGCCCGCGCCGCAGGCAAAACACTTGTATATCTGCTTGGCCGGATTGACATTCAGACTCGGGCGATGGTCATCGTGGAACGGGCACAGTCCGATCATCTCCCTGCCTTTTCTTTTCAGGCTGACGTGCTCGCCTATTATGTCAACGATGTCGTTCGCCTGCTGAACCTGATTTATTATTGCCTGGTCGAATGCCCCGGATATTGCCACTTGTCCTATGGCCCCCTTTTCGCATCCTGCGTTTGGATTTCTCTCCCGCCCCTAATATTTTTACCGTTTAGTACGGCTTCGAGTTCGTTTTTACCCACCTCGACTGCGGGCTACTGACAAGATAACCTAGTAAATATGGCCCGACAACCGGAAAAGTCAAGCCGCCGCAAAAAACCCCGCTTTTAGCACCGCTAAGGCGATTCTTTCCCTTTTGGACACCTGGTCAAATAAGACACATCTCGCTGCTCGATACTCGATGCTGGATGCCCGATGCTCGATACCCGATTCTCGATTGCCTGACCTGTCCTTCCCGCGCACGGCCTGCCCTGAGAGGGCCTTTTTGTGTCATCTCGACTGAGGCCGAAGGCCGAGTGGAGAGATCTGCCCGCGGACGATGCGTGTCTCCCATTTGCAGATCCTGTAGGGTATGCTCTGCATACCAGTCCTGTAGGGTATGCTCTGCATACCAGTAGTTTGTAGTTTGTAGGATATGCTGTGCATACCAAAAAACATTTCAATTTCGCACACCAAATTGTTATTCTCCGACACTGCTTTGAATATCGCGGAAATCCGGCGGCTCTATATTTTTTGTGGCGCAATCGCACAGCCAATCGATTTTGTAATATCCTTGCCTTACCCATTGGTGGAAACTCGAATGTGGCCAAAGATGCGGACACGCCACCAGCTTGTGTTTGACCGGATTATAATGGATGTAGTTGACGTGCTTGATCAAGTCATCTTCGCTTCTTATGGTATGCTCCCAGAACCGTCTCTGCCAGACGCCTTTCTCGCGAAATTTTTCGCGATAAGCAGGAACGGCACCTTCGCGGCCGCCTGCCATAAGCCAGGACTGAGTAAACCCTTTCTTTATGCACGACCAGCGGACGGAGAAATCTGCATCGTCCTCGGGTAGTCTCCATATACAATGCAGATGGTCAGGCATAAGTACCATAGCCAGGACATCGAAAGGCCTGTCCGCTTGCACCTGGCGCATTGCGTGACGCAGGAACAAGCGGGCTTGAGAATCCTGAAAGATCTTCAGACGGTTATGGGTGACAAGCGTAAAGAAGAACGTCCCGCCCGGCTGATATACGCGACGATAATTCGGCATAACCGATAATTTATCCCTATCAACAGGTCATCTCACAGAAATGGTATGCAAAGCATACCCTACATCTGAATTCTATATAACCGCTATCACCTTGTAACGGTATGCACAGCATACCCTACGTATTTCGAAAAACGCCTTGCTGGTAGCAGCAGTGTAGGGTATGCTGGGCATACCAAAATATCTCGCGCAGAGTTTTACAGGCTTTAGTTACCTGTTTTGGTCTTTCTTAAAGAATTCCTTAGTCAAGCCGAAGACAACCGGGCCTAAAAATAGTAAGGCGATCAAATTGGGTATGGCCATTAGTCCATTTAATGTGTCAGCGAGGTTCCAGACGGCCTCTAACTTTCCTAACGAGCCGAGCATAATCGGTACAAGCCACAGAATCCTATAAACCCCCCTTGCCCTTGCACCAAAAAGATAAGCTGAGCACGTCTCTCCATAGAATCCCCACGCAAGTATGGTGTCATAAGCAGTCATCGCCATACATAAAACAACAATAGAAAAGCCAGCCTTCGTGCCAAATACCGTTTCGAAAGCCGACATGGTAAGCAGTGAACCGGTAGAACCGGATTTCCATACGCCTGTAATCAAGATAGCCAAAGCGGTGGCCGAGCAGATGATAATCGTATCGATAAATACCTCAAATATGCCCCACAGCCCTTGTCGTACCGGATGGTCCGTCTGGGCGGTAGCGTGAGCGATCGAGGCTGAGCCCAATCCGGCTTCATTACTAAATACGCCTCTGGCAATACCCCAGCGAATCGCCGTTCTGACGCCGGCGCCCGCAAAGCCGCCGGTCGCAGCCAGCGGTGTAAACGCCGACCGAAAAATTAAAATTAGAGTCTCAGGCAATCTATAAATATTCAGAAATATGATGATAACCGCCGCAAAAAAATAGATGATGCACATAAACGGAACACAAACCATAGCCACCTGGGCAATGCGTTTTATTCCGCCGACGGTAACCAAACCAACCGCCAGGATAAGGAGTATTCCGGTAAAAACTCTCGGGATATTGAATTCCGCTAATCCTATAGCCACGGAGTTGGCCTGGGCCATATTCCCTGCGCCAAATGCTGCTAATCCGCCCGAAACCGCGAACATCACCGCGAGAAACTTAAAGTTTTTGCCCAGTCCGCGTTCGATGTACATCATCGGTCCGCCGAGCATCGGACCCGTTGCCTGGCGTGTGCGGTATGCTATTCCTAAGACCACCTCGGCGAACTTTGTCGCCATCCCGACCAATCCCGACACCCACATCCAGAATATTGCCCCTGGCCCTCCCAAGGCGATAGCGGTAGCCACCCCGGCTATATTTCCGACGCCGACCGTGCCGGCCAGGGCGGTACTCAATGCGGCAAATGGACTGATGTCACCTTCCGCACCCTTTCTTTTTTTCCTGGCAAGGGTCTCCTTGAGCATCGCCGAAAACCTGCGGAATTGAACAAGGCCCGTGCCCAGCGTCAGATAGATTCCTATACCCACGATAGCAATGATCATCGGCGGGCCCCAGATCAAGTTGTCGTTCAACCACGAATTGATTTGGAAAATCCGGTTCAATGCACTTACCTCACTTTCCCATTGAATTGGCCGTTTGAAAAACCTTAAACGCAACACCTAAGGGACACAAGATGCGTAGTATATAGCATGGGCGCATGGCATGACAAAATATTTTTGCCCAGAAGAAATGGTATGCAGGGTACACTCTACTTTAAGCCGAAAAATGCTTTGCTGGTAGTGGTTACCGCCCGGGCAAAATCTGCCGGGTCCATCTGCTTTAGCTCGGCTAAAAACCTGGCGGTGTGAATCATAAGGGCAGGCTCGTTCACCTTCTGCCTTCGCATCGGCTCCGGCGACATATAGGGCGAGTCCGTCTCCAGCATCAACCTATCTACCGGCACAATCCTGGCGGCCTCCTGCTTTATACGTGCGTTCTTGAATGTCACCACGCCGGTAAAAGATATATAAAAGCCTTTGTCCAGAACGACCTTTGCCTGCTCAGCCGAGCCGCTAAAACAATGAAAAACGACTTTCTCAACAGTGCTTCGATGCTCGTTCAGGACTCCCATCGTTTCATCGAAGGCCTCTCTGCAATGGATAATAACCGGCAGCCCTAATTCGCCGGCAATTTTCAGGTGCTCGGCAAAACCCTCTTTTTGCTGCTGCCGGGGCGAGAAATCGTAATGATAGTCCAGCCCGGTTTCGCCGATGGCCACAACCTTTTTGTGCTGGGCCAGTTCTTTTAGTTCGGCAAGCGTCTCGGCGGTTACGGTTTTGGCATCGTGCGGATGGATGCCGACAGCGGCGTACATATTCTCAAACCGCTCCGCAAATTCTATGGCCTTTCGGTTTTCCTGTAGGTTGGTGCCTACGGTTATCCACTCGGTAACACCCGCAGCTCTGCTGCGGGCGATTACGCCGTCAATATCCCGCGCGAAATCCTCAAACGTCAAATGACAATGCGTGTCAATCAGTTCCACTTGTGACCTCATGAGTGCAATCGATGGTTAGGTTCTCGACCGTTTCCCCGGCTTTGACTGTTATTATTGGTGCCTCTATGCTTTCATAATCTCCCTGCTGCGGTGGGCCCTTTATGTAATTATCTTCAAAATTGTACGGCTTGGCTTTATCCCACACTGCCTTAACCCAATACTTGCCAGGTGTTACACTCCGAATACCAAAAGCTATCTCATTCCTCGGCCATTGGTCATTATGAAAAGAGAATTTCGAAAAATAGGTAGTTAGTCGGTGAACCGGCATTTCCCTGTACCAATTCTTCTTACCCATCGTGCTGGGAATAAGGTAAATACATAACCACTGATCACCGGGTTTAGGAGGGTGGGGTAATTTCACTGTTCCGCTGACTACGCCGAGATAGTAGTATTTCTGATTAGACCTGCTGGGCTTTTTCGCAGCCTTACCGTCCCATTCAGCAAGGATACTGTCTGCTAAAGTGCGCTTTGGAGACCAGCTATAGTAATATATAGATTCTCCCAAGGTATAAAAATCTTCACTGGTGAGAAATGATTCGATTATTTTCCGATCTTCAGGTCTTTTGGTTCTCCTTAAAAACTCTAAAGCTGAACTATGATGTTCAGATTTTATACCTTGCTCGCGAGCCCAAAGCCGTCCCTTTTCATTCCAACGCTCGACCATCTTCTCATTGATTTTGACTTCTTCGCCAGTGCTTACCTCCCACGCCAGCCACCTTTTGCCATGAAGGAGCCACACGCAAAAATACAGATTGCCATCGTACTCGTCAAAAAGCATCGGCATAGAGGCCCAGCTTCGGCCGGATATGCTGCGCTGAGCCAACTTTCGGAATTCCTGCTCGTCCATTTGCTCAGGATAATGCAATATCTGCTCTAACGAGTAATTCTTGATGAGCCCATCTTTCTTATAGAAAGCCGCCACATAATCGCCCATGCCCCCGTGAACGCGGCTGCTGTTCTCGTTGACCGTGACCACGTACCGACCGTCATCAGTGACAAACACGTCCTTAGGAGCGCCCTCATTACCTAAAGTGCACTGCCAGGTGATCCAGCCTTCCTGACCGCGAACGAGAAAAACCTTGAGCGTTGCCGGGCTCTTGTCTTTAGCAGGAGTCACCTGTGCGACAAACTGCTTATTCTCAGATAAGTAAAGTTGCTCCACCGGCCGCGCCCATGTATCTGCATAGCTAACGCTGACCGACGTGATAGCCACAAGTATAAGAACAAGTATCATTTTCATTGCGTAAACCTTTCAAAACCGGGCCTTAGGAATTCCTACCCTACCATTATTATAGACGCGAAAAACCGGTAAAAAGTTTACGGGATTTTCTCGCCATAAGGTTTAGCCGTCGCCGGCCCGGCAAAGGGCAAGCCGCGAGTAAAATCCGCTTAATGCCTTGTCAGAATAATTCTTTTATTAAGTCCTTTTTGTCTATTTTCAAATGATTGGCGATGTCGCTTAAAATACTGCTCAATGTTCCTATTTTAAGACACTTATGCGCTGGGACTGTAATGTGGTGTCCAGCTTGCTGGGCAGTTTCATATTGCCATTACTTCATCCTTAACCATGTGAAGACGTACAATATGAGGAAGCGTTGCATCATCAAAATGGCATTTTACCGCGTCTTTGATATTTTGTTTTAGCTCGTCTAAGGTTTCTCCTTCTGTATAAATAGAGTAACCGAGAGCCTTAGCGATGTAGCCGCCTTCATCAGAATCTTCAATAATAAATATGATTTCACTCATTGGTTCTCACCTCGGTTGTAAGTCTAACACATCAGAGTATTTGTTTCAAGCGATTTTATTTGTTTATATGGAATGACCGGCTCGGACCTGATGTTTTCCATAAAACATTCTAAAAGCCAATCATGACACAAAGGCGTTTTGATAATGTCTTATCTGCTCACGGCCAGTTCGGCCCAGCACGATTGTCACCACATCAAACCGGAAAGGACGGTTCTCTATGTGATGAGCCGCAAGGAAATAACGGGCGGTCCGAAGCAGTCTTTGCCTCTTGGGATATGTGATGGACTCCTCAGGCGGGCTAAAAGTTTCTTCCGCTTTGGTTCTTACCTCGACAAAAACGATTGAGCCATCGGCATCGACCATCACCAGGTCGACCTCGCCGGCCTTGCAGGAGAAGTTGCGGGCGAGCGTTTTGAGGCCTTTATTTTTGAGAAACTTCTCTCCTCGTTTTTCGCCCCATCGGCCAAGCAGTTTCCGATCGGACAATAGCTTACGCCGGTTAAGCAGCAGATTTCGTATTTTGTATATCGTATTTCGTATCTCGTTATTTCGAGACGGTGTGCTCGCTGTGGCGTTGAGTCAGCTTGACGGCCTTGCCGGTTCGCTTGCGAAGATAATAAAGTTTTGCCCGCCTTGTCCTGCCACTCCGAGTAGGCTTAATGTCCATAATATTGGGCGAATGAAGAGGGAAGATTCTCTCCACCCCCTCGCTGCCCACCATTCGCCGGACGGTGAACATCTCATTGATTCCCCGGCCTTTGCGGGCGATTACCGTGCCGGTGAACACTTGAATCCGCTCTTTGTCACCTTCCTTGATCTTGCAACGGACGTCTACCACATCGCCTATTTCGAAATAGGGGACTTTTTTCTTCAGGCTTTTGCTTTCAACGGCATCCAACATTTCGGTCTTCATTGGTCTATCTCCTGTCTACCTGGCCATTCAGAGCTGCTCGGCTGCAGACTACTCATCGCAGTAAACGCGGTAGTGTATCTGCTTTTTGTTCAGAGAACAAGCCTTTTTTGCAGAAACTTGGCCTCTTTCAGGATAGGGCGGACGGTGCTTTCATCTGGCGCCCGGCAGCGGGTCGTGCACCAGGAACGAGTCTTTTCTATCCTTTGGCTCACTGCCGCCAACTACCGGCGCAGCACCTCGTCTTATATCCCCGCCATCCCAGAAGGTGTAAATATTGTCATCGTTGATGGCGCAATAGGATCTTTTCTCAAAGTACACGTGGCCATCCATAAACAATACGTTTTGTCCGTCCTCCTGGTGACAAATGGAGTTTCCATACTTCTGCTGTGCTATCGTGCCCGAAGGATTGAAGTGAGCGATGCTTTTCGGGTCTGCGGCAGGAGACATAATCCAGGGATTGCGGTCAGCCGCCACTGCCATGCCGGGTTCTCCGGAGGTCGTCAGGGCATACCGGCCAAAGGGCATGTGATAGGTGTAGCTGCAGTGTTTCAGCGGGTCAGGGCCGAAGTCCCAGAGATCGATCAATTGCAAATCGGGGAGATTGTACTCGGACAGCTTAAACTCTGAAGTGCCGGAATCGCCCTTGCAGACAAAGGACTTGGGCGCGACCTCAGCGTACTTTATCAGAAGATAGAAGCACGAACTAATCGTTGCGCGGCCGCCCGCACCATCGGCGCTCATCTGGTAGGCCTGAAATCGGTTAGGGGCATTCCACACAACAGACCCGGAGCCGCCCCAAACGGTGTCTCTGCCGCCGGCACGAGGAAACTGGTCCTGGTAGTCGTTGGAATAGATAATCATCGCCTTGCCAATGCCGGAAAGATTTGCGCCGCAGGTCATCCGAAGGGCAAGCTGTCTTACCCTGGCTAAAGTCGGCAGCATGATTCCTAAAAACAGCAAGCACACAACCGCCGGAACCACGATTCCTATGACCGCAAAGGCTATGCCGGTCAATCTACCGCCACTTTTTTCGATTCGGACCAGGCTGATAATACCAAGTACCACGGCTGGTATCGCCGTAATGGCGCAAGTGAAAGGACTCAAAACGCCCAGTACAAACGCCGCGATAGCCAGGCCGCTGGTCTTGGTGATAGGGTGTTCGGCAGACGCGGAAGCCCCAGGTAATGGCGAACTGCAAGCGCTGCAAACTTGAGCGCCTTCCGGGTTCTCTTTGCCACAGTTTGGACAGTACATTTTTTGCTTCCTATGATAAACGTTGACCTAAAGCTTATTTGCGGGCCGCGACTGGCGGGTCGTGCACCAGGAACGAGTCTTTTCTGTCCTTTGGCTCACTGCCGCCAACCACTGGCGCACCACCTCGTCTTATATCCCCGCCATCCCAGAAGGTGTAGATATTGTCATCGTTGATAGCGCAATAGGCGCGTTTCTCAAAGTACACGTGGCAGTCCATAAACAATACGTTTTGGCCATCCTCTTGGTGAGAAATGGAGTTTCCATACTTCTGGTGCGCTATCGTGCGCGAAGGATTGAAGTGGGCGATGTTTTTCGGGTCTGCAGCAGGAGAAATAATCCACGGATTGCGGTCAGCGGCGACGGCCATGCCCGGTTCGCTGGATGTAGTCAGGGCGTACAGACCATAAGGCATATGATAAGAGAAGGCGCAGTGCTTTGCCGGATTTGGGCCGAAATCCCAGAGATCGATAAGCTCTTTGTCCCACAGGTATTTCTCCGGCTTGAACTCTTTGGTTCCATGATCACCTTTGCAGACAAACGATTTAGGCGTAACCTCGGCATACTTTATCAACAGATAGAAGCAGGAACTGATGGTTGCGTAGCCGCCCGTTCCGTCGGCTTGCAGGCTGTAAGCCCTGAATCGGTTAGGGGCATTCCACACGACCGACCCGGCGCCGCCCCAAACGGTGTTTTTGCCACCGGCGCGAGGAAACTGATCCTGGTAGTCGTTGGAATAGATAATCATCGCCTTGCCAATGCCGGAGAGGTTTGTGCCGCAGGTCATCCGAAGAGCAATCTGTCTTTCCTTGGCCAAAGCCGGCAATATGATTCCTACAAACAGAAAGCATACAACCGCAGGAACTACGATTCCTAGAACAGCAAAATTTGCGCCGGTCAATCTGCCACCGCTTTTTTCGATTCGGACCAGGCTGATAATGCCGAGTACCACGGCTGGTATGGCGGTAATCGCGAGAGTAAAAGGGCTCAAAACGCCCAGTACAAAGGACGCGATAGCTAGGCCGCTGGTCTTTGTGATGGGTTGCTCCGCAGGTGCGAAAGCTCCCGGTAATGGCGAACTACAGGCGCTACAAACTTGAGCGCCTTCCGGATTTTCTTTACCACATTTTGGACAGTACATTTGCAGGCTTTCCATTTACTGAAACCGCAACTTGGGTGCACGTGTCTGCCATAAATACAGACTCACAGTATATGCTACCTTGGCTGCTGCGCAGAATCAACCATTTTCGGACCGCCACAAACTTCCGCGTTGCCGGCTGCGATGAATTTTCGCAAAATCAGCCACTGCGCTATCGGGCCAAAGCACAAATTCTCGCCCTCTTATTTTCGTATCTGCTTTGAAAACAAGCTCTTATGTAACCTAAACGGCGGATGCAACCTCCATTTTGAGGAACTGATTTTTAGTTTCGTGAGAAAAAAGATGTTGACAATAATATGGGGGGAATAGTATAAATAGCTAAAAGGCAAGACGGGTTCAGCGCAACTTAGCTTAACTTCTTGCTATATTGATTGTGGAAGTGCTCTTCGGGGCCATCTAACAATAGTGAAGGAAGGAGTGAAAGATGAAAAGAAGTATTATTTATGTTGTTTTAGTAGCAGTTTCGCTTATGTGCGGACTGACTCAGGCGGCTTTGGTTCACCAGTACCACTTCGAGGACGGGACGCCCAACGATAGTGTCGGCACTGCTCACGGCACATTGAAGAACGGAGCGAGCATTTTGAGTGGTCAGGTTTCGTTCGACGGCATGAATGATTATGTGGACCTACCTGCCCCAGCGATTGCGATTAACACATATTCTCAGTTCACACTGGAACTCTGGTCAACGCAGCCAAATCTTGACCAAGGTTACACTATGACGGCTGCGTTGGGAGGCACGTGGCCAAACGGACTTGGTAAGAAATATGTCGATATCTGCACGAGCCGCGGCGATCAGGTTTCCAGAGGCGCACTCACCACTGGTGACAACTCAGGAGCCCCCTGGTCGGAGGAAGTGGGCGTGAACGGCCCAGAGCTGAATGACGGTAAGCAGCATCAATATGTTTTAACTGTCGGCCCCGCTCCCGAATGCCTTTGTTCGGACAAACTGGTGATCACCTATTATATAGACGCAGAATTTCAAGGCGTGGCGCTACTGGGCACAAGGACAATCAGCGGTTTGAGCAACGACTTTGCCTATCTGGGCAAGGGAGTTTATACCGGAGATGTCACTTGGCTCGGTTCGATCAATGAGTTCGATATCTACAACACTGCCCTCTCTTGTGCCGAGATTCAGGCCAGATACGCGGCAGGTCCTGTGCCGGAGCCTGCGACGATGGTTCTTTTGGGTCTTGGTTCTCTGGCGCTAATCAGACGTCGGAAATCGTAAGACGCAGCAGAGAATCCTGAAAGCCGTCTACCGTAGATGTAAAGAGTGCCGATTTAAGTAAATGCTATGCACACCGCTGCCAGGAGTGCGAGCCCGCAGCATACGCTATATTTACGTCTGGCTATGTCCCCTTGGCTTGTTGTCCCAGCTCGTCGCAGCGACTTCGCAAAGACTCCAAGAGCTGCCGGTATTTTTCGTCTTTTGCCAGGTTGGTCGTCTCGTGTGGGTCGTTTTTCAAATCATACAGCTCCTCGTAGCCAAAGTCTATATAGCGGGCGTATTTGTAGCGCTGCGTGCGGAGAGCCTCGCTCTTGGCAATCGTTTTGTGCTCGAATGGATGCTCGTAGAAGAATTCGCTTCGCCACCTGGGCCTTTCGCCCCTCAGCAGCGGCACTAAGCTGCGGCCCTGCATTTGCTGCGGCACAGGGACACCAGCAAGCTGAAGAATCGTCGGCGCAATATCTACATTGAGTGCGAACTGCTCCACAGTGACGCCACGCCTGTTCTTTGGTGCCCTCGGATCAAAAACAATCAGCGGCACGCGGATAGATTCTTCGTGAGGAAACCATTTGCCGGCCAGGCCATGCTCGCCGAGGTAAAAACCATTATCGCCAGTAAATATGATGACGGTGTTATCGGCAAAACCGAGCCTCTTAAGCTCCAGCCGGATTCCACCAATCACGAAATCCGCGCCGGTAATCAGGCGATAATAGCTCTTGACGGATTCCTGGTACATTTGCGGCGTGGCAAAGCGTATCTGCCAGCGCCTTCGGGCCTCGGATTCTCGCAGAAATTCCGGCAAAGCCTCAAAATACTTGGGATCAGCCGTCTCGGCAACGGGCATAGTCATGTCTTTGTACAGATTCGCATGGGCACGGTCGTACACGAATTGTCGCGGGTCGGCGTCCTGAACGTGCGGGGCTTTGAAACTTACCGACAGGCAAAAAGGCTGGTCTTTCGAGCAGCTTCGCAGAAATTCAATCGCCTGCTCGCCCATAATCTGCGTAAGATGCTTGTAGTTGCCGTCTTTATCCTTGCGTTCGTATGGATCGCATTGGCCGGGGCAACCACGCCAGAAGTCGAATTTATCGCTGGGAAAATCTCGTCCTGTGCCGACCCCATATTTTCCTACAAAGCCGATCCGATATCCCGCCTGGCGGAGCAGCATCGGATAAGTTTGTGCCAGCGCCTCCGGTGAGAAACTGGTGGCAAAATCGTTGATTCTGTGCCGGCTCACCCACTGGCCGGAAAAGATGCTGGCGCGACTGGATGCACAAATAGAAGTGGTGACGAAGGCATTTGTAAACCTGACGCCGTTTTTTGCCATATCGTCGATGTTCGGCGTATAGATATTCGGATTACCCGCACAGCCCATCGCGTCCCATCGGTGATCATCGGTTAGCAGAAATACTATGTTTGGCGTCTTTTTTGCACCGGCACCAAGCCTGAGAAGCTCACTTTGGCAGCCGGCCAAAGGCATCGCCGCCGCACCACCTGCCGCCAGGCTAAGGAATTGACGCCTATTCAAATTCCCCATTTCTACTCCTCTTTGCTCTTTTTCAGCAGGTCTGGTCGCCATTTTTGGGTGCGCTCCAGAGCCTGCTGACGACGCCAGCCGGCGATTTTCTTGTGGTCACCACTTAAAAGAACTTCGGGCACTTTCAAGCCGCGAAAAACCTCAGGCCTGGTATATTGTGGATACTCCAGTCCGCCGCCGGCGGATTCGCTAAACGAATCGTCTTTTGCCGAATCTTCATCGCCCAGCACGCCGGGCAAAAGTCTCACTACTGCATCGATAATCACCATGGCGGCTAATTCGCCGCCGCTCAAAACATAATCGCCTATCGAGATTTGCTCGGCGTTCAGGCCGATGCGGATTCGCTCATCGAAGCCTTCGTATTTGCCGGAAATCAAGATGAGCCCGTTTTCTTTGCTTAGCTCGGCAGCTTTTCTCTGGTCGAACTTTTGTCCCTGAGGTGTGAGCAGGATGACTCTGCCTTTTTCGGGCCAGAGATTCTGGACGTGCTCGAAGCAGTCGAAAACCGGGCCGGGCATCATTACCATGCCCGGCCCGCCGCCATAAGGCTTATCATCGACTTTTCCGTATTTGTCCCGGGCAAAATCCCTTATGTTGGTAAGGACGATTTGGACTATGTGCGCCTCTTGCGCCCTTTTTATCATCGAGCAGGCCAAAGGCGATTCAAACATCTCCGGAAAGAGTGTGAGAATGTCAACCCTCATCGTCTTTGTCTGCTTGCTGGCCAGAGGATGGTGCGTTTTGAGGCTCGTCCTGTGGCTCGGACTTTGCCTTGGCGTCGGCCTTGACTTTTTCCTCGGCTGCTTTGGCGGCCTCAGCTTCAGCCTTGATTTTTTCCTCAGCCTGCTTGGCAGCTTTTTCGGAAGCGAGCCTCTCGGTTTTGTCAAAAGGCCTACCCTTAGCGTGGGCCAAAGCTCTGGCCTTTGCCCGGCGGGCAGTTTTTTCCTCGGCGTATTTGTGCTTTATGCCCTGGCCAAGCAGGATTTGCGAGACGGTGTCGCTCGGTACGGCCCCTTTATTCAGCCAGTACTCTACGCGCTCGCGTTTGAGCACCACCTGCTTTGCCGTGTCCTTTTCAATCGGGTCGTAATGGCCCAGCTTTTCCAGAATTCTGCCGTCACGTGGCGTGCGGGCGTCGACCGCGTTGATTCTGAAGAACGGCCGATGTCGCCTGCCCATTCTCATTAGTCGCAACTTTACTGCCATAGTCTTCCCTTTCTTTAGTGCTTTATGGTCAATTTCCGCCGTCCCCACATTATCGGGACAGCGAAACATGTTTGCAAAGTTCACCCAATTCTAACAGAATTCTTCTCAATATCTTCATAAATTGCGTCTATCGTTTTTTGAGTAGCTATCGTTTCCTTTAGCGCGGTAGCAATCCGGCAATAATGCCTAATATCATCCAAAGACAGGCGTCTGCCTTTTCTATCCTTGAGCCACTTGGCCATCACCTGATACCCGCCTATCTGGTAGTCCCATATATCTTTAGTAATTGGCCCAAAATATTGGGCCGGATTCACATACGCTGCTTTTTTGCTCTGGTCGTACGCAACCTCTGCGACAAGATTATCGCCTTTGCCCTCAAACTTTGCGACCGGCTTAGCCAACCTATCCGACTTCATAAGATGAAGCCCGACCAA
>Ga0315296_10002242_pt1 | contig 16549 bp, 16 predicted proteins | sample YL17G14_18_MG_FD_203921 | JGI IMG/M metagenome (GOLD analysis project Ga0315296, IMG submission 203921) | Sediment microbial communities from Yellowstone Lake, YNP, Wyoming, USA - YL17G14_18 | ecosystem: Environmental > Aquatic > Freshwater > Lake > Sediment | place: USA: Wyoming | collected... | reverse complement strand
CTTTTCGATAAAGGCAATATTATCCTGCTTAGTGAACCTTACAGAAAAATCATCATAGCATCGAGAATGAGATCTTGGAAGGATAGGTCTATTAAACCAAATGTAATATACAAATATCCCCCTTCTAAACCAAATCCATTCAAACTATCTTATTATGATTTTATGAGACTTTTTGGCAGTAAAAAAGTTGTTTCTGTGCTTGCTGTAGACCTTGGGTTTGGTGGAGAAATCGCAGAAGAAATATGCAAGAAACTTAACATAGACAAAGAATCTAAAGATATTGATGTTCCAAAATTGTATGAGTTTATTAAAAACATCGATAAAGAATTCAAAGAATTGGAGAATGTTAACGAAAATATAATAAAAGATTTTGAACAAAGACCTGGGGAAAAAGAGATTGAAACAAAAGAAATCAGAAAACTAGATAGAATTAAAAAACTGCAAGAAGAAGCTTTGAAAAAGTGGCAAGAGAAAGAAAATGAGTACAGAAAGATAGGCAAACTTTTGTATGAAAAATACGAAGAAGTCAAAGAAAAATTAGATACAGGAATGAAAAAGATACAGGTTGATGGCATCGTCATAGATATTGATCCTAAAAAGTCAATACAAAAAAATGCAGAAGTTTATTTTGAGAGAGCAAAAAAAGCAAAGAAGAAAATTGAAGGATTGATAGAGGCAATGAAACATCTGAAAACAAAGAAACTTGTAGAAATGAAAAAACAAATTGTTAAAAAAGAAACAAGAAGAGAATGGTTCGATAAATTCAGATGGTTCATATCGTCAGATGATTTTTTGGTTATTGCCGGAAAGGATGCTCAAACCAATGAAAAGTTGATTAGAAAACACATGAAACCTAATGATTTGGTTTTTCACACGGATATTACTGGCTCTCCGTTCGTTCTGATAAAGAATCCAGATAACAAGAACATACCTCCACAGACAATATTAGAAGCGGCAGAATTCTGCGGAAGTTATTCGAAAGCATGGAAGGTTGGGATTTCAGCGGTAGATGTATACTACATAAAACCAGACCAAGTGAAGAAGGAAGGCGGTCTGCCAACAGGTTCTTTCATGATTTACGGAAAGAGAGAATGGGTCAGAAGGATTCCAGTCAAAATCGCTATTGGATTAGATGACGAAGTTTATTATGGACCAGAAGACTTGGTTAAGAAAAAAGTTTCAAAATATGTTACAATCGTTCCTGGGAACAAACCTGCTTATGAAATTGCAGACGAGATTCGAAAGAAACTTAAATCAAAGATTGTAAAAGAAAAAATTGTCAGGATTATACCTTATGGTAAAGGTCTGTTATTAGAATAATGTCTGAATCTTGAAAAGACAATTCATAAGAACAAAAAGGTTCTGGGGATAAAATCATATTAGAATAGATAGCTTATTACATCTATGTAAGAGTAAAATACTTATTTCTTAACATCATGAATTCAATTGGTTGATTCGACGAAAGAAAAAGAACCTCTGCTTAAAGTAGAAGACCTCATCGTGAGAGCATACGATGTAGATAGACAAGGATTACTCGTTGATGGAGCGAGTTTTAAAATTAATGAGGGAGAGATACTCGGGTTAATTGGGGAATCTGGATCAGGAAAAACTACTGCCGCCTTTTCAATTTTAAGGCTAATAGGTAATGCTGCCACTCAAACTCCAGACCCTCAACGCAAAGTTTCCTCCTTTGGAAAGGTAACTAGTCAGCGAGAGATAGTCGAAGGTAATATAATCTACAAGGGAAAGGATTTGCTCTCTTTACCCGAGGAGGAAATGAACAGAATAAGAGGAAAGGAGATATCCATAATCTTCCAAAATCCTATAGCTTCTATGCATCCTATGATGATGGTTGGTTACCAGGTTGGGGAACCAAAAGAAGTTCATGAGAAATTAAGATGGGAAGAAATAACTAAAATAGTCTTCGATTACCTAGGGAAAGTTAAGTTACCGGATGCAAAGTTGAGGGCGTATCACGATCCACATACATTCAGCGGGGGCGAAGGACAGAGGATAATGATTGCGATGGCAGTGATATGTAATCCTTCCTTGCTCGTAGCTGATGAACCCACGAGTTCTTTAGATGTGACGATACAGAGACAAGTCTTAGAACTACTCAAAAGACTCAAGAAAGAATTCGACCTCTCAGTTCTTTACATAACTCATGATCTCGGAGTTATTTTCGAGATGTCAGATAATGTAGCGATAATGTACGCTGGAAAGATAGTCGAATACGGAGATGTGAGAACTATATACAAGAAACCGAGACATCCTTACACGATAGGGTTGAAGGACGCTTATCCTGATTTTTACGCTCCCAGAAAGCGTCTCAAAGGAATTCCTGGAAATCCTCCCACTCCTTTCGATAAATTCCAAGGATGTAAGTTTTATCCAAGATGCGAGTATGCAAAGCCATTATGTAATGAAAAGAAACCGTATGTAACAGAAGTTGAACCAGGACACTCGGTCTCTTGCTTGCGAGTTTACGAGATTTAGTATTTAGATATCAAAAGTGTCTAAATTGATGTTATGGGACTTACTTTGTTTAATCTATAAAACATTTCATAATAAGTCAAAGAACATTAATATTTTAAAAAAGAAAATTAAAGTGTATGAAAATAGTAATCTCGATCGGTGGTTCTTTACTAACGAGGGAATTGACTCCTGAAAATTTCCAGAAGTATGCTGATGTTCTGAAGAGATTGAAGAACAAAGGTCATAAATTAGTCGTAGTTTGTGGCGGAGGAAAAATCAGTAGAGAATACAGAGATATTGCAAAACATTTTACTAAAGATAATGTTCTCTTGGACTGGATTGGAATACAAGCAACTCATTTGAATGCTTTTACTTTAATCGCTGCCTTGGGAAAAGATGCTTATTCTGTTTCTTTAAGAACACCACAAGAAGTGAAGAAGAATTTAAAGGATAAAATTTTAGTTTGTGGTGGTAATTTACCTGGATCTTCTACTGGATATGATGCTGCTCTGTTTGCTCAAGCTATAAAAGCTGATTTATTGATAAAAGTGAGTGATGTGGATGGAGTCTATTCCGCTGATCCTGATTTAGATCCGAACGCAAAGAAATTTGATAAATTAACTCATGATGAATTCTTGAATATCATTGAACAAAATCCACAAACACCAGGAGAGTATAGATTGTTTGACTTGAAAGCTACTAGACTCATTAAGAAAAATAAGATTAAGACTATCTTTATAAATGGTACTGATCCAGAAGAAATTGTAAGAGCTGTAGAAGGAAAACATCATGGAACGGTTATCGAGTAAAAATAATTTTTAAAGTTTTTCTTTAAAAAATTAGTAATTAGAAGAAAATGTCTAAGATAAGAAGACTTGACGAGATTCAAATTCTATACTAAAGTATGTTTTCCTTCTGAGAATAAAAAATCTACATATTATGAACAGATATAAATAGTTTAATGTGGAATGCTTCTCGGTGATGACATACCGAAAAAAACGTTTAAAAGCAACGAACAAGCCTATAATACAGTTGAAATTTACTTCTTGGAACATTTAAGGTCGAAATATTGTCTACCGAAAAAGCAGCAAGCAGAAAAAGATTTAAAAATACACTTAAGAACTTACAAGATAAATCTCAAAGAAATCAAACTTAAAGTCCTTAAACAAAGGATTGATGAAATTTTCAGTGAAAAAGATCTCTCATCTTCTGAACTTCAATCTCTACTCGGAATAGGAATTTACAACTATTTAGATGATTTGGGTTTTCGTTCATTTTCTCATCTACGTTTTTCGTACACCAAAAAGATGACGAGGAGGAAATTCGTCACTAGAGAGGAAGCATTAGTTGCATTTCAATCAAAAGTAAAAGAAAAGCTCTTGAAAGGAACGTATAAATGTAAAGATGATGTCAGTCTCGAACTAGGAACAAATCCTCAAACTTACAGTATTAATTGGAAAAGTAGCGTGCTTTATCCGGTATATGATGAGATACTTGAAAACGAGGTTAAACTCAATCCTCGAATAGGAGACAGAGAATTGAGGAGGAAGTATTCATTTGCACAGGGTTTCTTAAATCAAAAAGGAGTATTGAAAGAATACAAAAGAAAAAAGGGCATGATTTATAGAGCTCATAAAAACAGAGAAGAACTTTTGAAAAATTGTGTTAGAGCATTCCAAATGTTAGTAGAGAAGAAAGAGGGAATTTCAAGGAAAAACATACAAAATATGGTGGGAGCTTGCCTCCAGAATTGGAACATCAACATGAGCGATATTTATGAAAAAGCAGAACATGAAAGCGTAGCCAGAATTAACAGAGAAATTATCGAATTTATGTATTCTCATGATACCACCTCTAGTAGTAAAATAACTGAACATCTGTTTGAAGAATGTCCCGAGTTGTTAGAGCAGTATGAACGACCAGGACTTCTTATTAAAACTCTTCTTCACTGGCTGAGTAGAGTTAATCTCTTATTTTATCAAAAGGATGAAGGCTATTCTTCAGGTCATTTTACTGGGATTGTTGATTATTTAAAAAAAAAGATGATTCCAGTCCGACTTTATAAAGAGTCAGAAGTTCTAGGTTTCATTGGAACATCAACTCAGGAAGTAAAAATTCCAGAATATTTGTTAACCGCTGAATGGCAATCACGTTTCTTCAATAATTTGAAAAGCGTGGGGATACTGAAAGAAATTAAATTAGATCATGAAAGATTTTATAATTTAGAAAGATCTTTCTTCAAAAAATATAATATTCTATAGCTCAATTTCAAAGACGATTATACAAGTTGCCTTTTAAAAGCTTCTTTGAATTAAGAGAGTACTTACAATATCTTGACATATGGCAGATTTCACATCTCGGATTTATCGGTTTACATATCTCCCTTCCAAAGTTCACTAATCCTAGGTTAACTATGTACCAATCTTTTTTTGGGATTAAGTCCTCTAAAACTCTTTTCACTTCTTCTATGTTAGCTTTCTCGTCAACTAAACCGATTCTTTTAGGGATTCTGTTAGCATGAGTATCTATAGCTATACTAGGAATACCATGACCATACATGAGAACAACATCCGCAGTCTTAAAACCAACACCAGGTAATTTCATGAGTTCTTCTCTAGTTTTGGGTACTTTTCCTTTGTATTTTTCTAGGATGATTTTACTGACTTCTTTTATTCTCTTGGCTTTCTGCCTGTACTTTCCTGAAGGCCTTATCAGTTCTTCTAATCCCCTTTTAGATAATTTCAATATTTTTTTAGGAGTGTCTGCCTTAGAAAAAAGATTATCAGCAGCTTTTTCAGTATTCTCATCCCTTGTCCTTTGGGAAAGTATGGTTGATATCAGGATTTTAAAAACTTCATAATCAGAAGATGCTTTTCTCCTAATTTCTCTTCCATATCTTTTCTTCAAGAATTTTATTAAATTATCAACAACTAATTTTCTCCTCATAAAAATTTATAGAATAACATAAATTATCTATTTATTACTGTAAGTTGTTGAGGAAGAGTAACATATGCTTCTTTTGATACTTCAATTGAAAGAACAGGCGACAATGCAGCCTCCATTTGTGCTAACAATTTAGAATCTTCGGGTTTCAAAGGATATGAATTCTCTCCAGTATTCATTAAATATCTTGCCAATTTGTGAGCATTCTCAAAAATTTTTCCTTTATCTGTTGTTACAAAATAATTTTTACCATCTTTTGATTCCTTCCCAATCATATTAGCATTTAAAAGGATATCCAAATACTTTTTTCCTAGCCTGTAACTTAAATTATATAGGTACATTATTTGTGTTTTTAATTGACCATCAGTAGTAAAATCAAGAATATAATCCATTATAGAATTTGGGTCTCTATGTTCATCATTATAAATATTGATTACAGGAATTTTACGTTGTTCAAATGATTTTTCTAAAGAACTATTTATAGAATTTACTTCAGATAATGTTCTATTAGATTGGATTGGTATACAGGCAACGCATCTGAATGCTTTTACTTTAATAGCTGCTTTAGGTAAGGATGCACACCCAGTTTCTTTGAAAAATATAAACGAAGTAAAGAAAAACTTCAAGGATAAAATTTTAGTTTGTGGTGGTAATGTACCTGGCTCATCTACAGGTTATGATGCTGCTCTTTTTGCTGAAGCCATAAAAGTCGATTTACTCATAAAAGCGAGTGATGTGAACGGTGTTTATTCTGCTGATCCTGATAAAAACCCAAATGCCAAGAAATTTGATAGATTAACCCATGATGAATTCTTAAAAATCATTGAACAGAATCCACAGACACCAGGAGAGTATAGATTGTTTGATTTGAAAGCTACTAGACTCATCAAGAAAAACAAGATTAAGACTATCTTTATCGATGGTAATGACCCAGAAGAAATTATAAGGGCTGTAGAAGGAAGACATCGTGGAACTGTTATCGAATAATCTTAAAAATAGATGATACAGGACTTAACGTAAGATTTAAAAATTTTACATTATGAAAAAATATTAGAAGGATATGTCAAAGTTTAAATATACTTTAACAGATACGGGGAAAAAAAAGTGCCTTACAAATGATTTTTATCTACAAAATACTCCAGGGTATAGAGGTTATGCAGAAAAAATCCTTAGAGCATTACATCAATCAGAGAGACCTTTAACACTAGCTGAAATTAGTGAGTCGACAAAGATTAGATCCTGCGATGTGACTGGAACGATGAATTACTACATTTATTCTGGGTATATTAAACGTTTACTCATATAATCAATAAATTTTATAGGAACAAAATTATTTTTAATTTTTCTGAAATAACATATTCAGAGATGTTAAGTTATAAAAACAATTTATAATATTCACAATATTTTGGCATTGGACATAAATGACACTTAGGATTAATAGATCTGCATATATATCTTCCAAACTGAACTAATCCCATATTGACTATATACCAATCTTTTTTCGGAATTAAACTCTCTAAAACTTTTTTAACTTCTTCTACATTCGCTTTTTTATCAAGTATACCGATTCTTTTAGGGATTCTGTTAGCATGAGTATCTATAGCTATACTAGGAATACCATGACCATACATGAGAACAACATCCGCAGTCTTGAAACCTACACCAGGTAATTTCATGAGTTCTTCTCTTGTTTTAGGAACCTTCCCACCATATCTATCAAGAATAATTTTGCTTACTTTTTTGATCCTCTCAGCTTTCTGTCTGTATGTTCCTGAAGATTTTATCAGTTCTTCTAATCCCCTTTTAGATAATTTCAATATTTTTTTAGGAGTGTCTGCCTTAGAAAAAAGATTATCAGCAGCTTTTTCAGTATTCTCATCTCTTGTCCTTTGAGAAAGTATAGTTGTTATCAGGATTTTAAAAACTTCATAATCAGTCGATGGTTTTATTTTAATAATTCTTCCGTATCTTTCTTTCAAGAATTTGATTAATTTTCCAACAATCAATTTTTTACTCATAAAAATTTATGAGACATTATAAATTATCTATTTTTCTTTATATAGGTTGAGGGGAAATAATATGCGCTTCTTTTGGTACTTCAATCGAAAGAACAGGTGACAGGGCAGCTTCTATTTGTGCAAACCATATAGAATTTTCGTCTTTGAACGGGTCTGAATCCCCTCCAGTCTCCAATAAATATCTTTCCAATTGGTGAACCATGATAAAAATTTTTCCCTTATCTGTTGTTTTAAGTTCTTTTGAATCTACCATTGGCTTAATCATATTAGTTTTTTCAAGTTCTTTCAAATATCTTTTTAGCTGTGTGAAACTTAAATTACATCTGTACATCATATAAGTCTTTCTTGTACCTTCAATAGCTAGATCAAGAACATCTTCTATGATAAAATACCTGCTTCTGTGCTTAAAATCAAAAATATTAGTAATGGGGATTTTAAGTGTTTCAAGAGATTTATTTACAATATTTAATGAATTTAATGCAGCCTGAATTTGATTACTTAATTTAGTGTCAACGTATGGATCTTTATTTTCTTTTGTTTCTTGATTTATTCCTATATTTAACAAATGATTTAAAAATCCATAAATATTCACAAAGCATAATCCTTTTGTTGTCGCTTTATAACCTTCATGTTTTTTATCTAATTGCCCTACAGCTAAATAATTTCCTTTTACAGCTTTACTTAAATATTCATTTAACTCTGTGAAACTTAAATTACACCCGTACATTACTTGTGTTTTAAGCACAGGTTCTTTTTTGCATTTAACAGTAATTTCATATAATAAATCTTCTTGATATCTCCTTTTTGCAATTGAAATTTTTGGGTACATACTGATAACTCAAATATATTAATTTTTATAAAAAAAGTTAAATAGTTAACTTATCAAATGAAAAACTTTATTAAGTTGTTCTAACATCCATTTATCGCATTTACGTTCATGTCTCAACGACATATAGTATTATTCCTTTCGTGTTTAGAGGTAATTCTATGGTTTTTGAGCTTTTGAGTAAGAGACTTCAAGAAATAGTAAAAAAGAGAGGTTTTAAAGAGTCTACATTAGTCCAAAAATTAGGGATACCTCCAATTATCTCTGGAAAAAATGTTCTTTTGATTGCTCCTACCGGTGTAGGAAAAACAGAAAGTGCTATGTTGCCAATATTTGATGAATGGCTAAAGAATAAACCTAAACCAATAAGTATTCTGTACATAACACCCTTGAAGAGTCTCAATCGTGACATGCTAAAGCGATTACTTTGGTGGGGAAATGAGCTGGATATGGATATTTCTGTAAGACATGGTGATACGTCTCCTTATGCAAGAAAGATGCAAGCTGAAGTTCCGCCAGATTGTTTAATTACAACACCAGAAACTCTGCAAGCAATATTACCAGCTAAAAAAATGAGAGAACATTTGAAAAATGTTAAGTTTGTAATAGTTGACGAAGTTCACGAATTGGCATCTTCAAAACGAGGAGCACAGTTAACCATAGCTTTAGAAAGATTGAGAGAATTGTGTGGAGATTTTCAGATTATTTCTCTGTCAGCAACCATTGGTTCTCCGGAAAAAGTTGCAAAATTCATCTCTGGCGGTAGACCCATGGACATAGTTAAAGCTGTCGAGACAAAAGAAATAAAGATTCAAGTCATCAATCCTAAACCCATTCCTTCAGACCTAAATTTGGCAGAAACGGTATTCACTAACAGATTGACTGCAGCTAGGTTGAGAACAGTTCATGATTTGATAAAAGAACATACTTCAACTTTGACTTTTACTAACACTAGAGATTTTGCAGAAATTTTAACTTCAAGGTTGAAACAAGCTTATCCAACTTTTCCTGTAGAGAATCATCACAGCAGTCTGAGTAGGGAAGTAAGGATAAAAGCAGAGAACGATTTCAAGGATCAAAAGTTGAAAAGCATCGTATGTACATCATCACTTGAATTAGGTATTGATATCGGTTCCATAGATTTCATCATCCAGTACATGAGTCCAAGACAAACTTCTAAAGCTATACAAAGGATCGGTAGGTCGGGTCATGAATTGGGAAGAGTTTCTGATGGTGTTATTATCTCGACTGATACCGATGATACGTTTGAGTCTGCAGTCATAGCCAGGCAAGGGATGTCTGAATATTTAGAACCTATGAAAATTCATGAGAATGCTTTCGATGTTCTGGCACATCAGATTGTTGGTATAACTAGAGATAAATACAGAGTAACTCTAGATGAAGCTTATAAAATTGTTAAAAGAGCTTATCCCTTTAGGAATTTGACGAAAGAACAATTCATGTCTGTTTGCAGACAACTAAACAACTTGAGATTCATTTTCTTGAATGAAGATGATACGATTAAAACATCTAGGAATGGACTTTTATACTACTTTGAAAATTTAAGTACAATTCCTGATACTAGGAGTTATTTTGTCATAAATACTATCGCTAATGAAAAGGTTGGAAGTCTGGACGAAGAATTTGTTGCTATGCATGGACAGGAAGGAGTGACGTTTATCATCAAAGGGGAACCTTGGCAGATAGTAACGATTGATGGAAGAAGAATCTTTGTAGAACCTTCTGGTGATGTTGATGCTGCAATACCAGGATGGGAAGGAGATTTAATGCCTGTACCTTTCGAAGTTGCACAAGAAGTTGATTCTGCTAGAAGATTAATTTCAGATATGTTGTTTGAAAAGATAAACAGAGAGGAAATTTTAGAAGAAGTAAAAAGAAGATATCCAGTTGATGATAATTCTGCTAAAAAAATGATAGGTATAATCTCAAAACAATTGAAGTATGGAGTCATTCCTACTGATAAAAAAGTCTTAATAGAGACAGAGGATAATGCTATGATTCTTCACACTTGTTTAGGTACAAAAGGTAATGAGACTCTTGGCAGAATGTTATCGACTATACTTGCTGCTAAAATTGGTTCTGTCGGTTTAAAAACTGATCCTTATCGTGTCATTTTATATTTGCAGATAATGGATACAGATTTGATAGAAGATGCTTTGTTTAAAACCAAGCCTGAAGATGTTGAACCATTGCTTGAGTTGAATCTGTCCAATTCTCGTTTATTTCAGTGGAGGTTCATCCATGTTGCCAAAAGGTTCGGTGTCATAAGAAAAGACGCTGATTATGGGGATAGATGGTTAAGTAGAATAATCGATTTATACCAGAAAACACCTGTTTGGGAAGAGACTCTGAGAGAGATAAAGAATGATAAACTAGACATTGATGTTGTAAAAGATTTTCTTGGAAAGATACAGAAGAAAGAGATTAACGTCATCTTCAAACAAGGGTTGTCACCTCTTGGAAAATTGGGAATAAAGAAAAGAGCTGAATTAATCGGACCTGAGAAACCTGACTTACAAGTTTTAGATATTTTCGAGAAGAGGTTGAACGAGAAGAAAGTTAGGTTGGTTTGTTTGAATTGTGGGGACTGGACAAGGACTTTCAGAGTTGAAGATTTACCAGAAGAGATAAGATGTGGAAATTGTAAAGCCAAATTAATCACAGTTGGAAGACCGAGCTGGACTGAAATGCAAAGAATAATAAAAAAGAAACTTAAAAAATCACCGATGACTAATGAGGAGATGGGAAGGTTTGATAGGCTTGAGAAAATTTCTGATTTAGTTATAGTCTATGGTCCTCGTGCCGTTAAAGCTTTAGCTGTGAGAGGAATCGGACCTAAAACAGCAGCAAGAATTTTAAGGGGAATGTACGATACAGAAAAAGATTTTGTTAAGGCCTTATTGAATGCAGAGAGACAATTCATTAGAACTAAGAGGTTTTGGGGATAATAGCTTTTTATTCCTAAAAACCATATAATAATTGATCTTTATGAATATACCAACAAAATTCAAAGTCAATACTGAAGATTTTAAGATTTATTTTGACAACAACAAGAAGACTCATGTCTGTGAAAACGTTGAGACAGGGGAAAAAACAAATGTCGGTGTTCTAGGGATTCTAATGCAGATGGGAATACTTAAACCGATAGAAGAAAACAGGGGAACGGATGACAGGATAAAATTCCTATCTGAGAAAATTGAAAGTCTAGAAAACAAGATAAACGAAGTTATGAAGGGTATGGATATTATTCCAATAAAAGAAAGAGGAAAAGAAATCGAAGAAGATTTAGAAAAACCAGAAAAGGAAGTCGAAGAAAAACCTAAATCTGAGATAAAGAAACGTATCATGAAAAAAGTCCTAGAACAAACTGAAGAAAAAGAAGAACCGGAAGAAAAAGAAACAGAGGAAGAAAGTGACGCAGTCGTAGAAAGTGATGAAGAAATAGATAACTGGATGAAAATCTAAATCTCAAGCTCAGATCTCGTCCTATTTGGTTATTCTTCTTTTTAGATATTTAAAGTCTGTCTTAGAGCAAAAATCTATCTACAAACACCAGAGATACAATTATAAGGAATATAACATGCAGGTAAGTATCCTGGCGGTGAAGGGCAACAAGATCCATCTTTATATCCACAATCAGTTCTTTGAATAAAAACTTGAGTAAAAATATAATTAGTTTTTGTTATATCCGTTGCTATTCCAACACCAGTTTCATCCAATTCAGGTGTCAGTATGTTTTTTCTATGCCCAGGACTATTCATCCACCCCTCAACAGTATTTGTTACCATTTCTTCATATGTGTGGTATCTGGCTGGTTGATTTGTCTCAGGATAATAACTAGAGAAGATGGCACCTGCACCTATATTTTCAGCTGAAAATTTAAAGTAGTATATCCCAGCTTTATTCAACCTTGAGTCATGATATTCGCCATTCTGATCCAAATGATTTATGTAAAAATTTAAAGTAAAATCCTGATTTAAATCAGCTAAATATTGACTATGGTTCTTAGCGACATTTGCTATATCATCATTCCATTTAAGTGGTTTCAAACCATATATTTCTCTTTTTTTGTTAACCAATTCATAAACATCCTTTTCCAGTTTTGGGATATCAATCTCAGGTTTTTGTATTGTTGTTGTGGTGGTAAAAACATCAACTCTAAGTGACTTTAACTCATTAAAGAATCCTGATGAATACAAATAATAAAAGATAAAGATAGCAGCTGAAATCAAAATTACCCAAATAATTTTGGTATTAAACTTATCTCTGGGTTTAACTGTCAAATCATACGGTTCCATGAATGGTTTATTTGTTTCTATTATTCTAATGGATTTTTTGAATTTCTTTAGTTCACCGCTCTTCCATTTTTCTAATCCTTCGCACTCATGTCTTTCAGGTAAACGATGTTCAGAACAAAAAGATTTGCCACAATACCTGCATATGTATGGAAGATATTCTAGTTCTTTACCACAATAAAAACAATTATTCTTTTCATCCACAATCTTGATTTTCTCTTTTTATAACAAAAATCTATCTGATCTTGCGTTTTGCATCATTCCATTTAATTAATAAAAGTTTTATCAAATGGGATAATTGGGAACAACCTAGTTTCTAATGGATTAAAATCCACTCCTACACTCAATTAAAGGAATATATCTTTTTGAGCCACTTTCATATTAAATAAATAAAGGATTAAAATAATTAAGTTGTTATGGGATTTTTGGAAAAATTATTTGGAAAGAAGGAAGAAAAGGAGGTATCAGAACCTATTGAGGAAGTTTTTGATATAGAAACAGCTACTGCTTTTCTAAAGAAAAAATATGATGAAAATTTCCAATTTCTAAACGATGAAGTTAAAACTGCTTACGAAAAAATACAGGTTGTTCTTGGAAATTTCAAAGAAAGTTTGTCCAATCTTGAAAAGGCAAATTTTAATGAATCCCTTGATTCTGCTTCTTTGCAGATGGCCAATTCACAAAGAAAAAGTTTCATCAATAAAATGAGGATAATGATATCTCAATTAAACAAACTCCTTGATTCGAGTTTAGATTCTATAATAGATTATCAGCGTTCTTCTTTACTTTCTGTAAAAGAAACAGACGAACACGCAGTAAAAGAATTCATTATGTTCGAGCAAGTATTGAATGAATCAAAGGCAGTATTTAAAAATTTTAAGTCAGTTTTCAATGCAACAAAAAACTTTAGCGATCTGGTTTCTGAAAAAAAGGAACTACTGAATCCGATAAATGATGCAGAGAGAGATCTAGACTCTTTAAAGAAAAATATAGAATATATACAAAAGGATAAAAAGGAAATCGATGAGCATAACAAAAGGTTGATGGACTTAAGGAAAAAACTTGAATATGAAGAGGAAGATATGAGAAAGCTAAGAGGGAGTGATGAATGGAATGGATTTAATCGGTTGATAGAAAGGAAAAAGGAATTAGATTCTCATATATACGAAGTTAGAGCTAACATCTCTCAAAACTTTTCTAAAATCGAAAAGCCGTTAAAAAAATTTCAGCATTTAGTGAAAGTGGGTAAAGAAGATATTGATGATAAGAAAATGTTAAGCAGATATCTGGATTCCCCGGTTGATGCTTTGATTGAAACTGAAAATTTCTCATTCATAAATTCTACTTTAGAGAAAGTCAAGCACAGTATTTTATCTAATACAATAGACCTAAAAGACAAGAATAAAGCATTATCTGAAATAGATTGGTTGATTAATCATAAAATTTTTGAAGAGCTAGTTACGAAACATAATTCCTTGTTAGAGGAAATGAAAAAATTGGAAAGGGATATAACAGAGCATAGTGTTAACAAGTTAAAAAATGAGATTGAGAGTAGAATTGAGCAGTCAAATAGAGAGACTCAAGCAATTACTACAGAATTAGAAAGGAATAAAAGACAGATAGAAAAATTGGAAGTTTCTGTTCAGGAAAGAAAAGCTAGCTTGGAGAGTGATCTCGCCAAGTTGATTGGCAGTAAAGCAACAATAACTCTCAATTAGGTATGTTTCTACTTTTTGATATATTATTTTTAATTTCTTTAAATTAAGTAGAACAAAAACCTATCTGATTTAAAATAGTAATCCAGTCGTATGCTCTGCATTGCCCACTGATTTACCAAGATCTTCCAAAATAATCTTTTCCCCTGTTTTGTTATTTGTAAGTTTTAGATTAGAGACAACTGCAGGATATCGTTGTATATTAATTTGTTTGGGATAATCCTGAGAACTTTTTTCCTGAATATCCATGAAGAATGGGAATAAGAATTTATGGTAAAGTTTATTTTTTCATGCTTGTTCTCCCCTGATATTATAAAAGTGGGTGTATTTTCTCCAGATTTTTCTACATTTATGTCTTTGAATTCATGCATTTTGTTACCATCAAAAAGAGATATGCTTTTACTTAGAGATTTCCCAAGTAAATGGAGATTGAAGTAACTCAGAATACCTCCATTTTCAAAATGGAATATTCCCCAATACCAAGGTATTGCAGGTGCGTTCAAAAAAACACGCTGGAAGAAAGCACTTCCATGAATTGGCTTATTTTTGATTTTTCCTTTTAAATTTAGCCTATTTAATCTTATCATAGAATATCCCATATTGCCAAAATAAGTATGTGAATGATAAGTGGGTATTGTAAAATCGTATTTATTTCCTGTTTCTGTAATGAATTCAAAATTATTTCCAATATTTATTGTATTCTTAGTTTTGTTTATAGAAAAAAAGGTAGGTATAGTAGAATTTGAAGAGATTTCTTTATCTGACACATTTATATGGCATTGTTCAAGAAGAAAGTTGTGATGCATTCTTTCTCCATCAAAATACCAAGCAGCGACGGCACCATCAAGTTTGTTCATGTCTTGAGAATGATTTAATTTGATTTTTAGATTGTTACAATCTATTTCTTTCACATTTTTTGTGGACCAGAGAATCATTAATTGTCGCGGTTTTTCAGGATTCTTTGGGTTGTTGAAGAAGAACAACCAAAACCACCACCAAGCCCCCTGGAGTCTGGGCTCGTTTTTTATGTCAAAGACTTTTCGTTCTAAATCAATTGAATTCACTTTATTTTTAAGTTTCATTTTTTATTACCTTCGAGTTTTTCTTTGATAAGATACTGACATAGAATTCCTACAGGTCTGCTATGTGCCCGTTAAAGTATTTTCTTTCATAGGAACAAAAACCTATCTGATTCGGGTTTTGATTTTGATTAGTGGATATTTGTACAGGACTAAATCCCCCGTTCGATACGTTTATAAGCTTATAATTCTACAATTCTAAATTCAATTAGGAGGAAAATCAAATGCCATTCGAGAAAAGAAGTTTTGGACAAAGGGAAATGCACAAAGCAACTTGTGCTGATTGTAAACAAGAATGTGAAGTGCCGTTTAAACCTGATGGAAGTAGGCCAGTCTACTGTAGAGAATGTTATCAAAAGCATGCACCAAAGAGATTCTAATCCTAGGTTAAGTTTTTGATTAGTATTCTAGAGAATTTTGGTTAGAGGATTTTATATAAATCATTCAAGAACAAAAATTTATCTTATTAGGTTTATTTTGAAGGTTTTTTAAGTGCATCTATACTCTTTACTTTTTTGAATACAAACCCCATAGCATATTCCACATCTTTGATATTCTTTATACCAGTACAGATAACTTTACCTGAGCCAAACAATAATAATGCAGCCTTAGGGTCTTTCATCCTAAAAACCAAGCCAGGAAAACTGGCCGGCTCGTACTCAGAATTTTCCAGTTCAAAAGCGATTTTATCTAAATTAAGTTTTGCTGGGATTTGTGCTGAAGCAACGATATTCTCAATCTGTATCGAATATTTTTTTGGAACATCTAAATTTAGTGACTTTAACATCATTGCAACTTTTTCTACGGCTTTCCTAACATCTGCGATACTTCTTGCGCCAGTACAAACAATCTTCCCAGATGAGAAGATCAGCATAGCCGCTTTAGGATCCTTTATACGATAAACTAATCCAGGGAACTGCTCTGGTTCGTATTCAGTTCCCTCCAGATGTTTGATCATTTCTTCCAAAGGTAATCTAACATTAAAAGCGGCTGAAGCAACGATATTCTCAATCTTAATATTAAAATTTGTCATTCTTTTTCTCCAATGTTAAATCATATTTATGTTTAAAAGTATGATTCTTTACTACTCTCCCACAGAATTTACAAATTTTATTAGAGACCCACAAATTATCTTTCTGTTCTGTAGACTGATTAAAACGACTTTTCCCACAGAATT
>Ga0315296_10002241_pt1 | contig 16551 bp, 18 predicted proteins | sample YL17G14_18_MG_FD_203921 | JGI IMG/M metagenome (GOLD analysis project Ga0315296, IMG submission 203921) | Sediment microbial communities from Yellowstone Lake, YNP, Wyoming, USA - YL17G14_18 | ecosystem: Environmental > Aquatic > Freshwater > Lake > Sediment | place: USA: Wyoming | collected... | reverse complement strand
AAGAAGAGATATTTCCCAGTGACTCTATACCCAGGTCGAATTGGCGATCTAAGCCATATCCAGTAACCATCAAGTTCCCTCTTTACTTTCTTTCGTCTACTCCCCTGGCTCTGATGTGACATTGGGTACCATCAATTCCAAAGATTGAACCTTGCTTAAAACATAATGGAGCGTGGGTTTATGAATGATCCAAGCCTATCAGGAGAATCGGTACATCCAATATCCCTTTGAATATCTCAATGTCTCTTCTGACATTCTCAAATCTCGGTTCTTTGAAGGTTGAAGTCACATAGACGAGTACATTAAGCTTGTTTTGCTTGTGTCCTAGAATAGCGCGAAGGAAATCTCTATGAACAGCGTCGATGAGACTCAACTCTATTGACACCGCTGCTTTGTCTTTGTAAGCGTCCCAAGCCCAAGATACCTGAGGGAAGATTCGATGCTCAAGTTCCCAACCTTTCCTTAGGAATTGGTTCTGAATTGCTCTATGATCTGTGTTCTTAACAGATCCGAGAATTTGATGGATCTCATCAAGCAATCCTTTTTTCCTCAAGATTGAGTCAGTATCTAGATAAGCAAAGAATTCCATCCCAAATTCATGCCCTTTCAACTTGCATTTGAAGTCCAACCATCTGACCTGTCACCCTTGATTAAAGAACTTGCACGCACTATTGCCTACTGGATTGCGCATGATTGATCGTTCAGTATGTTCGAAGAATTGGGTTGATAGCACTTAAGGAGATCCTTAGTTCATTCTTAAGACTACTTGGAAGCCATGCCTCGAGTACATCCGGTCTCATTCTTTTGATAGCTTCAAAGGCATTGTCAAATGCTTGATCGAATGAACCGCCAGCCAGGTCAATCTGCACTAGTCGTCCCAGATCATCGAGCGAGAGACTTAGAACTGACAGATCTTTGTCAACAATGATGGCTTCATCATAGTTCTCTATGTACAACCCAATCAATCTCTCAGCCTTCTGCGATTCCAGCAATTCTGGAAGCTTCCTAGCTTCAGTGACAATGAACGGACCTGAGAGGAGATCAACTGGATCGAGGCAGATCCTCTTCGTCCTCTGAACAAACCAATTATATATGCTCTCTGGGACAACAATAACAGGCGTATCATCGAATTCCTGATTCAAACCATCTTGTATGACTTCAGCAAACCCGTAAGCGAATTCGAACAGGTTTTCAGGTTCGAGGCATTCAAATGGGAACCCAATAGGGTAACTCACATTGAGTTTTGGCACACGCACAAACATTCCAGGGTAAGGATGCCTTTCATTTGGAGGATGAAAATAGAAATGCATCTCCAAAGCTAGACTTAAGAAAATGGTCTTCAGATTCTCAGTTTGTCTCAGGGTACTCTTCTATACGATCTACGTCAGCAATTGTGATCAGTTTGGTATTAGGCACAATCATCCTCAATTCATCGGTTAGCTCTTCCCAGTCTTCTTTCTTTGAATGCAAGATAGTAATTGTTGCCAGTCTTGGCGAGCATTTCATCTTTCTGAGACGATGTCTTCCATGGTCTCTTGTTGGCATGAGTCGGGAGCACATTAAGAAGTAGAATGAACTTGGGTATTTCCATGGCATTCTTTGCAGCGTAGGGAAGCACATCTCGAGTTGATAACCAAAGCTCAACTAGGTCTCTAGAATTCAGACAACGTAAGCAGTGGAATGACTTTTTCGCTTCAGTCTTTTCACACAACTGCTAGCAGCATACTGACGATCGTTCAATTCGCCGGACCTCTAGTTATGAAGAACCGGCTTAGAATAGATATCACATTGGACGAAAAGCTCGTCCTTGAACCCGAGTGGAGAGTTATAAATACAGACTATCCGGACCTTTCCGAGTTCAACGTCAAAGTCTATCCGCTCAAAGAGATTTTGATAGAGAAAACAAGAAGCATAATCCAAAGAGGTAAAAGCAGAGATTATTACGATGTTTGGAGGCTCCTTAGAGAACATGAATTCGACACGAATGAGACAAGAGAGTTGCTTATCGCAAAATGCAAGATCAATGTCATAGCTTACGAACCAGAGCTTATTTTCGATGCTGACCGACTGAGGGAAGCTGAGGGATATCGGAAAAGTGCTATGGGTGAATTGACAAAAGAGCTTCCTGAGTTCAAAGAGGTTGTATCAGAGCTTCAGATCAGGTTGGTCTTTGTCTAACTAGTTTCGAATCTTGCTCGTCGATTTTCATATGAGCCCCGAATTGAGAGAAAATAAGATCAAAACTATCATAGGAAAGCTCAGTAAAGCATACTCTTTTGTCCCAAAGTCCCCAAAAACTTAAGTTTTTTGAATCTGACGTTTAGGCGGGGAGAGATTTTGAGAACGAGTGATATAAAGAAAATAAAAGAGACTGCATTGGGGTATATCGATGCTAACAAGAAGAGACTTTCAGACTTCCACCAAGAAATCTGGAACTACGCTGAACCAGCATTCAGAGAGTACAAGTCAGCCGCGGCCTATGTGAAACTGCTCCGAAATGAGGGCTTCATGGTCGAAGAAGGATCTGGCGGTATGCCTACGGCTTTCAAGGCCGTCTGGGGGGAGGGTAGGCCGGTCCTCGCGAGCTACGCTGAATATGACGCGGTGCCTGGCCACTCTCAGAAGCCTGTGCCATACCAGGCTCCGAGGGATGGCTTGCATCCTATGGCTGCAGGACATACAGATCCCCACTCATCTCTGGGTGTTGGAGCTTTGTTTGGAGTCTTGGCCGCCAAGGCAGCAATGGAGGAACATAAGCTGAAGGGCAAGCTTTGGTTCTTCGGTGAACCTGCCGAGAAGGTTTGTGGCTCCAAGCCGGTTCATGCAGCGAAGGGATATTTCGACGGTATGGATGCCGGTTTGTTGTATCATCCTGGAGCCAACAGTGTTAGAGGCGAGGTGCAGAACGGGGCTTATTGGAATGTTGTCTTCCAGTTTGAGTGTGTCGAGCCTGAGGAATGGTACAATCTCGTAGGGGCCGAGGCTTACTCTAGAGGAGGGCACTCATCAGGAGGGAGGGTTCCCGCGGCCCTAGATGCCGTCTGTATGATGTACCTGACAACCAAGGACGTCAAGGAGGCCATGTTGCCACACAACGCTTTCTGGACCCTGAACGAGTATATTTTGATAGGAGGACAGTGCACCTCAGATAACTTACCGCCGGAGATAAGCCAGATATCATATGCGTACAGAACACCAGAGCTGGAGATGCAGGAGAAGATCACAAAGATACTGGAGAACAATGCCAGGGCCGTCGCAAAAATATGTTTCTGTAAGGTTTACGAGCGATGGGTCACAAAAACAAGGGTAGGCCTAGGGAACATGGCGATGGCGAATCTCACATATGAGAACTTCAAGCTCGTAGGACCCCCGGAATATGGAGAAGATGCCAAGGAATTTGTCAGACAAATACAGAAGAACATCGGCTTAGAGCCCATGACTGAACCCTTCACAGATGACCACAAGAAAATAACCGGACCCCAGGAGGCTGACGCTCGCCACAGAGTCAGATACCCCGAAATAAAGAACCTAGGCGCCGACGACTATGTAGACTACACTTGGCACGCTCCTTGTGCCCGATTCATGACAGCCAGACCTGTCATGAAGCCCCTTCCAGATGGCCGCAGATATCCAAGTTGGGCAAGGCTGGCGATGGGCGGCAACAGAAGCACTATTGATCCAAGCATCGTCGTCGCCTCTAAGGTCATTGGAGCCACATTTGTGGATCTACTCACAAAACCTGGTGTATTGAAAGAGGCTTGGAACGAGTTCAATGAAAGAACTGGAGGAGGCATTGGCGGCTCCAAATGGGTTGCACCACTACTGCCGAAGGCTTTCGATCCGCCGGTTGAGCTGAGATGGCCTGAGTACATCACAACTGCCCGCGGAGAAGAATGGTGGATACCGACCTTAAAAAGCACTAAAGAATACAGACTTCTCTAGACTTATCCCCTCTTTTTCTTTTGGACTTCCCAATTGAAAAGGCTCATAGCACCCACGTTTTCCTTAGCTTACTCTCTCTCAATCATGGAGTTCGATATGTCGATCGGTCAGTGATGTTATTGGTAACGCCGAAAGAAGTGTTATATATTCCAAGCGCTAGATTGGAGACCTGAGTGTCGCAAATGCCTTACTGTCCAAAATGCGGGAAACAAGTGTCTGAAACTGATGCATTCTGCCTCAATTGCGGAGAAAGGCTGAAGCCCGTCGAGACCACTCCGGTTCCCCCTGCTGCACCACGCATAGGCTGGACTCCTAGCGGAGCCCCGCCGCCAGTCGAAGGGGCAATTGGTCACCTGAATCTAGCGTTGAATCTTGCTACGAGTCAACCCATGATCTTCGTGCCCGCCTTGCTAGGAGGAATCATCTCAGATGTTCTGTCCTTCATTTCACGGCAATGGTTAGGTCCTTTCGCCTGGCTGAGCTGGTGGGCTTATCCACAGGCCTTCGGCCCATACATGGTGTATATCCTCTTGTCAGGCCTGATTTCGCTCATCGGCGCCATCATATCTTACATCCTTTTCTTCGCCTCTCTCGACATGTCACGAGACGCCTATCTAAAGACGCCTCTTAACCTGAGCGAGAGTATGAGCTATGTTGTCAGCCGCATAGGTGTCTTCATAGTAGCTTCCATTGCGGGAGCAATTCTGTCGTTAACCATCATCTTGATACCTGCAGTCATACTCATGTTCGTCATCATGATCGTCGACGAGGCGGGCATAGCAGCTTCCCTTTCAAAAGCTTTCAACGTACTCGGAAGAGACCTAGGCGATGTGCTCATACTCATAGCTATAGGAATCATAGGAGGACTTATCTTAGCGTTCATCCCGTTCATCGGAGGCTTGCTGGCAACCTGCCTGAATGTTCTCATCGGTCTTGCATTCATCGATGTCTACTACAACTACAAGAGAACCTAGAACAAGATCCATGAAACACTCTATTTTTCCATGTGCTGCCAATCGATCGATTCTATCACCATAGAATCAAGAGCCTCTTTGAATGATGCTGGAACCTTGTCAAATCCCCAGATATCCTTCGTTTTTATTATGAAATCTCCTTGAAAAGCCGAGGTTAATCAGATCAGATTCGAGGCGAATAGGCATGTCAGTTTGGCTTGAAGAACCAACTGGAGAAGAGTTTGATTGTGAAATTGATGAAACAGGAGAACATACACTGGAAGAAACGCTTGATCTAGCTAAGCAAATCAGTAGAAGAGTCTCCATGGCCACGATTGTAAAGTGGCTGTACAATCACTCCAATGAAGCGCACAAGCAGATCGAGATAACTAAAGGTGTAAACCTCAATCATGCCACTGTTTCATGGAACTTGGCGAGGCTGTCCAATGTTGGCGTCGTCAGCGTCACCAGATTAGATGGACTCGACAACTGCGCCAAAGAACTCCAATCCAAGAAAAAACGAATCCACACTGTCCCCATACAAGAGCAACCTGCCAAGATTCGTCCTCCCGCGCGTGATGGAAGGCTTAGCACTATCCACGATGGTCCCTCGTGAACTAGCGCCCTAGCAATGATCTGGCTAAGCTCATGTGAGGCACGTAGATGACGACTTGGTTCAGAGCTGATTTACCGGTAAATTCGTGCCACTGTCCTCTCCGCAGCGCCATCCAAAAGAGCTGTTCTGGCAGTTTTTCGCGGACAAATGCTATATACCGATTGAGAAACCTAGGTGTGAGGTTCTACCGTTGGCTCAAGCCGTCGGTGGAACCTCGGCGATCGATTCGTTCAGCTTGGCACTTCTAGGAGGGAAACAATTTTCAATTGCTATTTGAAATAGAGTATCTGTGCGTGTTAGTATGAGAGGCATGGTTGTCGCTCCTCACACACTTGCAGTGGAGGAAGGTGTCAGGGTTCTCAGAAAGGGTGCAAACGCCGTAGATGCAGCGGTGACCGCTGCTTTTGTCCAGTGTGTTGTGGGCATAGGTTCTTGTGGCATCGGTGGCTTCGGTTCTTTCAACGTGTACATGTCAGATGGCGGTGTCCATCGGATCATCGACTTTCATGGGAAGGCCGGATCAAAGGTTAGGCCGGACATGTGGAAAGACCTTGTCGTGGGAGAGGAACGCAGTGGATATGGATACATCCTAAAAGGGCGGGTCAACGATGTTGGCTACCAATCCATTACGACTCCTGCGACACCTCTGGGCCTTCACGAGGCTTTAACGAGATTCGGGACGATCAGCCTTCAGGAGGCATTGACGCCAGCGATTCAGTATGCAGAGAAGGGTTTCTCCTTCCAAGGAGAGAGGTCGAGAGCGTGGGGGTTCAAGCTAGCGCCTAATGCACCGACCTTTGCAGACCGGCTTAAGACGACGAAGGCATCCGAGGACATCTTCCTCAGGGAAGGCAGGCCGCATTATCCCGGGGAGAACATGGTTCAGAAGGATCTGGCTGAGACTCTCAAGAGGATTTCTCGAGAGGGAGTGGAAGACTTCTACTCAGGTGATATCTGCGACAGGATGGTGCACGACCTAGAGGAGCACGGCAGCTTCCTAGAGTCGAGAGACATCGAAGGCTACAGAGTGAGCGTCGTCGAGCCTCTTCAGACCGGTTATAGGGGGTTCAGAGTGTACACGAATCCTCTGCCCGGAGGAGGAATCACGTTGATAGAGATTCTCAAGATCCTCGAAGGCTATGATCTCCAGAGACACGAATGGAGAGGACTTGGAGAGGGGGCTGATCAGTATATGCATCTCGTCGCCAGCTCCTTTAAGGCTGCTCACAAAGACAGAGGAGAGTATGTGGGAGACCCTTCGTTCGTAGATGTACCTGCTAAAATGCTCGCTTCTGAGGAGCATGCTGCGCGTTGGAGAGAGCGCATTGACTCAGGCGAGAAGATTAGTATTCCGAGGTTGACTCCAAGGGAGGAGCCTTCGACCACTCACATATCCGTCGTTGACTCTCGTGGCAACGCGGTCTCCTTGACCCATTCCCTGGGGAACTCTTCAGGGGTTGTTACGCCAGGTCTTGGATTCCTCTACAACAACTGTATGAACTGTTTCAACCCTCAGCCAGGTCACCCCAATTCGATTGCTCCGGGGAAGATCAGAAGCAGTGGGATGACGCCAACAATCGTCTTGAAGGGTGATGAGCCTCACATCATAATAGGCGCGCCCGGAGGAAACAGGATCATTGGAGCAGTAGCTCAGGGAATCCTAAACATCGTCGACCATGGGATGACGCCGGTCGAGGCAGTCTCAGCTCCGAGGATCGACTGTCAATGGCTCGACACGGTAGACGTCTCAGGGAGAATACCGCACGATCTCTGCAGATCCCTGGAACAGAAAGGACATAGGGTTGCCAAGAGCCCCTTTGACTATGAGGCCTTCGCCTTGGTGCAAGCCCTTCTCGTAGACAAGGAACACAAAAGCGTCCTTGGGGGATCTGACCCAAGAGGAGGAGGTGTAGCCCTCTCCGAATAATCGATCGTCGTAGCAGGTGGTCCAGGATTCTTCTATCTCTTTCCGGTTGCCTGTAGAATCGGAAATCTAAGTAATCCGACGCAGCACGTATCACAATTGAATCGATCGATAAATATAGTGGTGTAAAATGGTTTTAAATCCTTATTTTATTATTTGGGGACAGTTTTCGGGTTCGCACCTGTTCCTTATCTCCTTGCAGTATCTGCCCTTCTCGTGTCGGCAGAGGTGCTGGAGCTTCTCGAAGGTGAGAACAACCAGCTCACTGTAAGGGTCAATGAGGACGGAGGAGGCCCGGCGAACACCTGGAGAGAGGCTGTAGGTGTACCGGGGCCTCCCCGCGCGCGAACGTAAGAAAGAGAATAGCTCAACTGATACTTTCGATTGTTAAGGACGAACTGGAAACAACATACGCCAAGTCTTCGTCAATGCATGAACGATCGAGCTTCCATTGACCAGTGCAAGTAGCCATATGCAGTTTCTATCCGGCCTATTCATACCAAATCGCAGATGATCATCCATCCCTACCCCTATAGGTATAAGGGCCTTCACACACAGGACCCCCATAGCGAATCCACAAAGCCAGACATGCACAGAGACAACACCAGCACCCCTAGAGGTATAGCCCCCTTCACACACACAGGACCCCCATACAGATTCCACAATCATCGCCTCTACAATCAAACAGAACCGCTTTCTGAACCCGTAGAGGCCCGTACGCTTTACACATGAAGGCTCCATTGAGAATGCAGAAAAAAGCGCTGACAACCAAGAAACCTTATATTGCTTAGGATACGTTCGCATAATTACTTGAGGGAATGAATTGAGTCTAAGAGACTTCGTGAAGAATTATGATGATATGAGTGACGACAACGGATTCCAGTTCAAGTTCCACTGTGACATATGCGGCGACGGCTACCTATCCACCTACAGACCAGCCCCCTTCGCCAAAGCCAGATCAGTCATGGGCGCCGTTGAAAGCCTAGGAGGAGTCTTCGGCCGACTCAGCGGAACAAGAGGAGCAGCCGACGCCCTGCACGACGCAAAATGGCGCGAGGCCAAAGAGAAGGCCTTCGACCAAGCCCTAGCAGAAGCAAAGGCTCACTTCACCAAATGCCCCAGCTGTGCGAAATATGTTGATGTTGACTGCTGGAACGACCAAGCTCAGATGTGCGTAGACTGCGCCCCACGACAAGCAGTGGTCGTGCAGAAAGCCAAAGCCAATGCATTTGTCTCACAGGCACAGGAAGCCATGTCAAAGAAAGACTACTCCGCCGAGATAGCCTCCGTTGAAGAATCAACAGTACTGTGCCCCAACTGCGGCAAACCCACCGGTGGAGGCAAATTCTGCGAAGCCTGTGGAGCACCGCTAGACAAGAAGCTCTGTCCCAACTGCGGAGCCAAAATCTCGGTTACCGCACGCTTCTGCAACAACTGCGGCAACAAGCTGAGCTAAGCCATGAGCACGCCAGACGACCTGACAAAGCAACGTGAAGCACTGCAGAACAAGCTAAAGCAAACAGAAGAAATGATCGGAAAAGGCCTCAGCTGGAAAGACGCGCAGTTCTACTTACAGAAGTACAAAGAAGAACTCCGCCAACTAGACAATAAGATTGCTAGACTCCAGCTTGGTGAAGATGCGGTTTCCGCACTTAGAACAAAGAAGCAGGAACTCCTAACGAAACTACAAGCCCTAGAAACAATGAAAAAGAACAACGAGATATCAAACAAGGTGTACAAAGAAAAGAAAAAGGACATAGAAAAGGAAATCCAACAGGTCGAACGCGACATAGTAGAAAAGATCTAACATGGAACAAAGCAAGCCTTCACCCTTCGGACAGAAGCTAATGGAAGCAATATGCAGGATCACCACCTCGAACTCCCCCACCGTCGACGGCCCCGCTGAGATCTGGAGCGAAGGCATGCTCCTCAAACCCAGACAAGGCATGACCATCTACATCCCCTACACCGAAACAACAAGAATCGAACCGGCCAACTACAGAGTAAACATATCCAAACCTTCAGCAGACATAGTACTTTCATCACTCGGAACAAGATACGACGGTTTCTCACAGAAGCTCGTGGACACACGAGGCGACGCCTTGGTCAGCGCCTTGCTGATGAAAGAACCAAACATAATATGCGAAACGCGGGCCTTCTACACTCACACCACGGGAAGCAAACAGTTTTCCGCTGCATGCCGAGCACGAATATGCCCAACAAGCCTCATCCTGATACCCGCAGAGATGCTTCCACTGAGAATACCTCTCTCTTTCATCAAATCCGTTGACGCTGAAAACTTCAAGCTCAAGATCACAACCTCAAAAACGGGGATCTTCGAACTCTCAAGGATGGGCAACGCCTTCCAATACTTTCTAGACAGCCTCACCGGGGCTCAACGCGCCCTAGAAGCAACGGCAATAGAAGCAATCCTAGAAATGCTCCCTTCGGCTACCTCAGACGAGATACAGACCCTCGCCAAGATGATGCCGGAAGGTTGGCCCGCTGCGAGAAAAGACATTGAAACAATCTCAAAAGAACTCTGGAAACTACTTGAGACCAAAGTAAACGACACACCTCTTGCCCAAACATATGACTATCTCACATCCATCGGCGAAGCAGAACATGCTGCCATAGGACTGAAAAAGACAATGAAGAGCACCTATGTCTGGTTCCTAGTACCCATAACAGGTACACTTGAAAACGGCGGCAACACATTAGCCATGGAGATCGTTACCGAAAAAGGCCACGCAACATACCTCTTCCGAGTATTAAGCCGCAAAAGCTTCACCACACCACCCAGAGAAGAATTCCTTAGAGAAACCGAGCGACTGGCAGAAACCCTTAGCGAAGCAATGATAGCGACAGGATTCAGACGCGAACCCATCTACCTAGACGATGAGAGACTCCTAACAGAAGCATACAGGAAATACCTCTTTGCAGCTGGCAATCTCTCAGAACTCAAACTCCTAAGAAGAAGATTCTACGCAAGGACAATACACAGGAACTTCGAAAACTGGAAGCAAAACCTGCATGAGGCACTCAGATTCAACACCTCAGCTGAGTCAGATGACCAACGATGGTCCGCGTCGAACAACGAACCAGAAGAGAAGGATGAAGAATCACAGTAAGCCTAGATAAGCGTCGTGGGACATCTCTCAAAGGGTTTGGACATCATTTCTATCCTTAACGTGCTTCTGCACTCCTCGGTCCAGATCACCCAGTTCGCCAAGATTCTGCACCAAAAGCCGGAGAAAGCCCCTTTTTCTGCCTCTTCCAGGATCCAGCATGATGGTCGCGCCAGGTTCTTTGTCCGCAAAGACCCTGTTTTCTGAGGTCATTTGGGCTGAGGCCACAAGGATTATCGAGGCCTTATAGATTAAGTACCTTCAAACTTTGAGACATAAAGCGTGTCTTAGTGCATCGTGAGTAACCATAATGAAGGCTGACGTGGTCTCCTCGAAAAGGCGTGAATGTCATGGGTTGAGAACAAAATGGCCTCTATTGAATGAATGAGACAGCATGAGCACCACAAAGTCTCATCGATTCTCTGATTCTTGCATGTATTCGATATCACGAGAAAGGGTCGCATTTACTCTTTCTCGCGTAGCTACTCTTAAATAAGCGCTGAGCGATGATCAGCGTTCGAGACTATGTCAGGCGAACTACGATCCACATCTCTGAAAATAGTAATGCCCGCTGTCTTCGCCAGTTTGGCTGTCTTCATGACACTCGCTAACCTTGTATTTCCGTTTCCCATATTGCCGTACTTGAGATTCGAGCTGGCTGAGATACCCGTTATCGTCGTTTTCCTTATCATGGGTCCAATACCAGGCCTGGGTTCAGCGGTTGTTTATTGGGGAATCCTTAACGTTGTTGGCGAATGGGTCCCCATAGGACCGGCCATGAAACTCTTGTCTCTAGGACCAACCATTCTAGGCCTGTGGGCGGGTCTACTAGTCTACAATAAGCTCATTAAGAAAAGGAACAGCGTAACCGCTTCGCTCGGGCTCAGCATAGCGATGGGGATCATATTCAGAGTGCTAGTAACATCTCTCCTCAACTTCGTGTTACTATGGTATCTTTTCCCATTCTTCTTAGACCTCGCCTCGGGCTCTATAAAGGCAGTGCTGGGACTTGATATCTCATCTTCAGTCTCAGCTTTGGCATTTGCGCTGCTGTTCACCGCTCTCTTCAACATAATCCACACGTTCCTGTCGGTTCTTCCGTCATACGCTATATCAAAAGCAGTTGCACAAGCGAGGATACCCGGTCTCAAAGCTATATGGATTGACGAAGCCACTCAGAGTACAGACAGTAAGACAGAAGGAACCCAAAAGCAGGTTCAATCGTAGCTGCACGCACAAGAATCTCATGTTGAACTAGCTGCCAAGAGATTATCCTTATCTTTTAGGAGGCCAGCATGGAGCTGTTTCTTTGTGAGTCTGGATCAACATCAACACTTATTTTGTACAGCGAGCAGTTAAGATTCGTCGTGAGAAGCGGAGCAGTTGACAGAGCAACGAGATTCCGTCAGAACCAGAACCACTCTCCTAAGGTTAGGACACAGAATCGCCCGTGATAAGAGGGTAACGACACACCTCTTCCTCGCTGCAAGAGCCTTAGGAATGGAAGCTGCAGTATACTCTGGAACACGTGACAGAAACATAGAGGAAACCATAATGGAAGTCTGCAAATCCTGGGGCGGGATCTTTAGCCTCCAATACACAGATGACTATAGGAAATTCGTCAAGGAGTGGAGAAACCAAAATCGCACGGTCGTCCATCTTACAATGTATGGCATACCCATAAGAGAGCAGATAGAAGAAGTCAGAAACAATCATGCGGACAAGTTGATCATCGTCGGAGGGGAGAAGGTCCCCCGAGAAATCTATGACCTTGCCGACTGGAATACATCTGTATCTTCTCAACCTCACTCCGAGGTATCAGCGCTAAGCATCTTTCTGCATGAGCTTTTCGAAGGAAGAGAGCTCGAAAAAGAGTTTGTGGGAGCCAAACAGAAGATAGTGCCTCAGAAAAGGGGGAAGAAAGTAGTCCAACTGAAACACGAAGACTCTAGAGATGTCTAAAGCTAGGTCGAAAGTATATAAGAATGGCATTCTCGTACTAAGATGGAGCTCGTGGGTGTCAAGTTGCAGGCCAGTGTCAATGACAGGATTCTCTATGCAATCGCCAGCATAGTCGGTGGAGAGGGAGCAGAAGCAGTAGTCAAGGAAATGAGTGATGGCAAAGAGATAACGGTTGAAAACCTTGCTCTGAAGACGGGCATACAAATCAACCAGGTCCGCAAAATCCTGTATAGACTCTATAGCCGCTCGCTGGTAACCTCAAAGCGCTTCAGAGACCCGGAGACAGGATGGTTTATTTTTCAGTGGAAACTGCAACCAGAGCTGGTTGAAGGCTTCGTACAGAGTACAAAGCAGAAAATACTGAGACGGTTGCAGGCTCGCCTTGACTTTGAGAAAGGTCGCCAGTTCTACCACTGCGGAAACGACGACTGTCCGAAGCTATCGTTTGACGAGGCGATGGAATCGGTTTTCCACTGTCCAAAGTGCGAGAGAATCCTCAGACCTTATGACAATGATGCTATCATCGGAGCGCTCGAAAAGAAGATAAGTGAAATCCAGGGAGAACTAAACCAATGAGTCTTCCAAAAAGGTCTGATGCAATAGAGCTTCTGAGAAAGGTAGGATGTGGCCAAAACATCATAGAGCATTGTATTGGAGTCACCGCCTTGGCCTTGGAGATTGCTGAAGCATGCAAAAGGCAAGGAGTCAAAGTCAATCTCAAACTGGTTGAAATAGGAGCGTTGCTCCACGACATCGGCAGATCAACCACGCACAGTGTCGAACACGGCGTGATAGGTGGACTGATCGCTAGAGAACTACAGCTGTCCGAAGAAATAGCTAGGATAGTAGAGAGACACGTTGGAGGAGGCATCACAGTCGATGAGGCCGTGAAGCTAGGTCTACCTGCTAAGGACTACACGCCTACGACACTTGAAGAGAAAATAGTGTGCTACGCGGATAAACTCATAGATGGTGACAAACGCGTCGACCTCGAAGATACGATTCAGAAATTTTCAATGGAACTGGGAAAAAAACACCCATCTATAGATCGCCTCAGAGCACTGCAAACTGAGATAGCTGAGATAACCGATCACCGCTTCCAGCCCAGTTCGAAGGAAGACTGACTGCAAACAAGAGAACCTAGAAAAAAGGGGCCGGTCGTCTAGTTTGGCTTGGACACTGCCCTTACGAGGCAGAGGTCGCCGGTTCAAGTCCGGCCCGGCCCACCATTCCATGTCTCGGCTGGTGAGATTCATCGATGGCTAAGCTTCATTCAGGTTGTTCTTGATCTCTGGCTGAGCTATCGGCTATACCAGGCCCCCTGTCCTATCCTCGGGCTCCTTGCTTTCTGTGTCCATATAGCAGTAGATGGCCATTCCCCGTGTCGAAGCGGCGAAGGCATTCCCTCTGTTATCCATCCCTACGCAGCTAACGCCACCCATTTCTCCAAGAGCAAGAATATCTCTCATCGCTTGCATGCAAGCGCTGCTCACGCTCATGCCGCCTTGCATGTATGACACAATCATTCTGGCTGACAGAAGGCGTATCGTCAGTTCTCCTCTACCCGTGCAGGCTGCTGCTCCAACCTTGTTATCAGCATAGTTCCCTGCCCCAATAATAGGCGAATCTCCAAGTCTGCCCGGGAACTTGAGTGCTAGGCCGCTCGTTGAGACTCCTGTGCATATGTCTCCCTTAGAGTCAATGCCTATGACATTCACTGTACCGTGGTGTTCCGTGGAAAGCTTCTCATACCATTCCCTGAGATGGTAGGTCCGAATACTGTCTATTAAGCCAGCTCGTGACCTATCGAAGCTCGCATCAAGATCTCGCAAGGCATCTTTGGCGAATGCTTCATAAAGCTTCTTGGAATAATCAGTTAACAGCTCAGATCTCTCGAAGCCCATTGCATCGGCAAAGACCTCTGCGCCTTCTCCTACAAGTAGCACATGATGAGCCTCTTCCATAAGCTTCCTAGCTATGGAGATAGGATTCTTGAAGTGTTTCACAGCTCCCACCGCACCAGTCTTCAAGGTTCTGCCATCCATTATAGAAGCATCGAGTTCAACCTCACCCAGTATATTCGGAATGCCCCCGTAACCCACCGAAGTATCAAGCGGATTATCTTCAACACCTCTGACAGCCGCTTCTACAGCATCAATAGCGGAGCCACCTTCTCGAAGGATCTTAACGCCGATCGGAAGGAATGCCTTAGCATTCCGTGTACCTATCAAGAACGGCTTGACACCCATAGACCTCACAGTAAACGAAGCAGCATTCTCAATATTAAACAATGTCGAATCCCTAGAAGGCAATTCGCACGGTCCCGCTGCATACAGATTCTCCATGCACAGTGAATTCCTCCCACAGCAGAGAGCCTTCTCACTAGATGCTTAAGGAACTCAGCTAACAACTCCAAGGCTAACTTTAAATGGCTAAAACTCTAATATTCCGAGAGCCGGGGTCTCCTAGCGGTATGGAGCAAACCTCTTTTGCGAAGGGCTCAGGCCTGGAGAGCTTGTGGCCCACTGGGCCACGTGGGTTCGAATCCCACCCCCGGCGCTAACAAAGCTGCCAAAGCTGCTGAAGGCAGCGCCGTAATCGCAATCTTGCACACGATGGCCCATGCAGAATCCCTCTATCCATTCTACCAATGAGCTTATAGCTGACACTCCTATACAGTAGTTGAGCATTTATGCAAGAGCGGTTTCTGAAGTCGCCGAGCTTCAACAGGCCTTACATGGTCGCTGCTTGGCCAGGTATGGGATACTTATCCAAAATCTCAATAGACTACCTCAAAAGGCAGCTCGGTGCAGACCTCTTTGCAGAGATTGTCCAGTACCAAAACGCGATCACATACAGAGATGGTGTGGTTGACCTTCCGATCATAAGGCACAGTTTCTACACAAGTTCTAACAGCGAGATCATCTTATGCGTCGGCGATGCTCAGCCGAACGTCCCTGAAGAAGCATATTTGCTCGCATGCAAAGTCGCAGAAGTGGCGCAGAAGTGCAATGTGAGGAGAATATACACTTTTGCAGCGTACCCCGACGAGTACATCGACTCTCCTAAGGTGTTCGGTATCGCTTCCACACCCGAACTCGTTGGCCTCTTGAAGGAGCGGAACATCGAGATAGGTATGGGAGAAGGGTTCGTAAACGGTCTGAACGGACTGCTCATCGGCGTGGCTAAAGAGAAAGGCATTGAAGGCATCTGCTTACTCGGACAGATAAAATACGTCAATGTCCCTCAGCTTAGATCCTCTAAAGCCATACTTGACACATTGGCGGGCCTGCTTGAGTTGAAACTGGACACAGCCACACTAGAAGGCCGCGCAGAGAGACTAGAAGAAAGGATTCGGCGGAAGCTTGAGAAATATCACGGAACGATGAGCCAAGAGAAGAAAGAACCGAGACAACCACGCTACATCAGCTGAGCATCCGTCATCACTGAGTCTACCCCGGGTTCTATTGGAGACTATTATCCGTGAGGAGCTGAGATCTGCCTCTACAGGATCTTTGATGATAGAAAGAGATAACTTATTAACAACGAACTATACGATTAAGAAACCGATATGGAAGCAGCTGAAAAACTGTACTGGGTGAAGGCTGCGTTAGGAGTTCTACTCGGTTTTCTTTTTGGGAGAGTCCAGCCAATGCTGCCCCTGAGCGGATATTCCTTCTTCGCAGTTGGGTTGCTTATGAACTTCCTCTTGTCGGATCTGCTTGGAAGGCAGATTGGCGTCGAGAGGCCAAAGGCATGGAAGATCGGCATAGGAGCCTATTTGTTCACATGGCTTGCAGTATGGGTGATTACGTACACCCTCTCCGGTTCACCTCATTGACTTGTGCTCTTTCTTTGTCTCGAAAGCCTTAGTTCTATAGTTCACGAAGTCCAACCAAGCAGACATGAAGCCCCGGTCAAAGACCGAATGAAGCTCGTCATCTTTGAACTCAGCAAACTTGCGTCTATAGCTCTGCAGGATATCCAGATCTTGAGAATTGCGGTTCATAAAAGCTCGCTCATCTG
>Ga0315296_10002240_pt1 | contig 16557 bp, 13 predicted proteins | sample YL17G14_18_MG_FD_203921 | JGI IMG/M metagenome (GOLD analysis project Ga0315296, IMG submission 203921) | Sediment microbial communities from Yellowstone Lake, YNP, Wyoming, USA - YL17G14_18 | ecosystem: Environmental > Aquatic > Freshwater > Lake > Sediment | place: USA: Wyoming | collected... | reverse complement strand
TCTCGGGCACGATTCATCACGGGAAGTTCTCTGTGACGAGGGAGACGGGTGAGATCGTCAATGCGGCTATCGATCGGGCGCATCGCGAGCAGCTCGGCCTGGGTGAGGCGGTCGGAGCCGACCTGATCGAGCGGAACCCGCCTTTTCTTGATGTCAGCATCGCTGCGGCTTGCTACAGGCTCGGGATTCCGTTCACGGTACATGTGGCCATAGGTACCGATGTGAATCATATTCATCCATCGATTGACGGCGCCGCGCTCGGGGACGCGAGTCACCGGGATTTCCGCATCATTGCCGCGAGCATCTCCCGTCTCCAGGGCGGCGTGATCGTGAACCTCGGCAGCGCGGTCGTTCTTCCGGTCGTGATGGAGAAATGCATCGCGCTCGCGCAGAACCTAGGGCATGACCTCAAGAATTTCGACGGTTACAATCTCGATTTCATCCGCCATTACCGCTCGAATCTCAATCCCGTCCAGCGTGCGATCGAGGCGGGCGGTCATGGCGCGCACATTGTCGGGCATCATGAGCTGACCATCCCGCTGCTGGCGGCATTGCTGCTCGCGGAATGAAGCCCAGCGTCGATCCCCCCGAGTGTTGACAGAGGCTTCGGTCGATGTGATGATACACGTCCGGTGAATTTCGGTCGCCAAGGGTCCGAGATTCCTGGAGGCGCCATGAAATCTACCTCCGAATTGGCCAGGGTGGTGCCCACACTCAAGGGGGCGCGAGTGCTGGTGGTCGGCGATCTCATGCTCGACACGTACCTCATCGGCGCGGCGGCTCGTATCAGCCCGGAAGCGCCCGTTCCGGTCGTCAGGCTTGAGACGCGCGAGGACCGTCTGGGCGGCGCGGCGAACTGCGCGATGAATGTGGCCGCGCTGGGCGGGGAGCCGATAATGATGGGAGCGATCGGCAGGAAGGAAGCGGGCGAGAGATTTATACAGATCGTGCACCAACAGGGCTTTGAGGACGAAGGGATTCTGCTGCACGACTATTTTCTCACGACGCGGAAGGTCAGGGTGGTGGCGGAAGGGCAGCAGATAGTGAGGGTGGACGAAGAGGAAGAGCTGACGATGTCGGAGGGTTTCCGGAAGAAGGCATTGATGTTCGTCGAGAAGACGGTGCCGACGGTGGATGCGATAGCGGTGTCGGACTACGCGAAGGGATTCATAACGGGCGAGCTGATGACGGCGCTTCATGACCTGTCGCGCATGCACGGGATTGCGGTGCTGGTGGACCCCAAGCCTGTGAATATCGCCTTGTACAAGGGCTGCGCCCTTCTGAAGCCCAATCGCAAGGAGACATCGGAGCTCAGCGGGATTATTGTCCTAGACGACCGGACCTGCGACGCCGCCGCGATGAAGCTCCTCAAAGCGTACTCCCCGCGCGCTCTCCTTGTGACCAGGGGACCGGAGGGAATGGACTTGTACAGGCAGGAGCAGGATCCGGTGCGGATCAAGGCTCATGTCAGCAGGGTGTATGATGTTTCCGGGGCGGGGGACACGGTGCTTGCGACGCTGGCGCTCGGGTATGCGAGAAAGGTCGATCCGGTCGATGCGTGCAGGCTGGCGGCCGCGGCGGCGGCGGTGTCGGTCACCAAGCCGGGGACGTCGACGGTGTCCCCTGAAGAGCTGATGCAGTCGATCGAGACGGTGTCGTAGGTATTCACCCAACGAGTGCAGTTCTGTATCCTGAATTCGTGCTGATATGGTATTGTTTCCGCGGCTCCGATCATGGGACCGACCGGGATAATTCTCATACTCGCACTCATCATCGCCTCGGGATTCGTGGCATGGGCGGGCGATGTGCTGGGCCGCGTGATGGGCAAGAGGCGAATCTCGCTTTTCGGGCTCAGGCCCAGGCGGACCTCGGTCGTCATCGGCGTCATCACCGGAATGCTCATCACGATCGGGACGGTTCTGGTCCTGGCTCTCGCGAGCTCGAGCGTGAGGGTGATGCTGTTCCAGATAGACGAGAAGCTGCGCGAGATCGTCAGCCTCACGAACGAGGTAAGGGACCTGAGCGGGCAGCGTGACAGCCTTGTGGCGGAACGCGACGAGGCCAGGGCAACGATAGACACGCTCATGACCACCATTCACGAAGGGCAGGCGGCCGTCGCGACCCTCACCTCCCAGCTCAGCACGGTTCAGACCGATCTTGACAGCCTCAACGAGGAGGTCGGCAGAAAGACGGAGGAAATCCAGGAGCTCGAGCGAGATCGCGACAGGCTGCAGGCCGATTACGAAGCGGCAGCGGCCGAGAGAGACGCTCTCAATGAAGAAATCGAGCTCAGCAGAAGCACGCTTGCCTCACTGAACAATGAGATCAGGACCCTGCGTGCGACAATCGCCTCGCTCAGACAAGAGAGAGACAGCCTGCTGGCACAGGTCCGGCAACTGGAGACGGGCGAGGTCAAGGTGTATGAGGGCCAGCAGCTTGCCGTGTTCTCGATCGACACGCTCGTCGGCATAGACACAATCTATAACGACCTTCAGAGCAAGGTAAACGGGATACCCGCCAGCTATGTCGATCCGGTCTCGGGGGAGCGGGTGCTCGCCGAGAACGAGATGGAGGTCAATCCCGAGCAGTACGTGGAGGCGCTTGACGATATCCGTGCGATATCGTCGCAGTACGCCATAGTCATCGTCTACGCCGCGGCGAACGTGGTCGAGGATCAGCCCGTGCCGGTCAGGCTCGAGATCACCCGCAATTACAGGGTCTACACCAACGGCACGCTGATCTACTCGAACACGTATTACGAGCCCGCCGGGGAGACCGAGCAGCCGTACCGCGCCACGTTCGCCCAGTTCTTCGAGGATGCCAGGAATTACCTCGTGAACGAGCGCAGCTTGATCCCGATAACGTCGGGCGAAGCGCTCCAGCTCACGATCGACGATCTTCTGGAGCTGTCCCGGCGGCTGGCAGACGTCGGTTTCCCGGCGGAATTGAGACTCGTCGCGCTGACCGATATCTACAGGACCGATTTCCTGGTGTACGGCGAGCAGTTTACTGTTACCATATTGCCCGCGACCGCGGGAGGCGATGCGGCGGCTCCCGAATAACACTGGCAACGACCAATTTCCCATAATAACGGGAGGACAGAGGCGATGAAAAAAGTACTCAGCGTCAGTATCGGATCCAGCAAGCGTGACAAGACGTATGTCGGTGAATTCCTGGGCGAGCAGGTCGAGGTCGGCCGCATGGGCACCGACGGCGACATGAAGAAGGCCGCCGAGGTGATCGCGCAGCTCGACGGGACGCTCGACTGCTTCGGGCTCGGCGGCACTGATGTTTACTTATGGAGCTCGACGCGCAGATACAAGATTCGCGACGCGTGGAACATCGCGAAACACGCAAAAAAAACGCCCATTGTCGACGGGGGCGAGATCAAGCACACGCTCGAGCGGCAGGTGATACGCGACCTCGCGAATGTGCACGGCATCATCAAGAAAGGCGATCCGGCCCTGCTCGTAAGCGGCGTCGACCGCATCGGGATGGCGGAGGCGCTCGCCGAGGTCGGCTGCGACACGGTCTACGGCGACTTCCTCTTCGCGCTCAAAGTCAACATCCCCATCCGCTCGCTCAGGGCGCTCAACAACACCGCCGCGATGCTCCTCCCCATCATGACCAGGCTCCCGTTCAAGATGCTCTATCCAACGGGCAAGAAGCAGGAGGAGTTCAAGCCGCGATTCCCCGAGCAGTTCCGGCGCGCGAAAATCGTCGCCGGCGATTTTCACTACATCCGCAAGTACATGCCGCTGGACATGTCGGGCAAGGTGATCGTGACGAACACGACGACCGCCGAGGATGTCGCGCTCCTCAAAAATCGAGGCGTCAAGACGCTCGTCACGACCACTCCACGCATGGGCGACCGCTCCTTCGGCACCAACGTCCTCCAGGCGCTCATCGTCGCCCTCTCCGGCCGCCGCCCCGAAAACATGACCTGGAACGACTACCTCGAGTACATCAAGAAGATGGACTTGAAGCCGAGCATCACGGAGTTGAATTAGACCGGGCCCGCCAACTAGATGGCGAGGCTGCGACTTGTTGAGATACATCCATTCGGGTATGATTATAGCGCGTCACGAAAACAGGAGCATAATAGTTCCGGATAGGAGTCTGATCGCATGGGCGACATTGATCTGGATCAAGCCTTCAAGGAGGCGGCGAGGATAGCCAAACTCGTTCCTAAGGAGTTGCGGAAAGCTGCATTCGATCGGGCTCTTGACGAGCTTCTGGGTCGAGGAGGAGAGCGGAAAGGGGGCCGGGAACGGAAGCCGAGAAGACCACGTGCTTCAAAGGTCGCACCAACATCCGGGGCTTCAGATAAGGAAGTTCAGGATTTCATGGAGAAAGTAGACCGAACTGGCTGCCCAGAGATAACGAGCAGTCGTGAAATTCTAGATCGGTCATTAATGGTTCTGCGGCTGGCGAAAGAGAAGATCAACATAGATGGTCTCAGCGCTACTCAGATCTCAAGAATCCTCACTGACAAGTTCAGAGTCAAGACAATTCGTCGGAGTGTTGCCAAGGCATTGGACGGTGCTCGGGACAAGGTGGACAGGGTGGTGACACCTCCACGCAAAATACGCTATCGCATCATGGCAGCGGGAGAAGCGTATCTGAGCAAGGGTGCAGCAGAAGCGCCCAGCGGGCATGAAGCCGAAGTGGGGCGACCATCGAAGAAGTCAAAGAAGAAGACGGCGAAGAAGCCAAAGAAGAAAAAGACCGGCAAGAAGCGGAGCCAGGAGGATCAAGAGGGACGCAGGAAGCGTGCAGCAGCTAATCAGCCCAGTGCTCTGCAAAGCCTGACTGACCTTGTTGAAGAAGGTGTCCTTGACTCGCCCAAGACGATCTCGGAGGTCCAGGACCACCTGGACAAAAAAAAAGGTCGCAGGTATTCGGTGCAGAATCTGTCGGTCGGTCTCTTACGTCTCCTGAGGGACGAGAAGGTTGAAAGAGAAAAGAACGAGGACGGTCAGTATGAGTACAAAAGTAGGGCAGACTCAACTTGAATCAGCTCTCTCAGGTATTCCCAAGAAGTTCCGCAGCCGTTTGGTCGAGCGTTATGGGGGCTTGAAGGCCGCATTCACTAGCGGGCAATACGATGCTTGTGGCCTAAGGGCTGCGAAGTTCTGCGAGATAATGCTGCGGCTACTTCAGGATCGGCTGACCGGCAGTTACATAGCATTCGGAAGTAAGATTCCTAACTTCGAAGTAGAATGTGGGAAGCTCCAGCAAACGCTCAAATCGGCAGGTCCGGAGAGCCTGAGGATTCTCCTCCCGAAGGCCCTGGCGTTCCTATACTCTATAAGAAACAAGCGAGGGATTGGCCATGAAGCTGGGGATGTTGACGCTAATCGGATCGATGCTGTGACTTGCGCGCGACTAGCTGACTGGTGTCTCTGCGAGTTGATGCGGGTTGTCCATAAACTCTCTTTGGAGCAAGCACAGGAGCTGTTGGATGCGATCTCTGGAAGGCAACTTCCTGTTGTATGGTCGGTGCTTGATCGAAAACGCGTTCTGAAGCCCGCCATGGATTACTCGTCAAAAACTCTCGTCCTGCTATATTCTGAGCCGGGTTTTGCGGTTCCAGCCGAAGACCTGTTCCGTTGGACTGAACACTCAAATATGTCTGTCTATAGACGTGACGTGTTGCGTCGGCTTCACGACAAGAGGCTGATCGAATACGACCGGGAAACCGAAATGGCCGTCATTTCTCCCCTGGGTATCCAGCGTGTCGAGGAAAAGATTCTGCCTGCCTTCTGAGCAGCCGCCAGTCGCGTTGCCCGGGAACCCGTCAGCCCTTTGCCGAGCGCATGATCTTCGCTGTAAGGATTCCGGGGTTACATGCTGGCGGTGATAGTGTGTCGCCTCCAAGCGGAGCTTGGAGGTGCGTGATCTAATGGTGACTACGGGTCGCTCTGCAATTCTGCGGGGATTCAAGGTCACGGAGAAGTCAACATAAGGTGAGACACCTCCAAGCTGCGCTTGGAGGCGGCACAGGGTTTGCGGTCGCCCTGGTTTTCGGGGTAGGAAAGGGCGGAGGATGATGTCGAGTTAGTGAGCATTCGGGCTTGGTGTGGGTAACGGGTTGATATGGGCGGCGCGATAGGGTTATGATGTCGGCGCGCGCTCGAAGGACGCCTCCAGGTCTGCGGAAAGAACTGAGTTCACCTTCTCCGTCAATCAGACTAATCTTCTTTTCTGCCTGCGCATGCAGACCCCGGGCGCTCAAAGGAAAGGAGATTAAGATGAGTCATCGACTCCCACCCAATCCCACACTCAAACAACTCAAGCATCAGGCCAAGGATCTGCTCAAGGGGCACAGGGACCGCGACGCGGGCGTCTGCGACACGTTGCGGCTGCTTCGCCGTTTCGCCGACGCAGGCGATGAGGAGATTTTCGCCGCCGATCTTGCGCTCAACGAAGCGCAGTTCGCCCTGGCGATGCACTACGGATTCGAGAGCTGGAACGCCCTGAAGAAGCACGTCCTCGAGCGATTCGGAGGGGACGCGCCCGAAGGGGACGAGAGGCCCGGGGCCTTGCTGGTGGACAATCCCCCGCCCGGCAAGGGCAACAGCAACCGCTTCGCTCGCGCCCTTGCCATGACGCTTGCGCACGGGGGAACGCCCGCCGACTACGAGACGATCATGGGCGATAGCGGCCTGGCGTTCATTCTTCAAGCCGACGAGAACGCGATCGCGGACGACGGGGACATTGATATCGGCTGGTGGCCGTTGGCCTGGTGGGGAGGAATCATGCGTCTGGAATTCCTCGGCAGCGCGGTCGGCCGTCGTCTCCGACATCTCCCCGGCAGCCCTGACGAATACCGGGCCGATCCGTCCCGTCACTACCACGTCTACTTCGAGAAGGAGATCAAGGAGGCGTTAAGCGCCGGGATACTGCCTCTTGTGACGACCGACCACTGGTGGGTGATTTCCGGATGCGACGACGGGGAGCCGCCGCTGCTCGGAGCCAGGTCCGTCTTCGACGGCCACGAGAGAAGGAGACTCCCGGGATACCCGTGCAATGCGATTATTCCGGGCGAACCGATCGGCCGGCTTGATCGCATGGAGGCGGATCGGGCGGCGCTTGCCTATGCCGTTGCCCTGGGGCGGGATGAACTCGAGCTTGAGCGCGACGAGTCCATTCACAGGTGTCCCATGCAGTACACCAGACCGTCCGAAGGCCAATCGACCGGGAGACGTTCTTACGCTCTATGGGCCGGCCTTCTGCGAGACCCGCAACGCTGGGGAAAGCACTACTACCACGCCAACATGGTCTTCCATCTGAGAATCAACCGACAGAGCGCCCCGCCATACCTGCACGCCATGGCGGCAAGACACTGGGAGCCGTCGGCATCGCATCTCCTGGCTGCTGCCGGATTGTATGAGGGTGTTCTCATTATCATCCGCGAGGCCGACACGGACGAGGTGGTCATGGCGGAAGTCGAAGGGCGTGAGAAGCTGGCGGAGCTGGTCGGGAGGATCGCGGACCTGGAAGCCATGGCTGTCGACGAGATGGAGAAGGCGCTGGCGACGATGAGGGGCTGATCAGATGACGCCGAAGACGACTACTCTTGGGCCGGGGAAGGCGACGGAATAGTCGGTACAGCCGAGCACGATGCGATGAGCCGCGCGCTCGGGATGCGGGCGCGGGTCGATCGGGCACGCGACTTGCTTACGCGCGCGCTTCCGAGCCACAACAGCGAACCGCTGATCCACAATACTAACGGTCCGGATGGCCGAAACCTGACAGGGGGGTCTCTTGACTGTGACCTGAGTCGATGATATACACAGACGGGAGGCGCACGATGTGGTGCGCCCGGAATTTGTGGCGCGGTGCCTATAGCTCAGTCGGTTAGAGCGCCTGACTGTGGATCAGGAGGTCGAGGGTTCGAGTCCCTCTAGGCACCCCATCGCTCTTCGCCGATGCTCAGAGCTTCGGCGGACAGGGCTACCGGACTGAGACCCTGTCCCGGCAACACCGCCGGGGCTTTTTTTATTGTAGAATACCGCCAACAATGTCAGAAGCCCGGAATGCCGGGGGCGAGGGCAAGAACCGGGCAAGGGAACCGGATGACGAAGAAATACACAGCGCCGAGGGGGACGATCGATATTCTGCCGCCGGAGAGTGTGAAGCAGCTTCATGTCGAGGCGGTCTTTCGCGACCTGGCGGAGAACTACGGGTATCTGCCGATCCGCACGCCGATGTTCGAATCGACCGAGCTTTTCGCGCGCGGCGCGGGGGAGTCGAGCGATATTGTCTCGAAGGAGATGTACACGTTCGCGGACAAGAAGGGCCGCAGCATGACGCTCCGTCCGGAGGGCACGCCGGGACTGGTTCGCGCGCTGATCGAGGCGGGCTGGAACTTCAGCGAGCAGACGAGGCTGTATTATGTCGGCTCGATGTTCCGGTACCAGCGTCCGCAGAAGGGGCGCTATCGCGAGCATACACAGGTGGGAGTGGAGATTCTCGGGGCGCCATCGGTGACGGCGGATGTGGAAGTGATCAGCCTCGGGGTGAACTTCCTCTACACGCTCGGGCTGGAGAGAATAAGGGTCGCTGTGAACTCGCTGGGGACGGCCGAGGAGCGGACCGATTACAACCGGGAGCTGAAGGCGTTTGTTGACGCGCACAGGGACGGTTTCTGCCCCGATTGTCATTTCCGTGTGGAGCACAATCCGCTGAGGGTGTTCGACTGCAAGGTGACTGAATGCCGGGAGGTTCTCGGGGCTGCGCCGAAGGTTGTCGAGGCGATCTCCGAGGCGTCGACGGCGCGATTCGAGACGCTGAAGGAGCTGTTGAGGGAGGAGGAGATAAAGGTCGAGGTGGATCCTCTGCTGGTGAGGGGTCTGGATTACTACACGCACACGGTTTTCGAGGTGATGATGGAGGGCGACACGGGCCAGCAGGCGAGCCTGATGGGTGGCGGACGGTACGACGGTCTTGTGGAGCTGTACGGGGGCCCGTCGACGCCAGCGATGGGATTCGGAGCGGGCCTGGAGCGGATCGCGGAGGCAGTGGACTGGAGGGGGATCGAGGAGCTTATCCAGCCTCGATGCGATGTGGCGGTGATCGGCATGGGAGCGGAGGGGATCGGGCTGGGGACGACGATAGCCGATCGGCTCCGCAACGAGGGGCTGATCGTGCACATCGACCATCGCGCAACCTCGATCGGAAACCAGCTCGGTCAGGCGAGCTCGCTCAGTGCCGCGGCGGCGATCATCATCGGGGAAGACGAGTTGAAGGAGGGCGTTGTCACGGTAAAGGACATGGGATCAGGCAATCAGGAAAGCGTGCCGACGGACCAGGTGGTAGAATATGTTCTTGAGAGTTTCGGGCAGGGCGAAGAATTCGGCTCCGATATGCAGACCGGGTGCAGCTAGATGAGCGGCGTACGGAACGAAATGCGATTGTCCAGATTAGCTGTGCTCAGCGCGATGGTGCTGGGGATGCTGCTGTATTCCTCGGCCGCGACAGCGGGGCACATGTTTCTTGAATACCGCGGTGAGCTTGCCGAGGGCTACACGTTTTTCCGTGGAGCGTTCGATCTTGCGGACATCAATCATGACGGCGCTGATGAGATGGTGATCGCGGATGATGAGGGCGGCTTTCACGTATACCGTTTCACGCGCGCGGGCTTCGAGCAGATATGGGTGAGCGCTCCGTTGCTCTCGGACGGCCACATAGTGGCTGTCGAGGTAATTCACGAGGATCTTCCGGGCATTATGCCGAAGATACTCCTGCTTGACTCCAACGGGACGCTTCACCAGGTTCGATACACGGGATATCTGTTCGAGGAGACGGCGACATACGAGGATTACCGTGCGCCGGGGGAGTCCGGCAGGCTGGTGCTTACGGATATCGGAGGAGGGGGAAGGGCCGTGCTGATCGCGCTTCCGAACTCGGCTGAGGGGGCCGCGAGCGGTGCGAGCGGGCCCAGCCCCGGAAGCGAGACGGAGAGCATTCATCAATGGACCGGCTGGACCCTCTATCGACTCAAGGGCAGCGGGATCGAGCAGCTTACCGAGGAGGAGATGGCGAGGCTTGAAGAGGGGGATGTGTATTTCGTGCAGGAGCTGACCGAGGTCGACATCACTAAGCTTCAGTCCATAGGAGAGAGCGCGGGAAGGCTGTTTCCGGCGCGGAACGATCCGTCGGGCAGGGCGGGGATAGCGGACCTTGACAAGGACGCGCTGTATGAGCTTCTGGTGGCCGCGAGCGACCCGGATCGTCCGATCGATCGGCTGCAGATATACTCGGGCGAGGGCGGAGATTTCCGGGTTCGATTCACGCTTGAGCTGCCGCTGATAAACGAGATGGTCCTGGGGGACGTAGACGGGGACGGAGTGATGGAAATCGTCGGGCTGACGTACGATGGGGAGGTCCTGATATACCAGTACGATCCTCTGACGGTACGCGTGGCGGACGGGACGGAGCTGGAGTGGGAGGTCCCTCACAAGGACCTGAACGGGACGATCTGGATGAGCCTGGGGGGATTTGAGGCGCTCGGTTGCAGTGCGGTGGAGCATCCGGATGTGCTTGAGTTGAGCTATGACGACCGTCTGGTGGTGCTCAACAGGACGGAGCGGACGATAAAGTGCGGCGAGGCCACGCTTATTCCTGTCGTTCCGGACGAGGCGGTTGAGACGGCGCCGTTTCTTCCGTTCTTCTCGACGCTCGACTGTCTCGGATTCCTGTACACGTATGACCCTGAGCTTGATCTTGTCGAGGTGGAGCGGGCGGAGTGAGTGCGACGGCATCACCCCTGCGTTACCGCCGGCCGTTTACGATACTCTGGGGGGCTCTCTATCTCATCAGCCTGGCGCTTACGATCTGGACCGACTTCCCGGTGGAGGTGGGTCTGTACGTGATTCTGGGGCTGGGCATCCCGCTGACGGTGTTGATGTCGATGGAGTGGTCGACCCGGCTGCCCGGCCGGAAGATCGCGTTGTGGCTGGTGATGGCCGGGGCTGCATGGTGGCTAGCCTCGGCGGTCCTGATCCGCGCCGAGTATGAATGGCGTCTGTGGGGCACAGTCAATACCCTCACGCTGCTACTTGTGACCTTCACGATCGGGTACTGGCTTGCGGGAGAGGTGGAAAGGGTCGGGCACCTGATTCCCGTCAGTATCCTGGGCACCCTGGTGGACATCTGGAGCGTTTTTCGGGGCCCGAGCAAGTCGGTCGGGGAGCAGGTCGCCGAGCACGCGCAGAGGCAGGCGGAGACCGGAGTATGGCAGCCGCCGCCGTTTGTGGAGCTGCTTTTACTCAACTGGCCTCAGCCGGGAGCGCCGTACATGACGCCGGTTTTCGGCTTCGGCGATCTTGTTTTCATAGCGCTATTCGTCGCGGGGAGCCGACGTTTCGGGCTGTCGCTGGTGAAAAACGTCCTGCTGCTGCTGGCGGGGCTTGCCGTGGCCGTCGTCCTCGCCTTCCTGTACGGTCCCATGCCCGCTCTGCCGTTCATATGCGGGTTCTTTCTGCTGGGGAATCTGAGGAGTCTCTCGATGACGAGGAAGGAATGGCAGGCAACAGTCCTGATCTGCCTTGCGGTCCTGGTGGTGGGATTCCTGACCTACCTTAGATCTATGGTGCCGGCTGAATGATGGTCTGTCGGATAAACGCTGCTGATGGAGCCTGCGCATGAACTGGATCGATGAGGAATTCGAAGACCTGGATGACCCGATAAGCTACGCGGTTGACCCCTCGGGCGTCTACGACTGGATCGAGAAGGCCGGCGACAAGCTCGAGGACGGGACGAAGAAGTATATCGGACGAGTGGATGTCGGGGCATATCAGGGAGTTGAGATCAGGGAAGTGCTCATCAGCGGCATGGGCGGGAGCGCGATCGCGGGCGATCTTGCGTATTCCGTGGTGATGCACCGGCTTCCGGTGCCTTGCCGGGTGGTGCGGGGCTACATCCAGCCCGGCAGCCTCGGAAAAGGCACTCTGCACATTGTCGTCAGTTACTCGGGTAACACGGAGGAGGCGGTATGGGCGTACACGCAGGGGCACAACCGGGGCGCGGCCGTGCTGGCGGTTTGCTCGGGTGGAGCCCTGAGGGATCTTGCCGAGCGTCACGAGAGGCTTTGCGTAGGTCTGCCCGATGATTATCCGGCGCCGCGGCTGGCTCTTGGGCACCTTCTGCCGGCGGTGCTGGGAGTTCTGGTGGCGTTCTTCCCGGAACTCGGCTTTGTGGGGGAATCGCTGGAGGACGCGGTCACGTATCTCAGGCGCGGGGCGAAAAGGTACGCGCGCGACCTTCCGTACGACAAGAACGCCGCGAAGCAGCTCGCGTACGAGATCCATGGGGTCTTTCCGGTGATTGTGGGATCGAGCCTGACGTGGCCGGCGGCGCTCAGATTTCAGACTCAGCTCAACGAGAACGCCAAGTGGCCGGCCTTTGCGACGACGATCCCCGAGATGAACCACAACGAGATCGTCGCATACACCCAGCCCGGCCCGGCGACGGGCAGGATCGGGCTGATCGTGCTCGCCGACAAGGAGGACCATCCGCGAGTACAGTTCAGGCAGGATTTCACCCTCGATATGGTCGAGAAGCGCGTCAAATGGACCACTCAACTGAGAGGGGAGGGAAAGACGCATCTGGGGCGCGCGATGAGCCTGATGCAGACAGCGGATTTCGTCAGCTACTTCCTGGCGTGCGCTCGCGGACTCAATCCGCTGACCATAGATGCAATCGGCACTCTGAAGGAGAGGATGGGGAAGCTGCAATGAGAGGGCTTCCCGAGCGATTCCCGGGACCGTTTCTGGTAGATCCTGGTCCGTGATACGCGAAAACCTGACACCATGACTGCGGCGAATATGCCTGACCTCGCACAATACAGGACTCCCACGAGGCGCTATTTCTCGCGCGACACGCTTGTTGTCGCGAGGGCCGTCCTTGGGGCCTATCTGCGGCATGAACTTCCGGAAGGCACGGTCGGGGGGATGATTGTCGAGGCCGAGGCGTACATGTACACCGAGCCGGGCTGCCATGCGCATCGCGGGATGACGAGGCGCAACCGGGTGATGTTCGGCCCGCCGGGCTATGCGTACACCTACTTCACGTACGGGAATCACTGGATGTTCAATATCGTGACGGAGCGGGAGGGGCTGGGCTGCGCGGTGCTGTTGAGGTCGCTGGAGCCGGTCGAGGGGATCGAGCTTATGCGGGAGAGGCGTCCGAAGGCGAGGAGGGTGATCGATCTGACGAACGGACCGGGGAAGCTGGCGGCGGCGATGCGGATCGGGCCGGACGAGTACGGACTGGACCTTCTGAATTCGCCGTTGACGTTGCTGGTCCCCGCGCCCGCATACCGTAAGCGCCTGATCGAGAAGCACGGCGGGATTGTGCGGACGACGCGGATCGGGCTGGGCGAGAGCAAGGGAAGCGAGCTTGAATATCGGTTTTATCTGGCGAACCATCCGTCGGTGAGCGTGCGGGGGAGGAATCGGGACGGCTGACGTGGCTATTGCGATTGACTCGACGAATCTGCTATGCTAGTAGGACGGATGGCAGGGCGTGCGCTCGCGGTGACTCTAAGCGTATGCGCATGCCGGGTTGCCTTTGCCATTTTGCGTATTGCATTGACGCGATTTCAGCAGGAATAGAGGTTCTCCATGGATTACACGATTGTTGATCTTCTGATTGAGCTTTCGGAGAGGCAGGCGAGCGACCTGCACGTCACGGTGGGGGTGCCTCCCACGCTGCGAGTCCACGGGCGCCTGATCAGGCTCGACCTTGAGCCATTGACCCCCGAGGACACGCGAGGCCTTGCGTTCTCGATCATGCGCGAGGACCAGCGCAAGAGGCTTGAGAAGGAGCGCGAGATCGACTTCGGCTACTCGCAGAAGGGGATCGGGCGTTTCCGCTGCAACTCGTTCTGGCAGAAGGGGACGATAGCGCTGGTGATGCGGTCGATCCCGGAGCGGATACCGACGATGGAGGAGCTGCTGATCCCGGAGATCATGAAGGAAGTGATCATGGAGCCCCGGGGGCTGGTGCTGGTGACCGGACCGACGGGATGCGGGAAGACGACGTCGCTGGCGTCTATGCTGAACGTGATCAATGAGAACCGCGACGTGCACATAGTGACGATGGAGGACCCGATCGAGTACGTGCACGAGCACAAGATGGCGAACTTCAACCAGCGTGAGATCGGGGAGGACACGCTGAGCTTCAACGAGGCTTTGAGGCGCGTTCTGCGGCAGGACCCGGATGTGATCCTGGTGGGAGAGATGCGCGACCATGAGACGATCGCGACCGCCATCACTGCATCGGAGACCGGTCACCTTGTGTTCGCTACGCTGCACACGAACTCGGCGCCCGCGACGGTCGACCGGATCGTCGACGTGTTCCCGTTCGGGCAGCAGGACCAGATTCGCGCCCAGCTTGCGAACACCTTGAGGTGCATCTGCACACAGGCGCTGCTGCCGAGAGCCGACGGCGCCGGACGTATTGCGGCCTTCGAGATCATGCTCAATGTGCCCGCCATCAGGAACCTGATCCGCGAGCGCAAGATCTTCCAGATCCATTCAACCATGATGACCCATGCCAAGATGGGCATGATCATCCTCGATCAGTGTCTCAGGAACTACTACTTCGAGCGGAAGATCACGCTGGAGACGGCCATGGCGGCGGCGCACAGCCCGTCCAATCTCCAGCGGCTGATCGCGGTGGGTCCTGCCGGAATCGAGGAAGAGTCGGGCCTGACTACGGGTCGCGAGATGGGAGGCGACCTCGGGCAGGGATACATGTGATTTTGCGGCGCTACGGGGTTGACAGGGCCGAAAGCCTGGTGTAAATAGTAGATGACCTCTTCCGATTCCTGTTCTCCCCGCAGCACTTCCCGATCTGATATCAATTGCACGCAGTTTCCGCTTTGAGCAGTTGCCGATGACTTGCAGATACAGAAACCCCAGCAGGTGGTGAAAAGACTTGAAAACGTACATCTACGTTGCGCGCGACAATGCCGGTAACACGGTCAGGAATACTGTGGAATCCGACAGCCAGCAGTCGGTGATCGAGACGCTCGGCTCGGAGGGCTACTACGTCCTGAGAATCTACGAGAGAAGGGCGTTCAACTGGTCGCCGTGGGATATCGTCGATCGATTCACCAAGGTCGGCCTGAAGCTCTTGACGATTTTCTCACGTCAGATGGCCCTGCTGATCAATGCCGGGCTGACCCTGTCGGAGGCGCTGGACACGTGCGAGGAGCAGACTCAGCAGCGGAAGTTCCAGCAGATCATCCACAAGACGCGGGTCGACGTGCAGTCGGGCATCACGCTGGCCCTGTCGATGAAGAAGCACCCGGCGGCTTTCTCCGACTTCTTTGTCGCCATGGTGCATGCGGGCGAGATCGGTGGCGTTCTGGACAAGATTCTCGAGCGAATTGCCTCGTTCTATGAGAACGAGCTGGAGCTGAGGCGGAAGGTGCAGTCGGCGATGGTGTATCCGAGCCTTGTCACCATCGTGGCGATCGGCATCAGCCTCTTCATGCTGGTCTACATCGTTCCCCAGTTCGCGGAGTTCTACAAGGACTTCTCGGGCGGCGAGGCGCAGCTTCCGGAGCTCACGCAGACGATGCTCGATATCTCGGAGGAGTTCCGCTACAACTGGTACTGGTACACTCTCGTGCCCCTTGCGGCATTTGTGGTCTTGTGGAAGTTCCGCGGGACAAAGTGGGGGCATCGGATTTTCGATCCGATCATCATCCGTATCCCGCTCTTCGGTCCGCTCTCGAGGAAAGTCGCCATCACTCGATTCAGTCGGACGCTGGGCACGCTGCAGGAATCGGGCGTTCCGCTGATCGAGGCGCTCGAGGTCACGCGCGACACGGCGCCCAACCTGGTGGTCGCGAACGCGATCGACTACACGCGCGAGCGAATCCGCGAGGGCGAGAGCATCGCCGCGCCCATGCGGCGGACGCGCGTCTTCCCCCCTATGGTCACCAACCTGATTTCGGTCGGCGAGGACGCCGGTAACCTCGAGGAAATGCTCTACAAGCTTTCCGACTATTACGATATCGAGATCGATGCGACCATTCGCGCTCTGGCGAGCATTATCGAGCCGATCCTGATCGTCATCATCGGCATCATTGTCGGTATCATCGTCGTCAGCCTCTACCTGCCGATCTTCAACCTGGTCAACATCATCAACTGAAACAGGCCGGGCCTATTTCGAATCGACTTCTCGCTCCCGTTACGGGGGCGATTTTTTTTGACAGCTGAACCCCCCCCGCAGCGACGCACGGCACTGCGCTTCCCTGATGACGCCGACTGTCCGGTCCGCGCGGTCTTGAATCCCTGCTGGAGCGCATGCGTCCCGCCTGCATCTTCAGGAGCGCGGACTTTCCAGTCCGCATCTTCTGGAGCGCACTGCCGTGCGCGCCTACGAGAGCGCCTACGGGAGCGCCAACGGGAGCGCGGACTCCCAACCTCCCCGTAGGCACGCACGGCAGTGCGTCGCCGGGAATAAAACGCGACATATTGATATACGCGTTTTTTATGAAATTTTCTTTGATATCCTCTTGCGGAATGCGGCGAA
>Ga0315296_10002239_pt1 | contig 16558 bp, 13 predicted proteins | sample YL17G14_18_MG_FD_203921 | JGI IMG/M metagenome (GOLD analysis project Ga0315296, IMG submission 203921) | Sediment microbial communities from Yellowstone Lake, YNP, Wyoming, USA - YL17G14_18 | ecosystem: Environmental > Aquatic > Freshwater > Lake > Sediment | place: USA: Wyoming | collected... | reverse complement strand
CGACAGGTACTCCCGACAGGTTATCCTCCCGGAAATCGGAAGAACCGGCCAGGAAAGGCTCGAGAATAGCAGCGTTGTCATCGTCGGCTGCGGGGCGCTGGGCACGGTGGCCGCGACCGCCCTAACTCGAGCCGGCGTCGGGAGGATTCGGCTTGTCGATCGCGACTTTATCGAGTACCACAACCTTCAGCGCCAGATCCTCTTTGATGAGGATGATGTGCGCCGGCAGTTGCCCAAGGCGATAGCCGCACAGCAACATCTGGCGGCCGTCAACTCGACCGTAGAGGTCGAGGGCATTGTGACCGATGTCAACTACCGCAACGTGGAGCGGCTGATCGACGGCGCGGATGTCATCGTTGACGGACTGGACAACCTGGAGACCCGCTATCTCCTCAACGATGCCTCTTTGAAGCATCGGATACCCTGGGTGTACGGCGCGGCCGTCTCCTCCTGCGGCATGATGATGGCAGTCATCCCCGCTCGCACCCCCTGTATCCGCTGCCTGTTTCCGTCGCTGCCCCCTGCCGGCGAAAGCGCTACATGCGACACGGCCGGTGTAGTGAATGCCGCGCCCATGGTTGTCGGTGCCCTGCAGGCGGCGGAGACGATGAAGATCCTCTTGGGGAAAGAGACGCTGGGTCTGGTCGCCGTGGACGTGTGGACAGGCACGTTTAGTCGACTGGCGGTTGCCCCTGGCCCTTCTTCTGACTGCCCAGCCTGCCGGGGAGAGTACGAATTCCTCAGCGCCCGCTTTGGAGTGAAGACGACGTCGCTCTGCGGCCGGAACGCCGTCCAGGTGATGGGCTCCAGGGGGGCCAGCCTCTCGTTCGACGAGCTGGCGCGCCGCTTTGCCCCGCTCGGGGATGTCAGTTACAACGAGTTCATGCTGCGCTTCGTCGTGGACGGATACGAAATGGTCATCTTCCCTGACGCTCGCGCCATCGTCAAGGGGACCGGTGACGAGTCGATCGCGCGCAGCCTCTACGCCAAGTACGTCGGGATGTGAAAGGGCGGCAGAGTGATCTACCTGGATAACGCGGCAACATCGTGGCCCAAGCCCGAGATCGTGTACCAGACCATGGATAGGTTCCTGCGGGAAAAGGGGGCCAACCCGGGGCGATCGGGCCATGACATGGCCGTGGCGGCGGAGAAGGTCGTCGAACAAACGAGGACATCGCTCGCCAGGCTCCTCAACGCCCCGGACGAGAAAGACATCATCTTCACGCTCAACTGCACCGAGTCGCTGAACCTGGCGCTCAAGGGGCTTCTCAGGCCTGGGGACCACGTAGTGACCGATGCAATAGGCCACAATTCCCTGGTCCGGCCTCTCCATAGGCTTGAGCAGCAGGGAGTACTGGTGACCAGGGTACTCGGTTCCGACGGCTGCGGCCTCGTGACACCCCAGGACGTGGAGAGCGCGATTCTTCCCCAGACTCGGCTAATCGCCATCACTCATGCTTCGAACGTGAGCGGCATGGTCCAGCCTATAGAGCAGATCGGCGAGGTGGCGCGGCGGCACGGCATCCCCTTTCTCATCGATGCTGCTCAATCGGCGGGCGTATTGCCGCTAGATGTCAAGGCGTGCAGCGTCGACCTGCTTGCGCTATCCGGGCACAAGGGCCCGCTTGGACCGACCGGGACGGGTGTGCTCTACATTAGCAAGCGTGTGGAGCTTGACCCTCTGAAAGAAGGTGGCACCGGGACCGTTTCCGAGTCAGAAGAACAGCCACTGGTTAGGCCGTCCAGATACGAGAGCGGCACGCCCAACACGGTCGGTATCGCCGGCCTGGGAGCTGGCGTTGGCTACGTGCTGGAGACCGGCGTGGAGACGATCCGTCGGCACGAGCTGACCCTGCTCGACCGGCTGGTGGCGGGCCTGGCCGCGAACGCGAAGGTACAGATCTGCGGATCGCCGCCAGAGAGTGAAAGAGTAGGCGTCGTCTCATTCCGAGTGAAGGGCTGGAGCGCCGGGGAAGTGGGGGCCGTGCTCGATCAGGCCTTCGACATCAAGGTGCGAACGGGGCTTCATTGCGCTCCAGCGGCCCACAAGGTCTTCGGCACTTATCCAGAAGGCGCCGTTCGCGCCAGCATCGGATACTTCAACACGACCGATCACATCGATGCGCTTCTCGATGCTGTCGGCAGGATAACGGCGGCTCAACCGGCAAGATCGCTCCCCAAGGCGGCGACAGAAGCGAATGGCGACTCGGGGGAGCAGCAGTAGGAAAGAACGGGGTACCAACACCATGCCAAAGATCGCGGACAACATAACGGAATTGATCGGTAACACGCCCCTGGTAAAGCTGAATCGCCTTACCGAGGGGCTGGGAGCTACCGTTGTCGCCAAGCTGGAATCGTTCAACCCCTGCGGCAGCGTGAAGGACCGGATCGGCGTCTCCATGATCGAGGCGGCTGAGAAGGAGGGCCGCATCAGCAAAGACACGCTGATCGTCGAGCCCACCAGCGGCAACACCGGCATAGCTCTCGCTTTCGTCTGCGCGGCCAGGGGATACAGGCTCATCCTCACCATGCCAGAGACCATGTCCGTCGAGCGAAGGCAGCTTCTCGCCGTTTTCGGGGCGGAGCTTGTTCTCACCCCCGGTTCGGAGGGAATGCCAGGCGCCGTCAGGAAAGCCGAGGAGATCGTCGCCGGTAACCCCCACGCCTTCATGCCACAGCAGTTCAAGAATCCTGCCAACCCCTTGGTCCACCGCCAGACTACCGCCGAGGAGATATGGCGCGATACCGATGGTCAGGTGGACATCCTGGTATCCGGGGTAGGGACAGGCGGAACGATCACCGGCGTTGCGGAGGTGATCAAGAAGAGGAAGCCAGAGTTCAGGGCGATAGCCGTTGAGCCGGTGGACTCGCCAGTTCTTTCCGGCGGCAGGCCAGGCCCACACAAGATCCAGGGCATCGGGGCCGGCTTCGTCCCGGAGGTGCTAAGGCTGGACCTGGTCGATGAGGTCATCAAGGTCAGCAACGATGATGCGGGAGAAACGGCCAGGCGGTTGGCCCGTGAGGAAGGCATCCTCGTCGGCATATCCTCGGGGGCGGCGACCTGGGCAGCCCTGGAGGTGGCCAGGAGGCCGGAGAACAAAGGGGCCCTGATTGTGACGGTCCTGCCCGATACCGGCGAACGCTATCTCACCACCTGGCTCTTTCAGCAGGACAGTCCGGCCGGCCCCAGGATCTGAGGGCTGAAAGCACGTGTAACGGGCCTTGACGTCCGACCTAGCATCAAGACCCACAACCGCGGCCTTTATGTCCTTGTCGTCGCTGACCAGACTGGTACCACCGCGTTTCTGCCCTCGCCGATGCACGTGCCCGTGGGGGGCCGTGCTGGTCCGTCAAAGCTCGCGTCCCGCTCCGCCCAGCTCTAGGTCTCGGTGCGTCTGGTCGTCACGCTGACATTCTTCTGACCGAGGACATGAACCTGAAAGGCAACCGCGCTCCTTCCGATGCTGACCGTATGTTCTCCTGCCACAGCGGCATAGTTCACGTCAACGAGCTCGTCGTTCACAGGCACGCGGAAGGTGTTGTGGCCCTCGGTCTCAAATGGCGAAACGAAAAGGTCGATCTTCTCCGTCCGCACTTCGTCGACGTAGTTCATCACCGGCCCCATGGGAATGATGCCGCCCTCTCTGATGTAGAGGGGGATGGTCTCTATGTCGGCATCCACGTCCATCCAGCGGGGGCCGGCGATGCGCTCCTTACTCCACCAGTCCGTCCAGACGCCCTCCGGTAGGTAGACGCGGCGCCGCCCGTCTTCCGTGAATACCGGCGCCACAAGCAGGCTATCGCCGAACAGGTACTCGTCGCCCAGGCTCCAGACGTTGGGATCGTCCTGATATTCGATGACCAGCGCGCGCAGCATGGGGAGCGACTCCTCGACGCACTTCATCGCAGAGCCGTAGATGTAGGGCAGCAGGCGGTAGCGAAGCCTTACATACTCGCGGCAGATGCGCTCCGTCTCCGGCGCGAACTTGTAGATCTCACGGTCGCCGAAGCCATGGATGCGGCAATGCGACATGAACATGCCCCACTGCATCCAGCGGACGAGGAGTTGGTCGCTGGAGAAGCCCATGAAACCGCCGATGTCCTGACTCCAGAACTGGAAGCCGGAAAGACCGAATGACAGTCCGCCCTCCATCTCTGGACACATGTTAGGGAAGTTAGGGCTGTTGTCGCCGCCCCAGTGCACAGGGTAGCGCTGGTTGCCCGCCCAAGCCGAGCGCGCCCAGACGATGCCGTCGCCCGTCTCCTCCTTCGTCAGCGGCCACACCACGCTGTTGTAGAGGAGCGGGTAGAGATTGTGCATGCGATGTCCCGAAGTGCCATCGTGGTAGACGCCGTCCAGGGGCGCGAACTCCCCAAAATCAGTCTTGATCGCCTTGGCGCCCAGCCGGAACAGCCGGCGGAGGGCGTCGCCGTAGACGCGCCTGGCGGCGGGGTTCGTGAAGTCGATTACGCCAACTACTCCCTTGAATCCCGGCGTCTGGCAATAGCCGATGTCATAGGTCTCGCCGTCCGCCCGCTTGACGAAGCCACCCACGGCCTTGAGGTCATCGAAGAGCTTCGACCCCTCCGGTATGTAGGGGAGCTGCCAGAGTGATACCTTGATCCCCAGTTTGGCCAGGTCCTCTATGAGGGCTTCTGGATCCGGGAAGCGGTCCTGCGCGAACTCTAGGTCGCAATACCAGTCTTCTTTGAACCAGTGCGTGTCGAGGTGGATAACGTCGCAGGGGATACCCCGCTCTCGCAGGGTGCGGGCAATCTCCAGTGTCTCCTCCGCCGAGCTGTAGCTTATCTTGCTCTGCCAGAAGCCGAACGACCACTTCGGCGGAAGCGCCCCCTTCCCCGTGATGTCGGTGTAACGCGCGAGAACCTCCTTGATGCTCCCGGTTATCACGTAGCAGTCAAGGAAGTCATCTTCGGCGGCCACCTGGACATCAGTGGCAGCCATGCTGCCGACCCAGCAGGTCATCAGGCAAGAGTGGTTGAAGTAGACGCCGTAACCCTTGTTGCTGACGAAGAAAGGCACGTTCTTGTAGGCCCGCGGCGTGGTCGTCCCCAGCGCCTCCATCATGTTGAGGTCGATTGTCTGGCCGACCTTGTTGATCTTGATGAACCGCTCGCCGAGCCCGTAGATGCACTCGTCGTAGGCCAGATCGAAGTTCTGTACCGCCACGGGGGCCTCGTCCTCTGTGGTGCGGGCGATTCCGGTGCTGTAGGAGTCCCAGTTGCGGAAGTGGTTCTTTTCAGGTCCGCCCATGCCGCAGATCTTCCGCCCCTGGAGGTCTCGCACCTCGAGGCGGAACGGCGCCAGGAAGACCGTAACTGTGAGCGCGCCAGTAGACAGAGAGACCTCTCCTCCCCCGGCAACCCCCACGTAGACGGCAGTTGTTTCCCCGGGGGCAACGGCCTTGGCCTCGGAGAGGTCGATGTCCGAGCGTGAGGGCGCGCCCAACTCCCCGGCTACCATCGGCGTCTTGTTCTCGGGCACGTCGCCGCCTTCGGCGTAGCGCACGCGGATGACATGGTCGCTGAGCGCGTCAATCCGAAGCCTGCCCTCGGTTTCCCCGAGGAAAGTCCGCTCTAGGGGCTCTAGGGAGTCAGGGGTGGCTCTCCCGATCTTGAGGGCAACGGTCCTGAGCAGCAGCGACGCCCCGTCGGCCTCCAACACCTCCGCGTTGATAACCGGCGCAGCGACAACTTGTCTTGTCTCGAGTGACCTGGTCCTCATCCCTCCACCTCCACGGCAGCGGCCTGCATAAGGGCTCCGATGTAGCTGTAGTTAGCGGCAGCCGGACTCCATGAACGCCTCGTAGATGGCGTGGTGCCTCTCCGGCGTCATGCCGATGTCCCGCGGCTGAGGGTATTGCCGGGCGATAAAGCCGCCCCTGAAGCGGCCGAACTGCTCCACCATGTGCTTCACCTCCGCCCGCACCTCCTCGACGCTGACCTCCGCCACGGGCGACCACTGTATGTCGACGGGGTTCCAGAAGCAGATCTTGCCCCCGAACTCGCTGGCCAGGCGGTCCACCCCCATGAGCCGCGGCTGGTCGAGCTGGACCACGTCCACCCCGATCTCGATCATGTCAGGGATGATGTCCATGATGTAGCCGCAGCAGTGCCACATGTAGTGCATCCCGGCCCTGTGGGTCTCGTCGACGATGCGCGCGTAGCGCGGCTTGAAGATCTCCCGCCACTGCGCCGGCCTGATCTGGAGGGTGGTCTGGAGCCCCCAGTCCTCCCAGGTCATGAAGGCGTGCACGCCGCCCATCTCCGCGTAGGTGTGCAGGACGTCGATGGTCTTGTCCGTGAGCTTGTCCAACAGCTCCTCAAACCGCTGGCGCTCCGTGTACAGCGCCACCATAAGGTTGTCGAAGCCCATCAGCCCTCTCAGCCTCTCATAGTTGCCGATGGCGTCGGCGCCGACCACGTACTTGCCAGCCTTGTTGCCCGCCTCCGTGACCGCCTTCAGCAGCGCCGGCCGCTCCGGCGGCATCACCTCCGGGAAGCGATAGCCCTCCAGCGCCGACAGGTCAGCCAGCGGGCAGACCTCGGCGTGCCCCCAATACCTGCCCGAGCCACGCCAACCCACCCCCCACTCGTCGAACGCCAGCTCTCCCTCGGGGATGTAGGACAGGCTTGCGTTCCCAGACGTGAACACCGCCAGCTCCACGAAGTCGGACTCCAGGGGCTCGATGAAGCTGTAGGGCAGCCGGGGCGGGTCGTCGAACTCGATCGCTCGCCGCACGATCTCCCGGCTCGTGAACCCCTGGGGCGTAGAAACAGGCCTCAGATAGGCCTCAGCAAGTGACAGCAACCTGTCCGCCGTCATCCTGTCGAACGTCATGTCGAGTCCCCTTCGCCGCCGAGTCGCGCTCTCGGTGTTGGGGCGTTATCTCCCCGGACCCGACTGCTTGGCAAACGGGTCCACGATGTCACGGACCGACTCTGCCAGCAGGTTCGCGCCCAGGATAGTGAGGCTGAGGGCTAGTCCCGGGAAGATGGCGAGCCAGGGCGCGTGCTGGAAGTAGTCGCGGGCGTTGCCGCTCATGTCCGCGCCCCACGACGGGTTAGGCGGTGGCACGCCCAGCCCCAGGAAGCTGAGAGACGCCTCCGCCAGGATCATCCCGCCCAGTGTCAGGCTGGCGAGAATGGCCGCCAGGGGAAAGACGGAGGGGAACAGGTGAATAAAGAGAATGCGTGCGTTGCTCGCGCCGAGGGCGCGGGCCGCCTCTATGTAGGGCTGCTCCTTCTCAGAATAGACAATCGACCTCACCACTCGCGACATGATGGGTATCATCACGATGCCCATGATGAAGATGACGTTCTGTATCGAGGGCCCCACAGCAGCGACTATGACCAGCAGCAGGACGAGCAACGGGAAGGCCAGGATCACCTCCACGATGCGCTGCGAGACATAGTCTATTGCGCCGCCGAAGTAAGCAGAGATGACGCCGAGCAGACTGCCGCCCAGCACCCCGATCGAGACCGCCGCAAAGCCGATCCCCAGCGATATCCGAGCGCCGTAGACGACCCGCGCCAGAACGTCGCGCCCTAGCTTGTCCGTCCCGAAGGGGTGCTCCAGGTTGGGCCTCACAAATGAGTCAGCGTCCTGCGAGTAGGGGTCATGGGGCACCAGGTAGGGGCCTACCACCGCCACCAGCCCCAGGAAGAGCAGAATCGCTGCGCCCACCACACCCATCATGCGCCGTCGGGCGAGCGTCCGCCAGCCCACTCCGTGGGGGTGCGCTTCCGGCACTCCCTCCAGCGTCAGCTCCGCCTCACGCACTCCTGCCTCCCGTCAAGCGCACCCGCGGGTCGAGCCAGGCATACATCAGATCGATGATGAGGAACAGCACTACAAAGACGACGGCCGTATACAGCGCCATCACCTGGATCACCGGATAGTCCCGCATCGTCACAGATTCGTAGAAGAGGCGCCCCAGGCCGTTGAGCGCGAACACCTGCTCGATGATCACGGTCCCGCCCATAAGGGTCGCCGCCTCTAGGCCAAGAATTGTCACTATCGGCAGCATGACATTCCCCAGCGCATGCCTGCGCACCACCACCGGCTCGCTCAAGCCCTTCGCTCGCGCCGTTCGCATGAAGTCCTGTCCCAGCACTCCCAGGACGGAGCCGCGAACGATGCGGGCGAACCCGCAAGCGGACGCGAACCCCAGGACCAGCGCCGGCGGCCCGTACTGACGCAGATTGTCCCACGGATTCTCGAAGAAGCCGACGTGCTTGAAGGGTGGCGCGTAGGAAAAGAAGAGCGATGGCAGCAGGATGACCAGGGTAGCGACCCAGAACGTCGGCACAGACATGCCGATGATGCTCACTATTCGCAGCACATTGTCTGCCGGCCGGCGGTGGTTCATCGCCGAGACCACGCCGATTGCCAGGCCCAGTATCGCCGTCGTCCCCATGGTCATGATCAGCAATTGGCCGGTTATCGGCAGTCGAGACACGATCTCCTCGGCGACCCCCCGGCCCTGAAGGTATGAACGTCCCAGGTCGCCGCGGGAAACCCCGCTTATCCAATCCACGTACTGCTCGAACACCGGCTTGTCCAGCCCGTACTCGTGCTCCAGTGACTGTATCTGCTCCGGCGTGGCATTGGGGCCCAGCATCAACTGGGCGAAATTCCCCGGCATTATCCGGACAAGCAGGAACACGGCGACGGACACACCGATCAGGATCGGCACCAGGGCAGCCAAACGGCGGATAACGTACCCCGTCATCTTCCTTTGCGTCCCTAGCCGGATGCGTGATCAGGGGAAGACCGGGCCCTGGGCGAGCGTTGCCTATTCGACGGGGAAGCGGGCGGCCACCGCTGCCGCCACCCGTACATTCTCCGGCGGCGTGCCGTAGGGCACGGCGTCGCCGCTCCCCAGGATGAACCCTCGCCGGTCCGGCCCCATCCGGCTCAGCAGGTCCTCTACGTACCCCTCCATCTCCGCCGTCGTACCGCTGGCGAAAAGGTTCGGGTCAATGCCCCCTATCATGATGAAAGGCGCCGCCCACGTCTTCCGCGCCTCCACAATGTCCGTATCTCCTGTCGGTGGCGGTGCGACGTCCGATATCCCGTCGTGTCGCGCCTCGCCAAACTCTTTGGCGAACCCCGTCAGCTTGCCACACCAGTGAGTAATGAGCTTCTTGCCCGCCGCGTGCAGTACGTCTGCATAGGCGTTGACGTACGCGCGGTCGTAGCGACGGTACATGGCCCGCGACGTCGTCGTGGAGGAGAGGTTATCGTGGATGAAGCAGATGTCCGCCGGCACTTCCGCCATTGCCTTCCACATCTCCAACTGCTTGGCGCAAAAAGTGTCCAGCATCTCATTCATCTCGTCCGGGTGATCGGCCAGCATGTAGATGACCCGCTCCAACCCCATGTCGAAATTGATCATCTGTTGGAGCGGCGAGCAGGGCCCGAGGACAGTGACCAGCCCCCGTTCGCCCACGTACTCCTCCTGCTCCTCGAAGTAGTCCGTCCACAGCTCAAACTCGGTGTGCTCCACCAGGTACTGGAAGGTCTTGACGTCCTCCACGGTGCAAATACGGTTCTCAATAACCCAGGGGATGTACGGGCTCTCCGGCGCGAAACGCAGGCGCCAGGTCAGGCTGCCCACAGGGGTCTCCACGCGGTGGATGATATCGCCGCTGTCCCCGTACAGCTTCTGCTCAATGCCGGATGGAAGGTTCACGGCGTAGGCGCCCAACCAGAGAGGAGTATTGAGCCGGAGCACGTGGGCGCGAACAAGGATGTGACCGGCCAGCTCGAACTGAATGTCTGCTGCGTGGCGCTGGTGGCCATCGGGAAGTGAAGCCTGGAAGTACCCCTCCACAAGAGGCGCGAAGGGAACGCTATCGCACGGCTCCCGCCGGAACGCAGCCAGCAGCCGGTCTCGAGGAGTCATGGTTGACGCTTTGCCGGCTGTCACTATGACCGCTCTCCCAGCATGCAAGCACCGATAACCTTCCCCCTTCTCATTCTATGCGATACTCCCGCCGACCGCCATCGATGGGGCAGGCGGGTAGTGTCCTAATTTGGGCCGGGCGATTTTCAGGAGCGTTGCTCGCGAGCCTCTTGCACAATGGCCGCTCGCACGGCAGCTTGGGGGGAATCGATGGGGCCTTGATGAAGGACGGCAACGAATCGGCGCTTGTTCGAGTCACCTACGGTATGAGACCAGACGTAGCAGCGTTTGGCCGTTGGATGATCCTTGAGATCGAAGACCTGAACAGTCCCTTCCCACACAGTCTCGCCCTCGAAGGTCTCACGTACGGGCACACTCTCAATCCATGTGGAATCGCAGCCATGCAGGCTCTTGATGACTTCCCTCAGCGCGTTGGTAGAAACCTCACTCACTAGCTTCTTTTTGATGCGATCCCTCCCCATTCTTGGATTCCACGAGGCCAGCCTTCATTGCGTCGAGCACGGTCAGCATCTGCTGCCACTGGCTCTCTGTGAGCGGAAACGGAGCCTGAAGTGCAGCCCATTCTGAGGCCGATATGGGCAGTTGGACAACGCGTGGCTGCCGCGCCCCAGTCTTGGGCTTTGGCGGCGGCAGGGTATCCGCTAGAGTCGTCGGGGGAGCCATTAGACCCTCGCTTTCGTCCTCCTCTTTATCTTCCTCGTCCCCCGATAGCTTACCACCATTCAGCAGGTTTGCAAAGTCCAACGTGCCTTTGAATTGTCGTATGAACTCCTCAGCACCGGCCTCCGTAAAGGTTCTCTCGGTCCTGAGATAGTATTTCAGGTTCTGGTCCGATGGCAGTGAGCCGCCGTACCTCTGCCAAAGCTCGGCGTGTATAGTCGGCCTAAGTGCGGCCTCCTGAATGGCCCGCAGTTTGGCGGAGGAATCCTCTCGCTCATCTAGCAGGATTCTAATCGCGGCATCGGAGAGCCTCACCTTCCGTCTGTCTCCGCTCCCCTCATCAACGACTAGGCCGAACTTCTTCATCGCCGCCACTGCAACCAGACCTGGACCGCTGTTGGGTTTGTAGCCCCAATGTCCGAGCACCACGTTGATGGGCGCAGCGTTCCTGTCTTCAGCCTTCTGAAGTTCCTGCGCCCGCTTCAGCGCCTCTTTGAGGTCGATGCCCGGATAGTTGGGACTGCGTGCCCGCTTCCGCTTTTGTGATTCCTTTGACTGTTCATTCATGGCCCATAACCCCCTTCGCCGATAAGGATACACCCGCCACGGGATAAAAGCAAGCGGCCAAATCCATTATTTATCGCCAGATATCTTGACAAGGGGGAGTTGGCGTGGGACAATGAAGCCACAGGATAGGGGAAACCCCCGAAGGCGACACTCCAGGGGTTTCAGGTGGGGCGCATGATGGGTCGTAGTCTTGGGGTTTACACCCAGCTCGCGGGGTTCGATTCCCCGGCGCTCCACCATCATCATTATACTCGACAGGTCAAGGTGGTGCCATGAATAAGCTCGACGTTCGCACCCAGGAGTCCGTCATCTCTTCTCTGGTCGAGGGAATGTCAATCAGGTCGATTGAGAGGATAACGAGCGTACAGCGCGACACGATCACTCGCCTGCTCGTGCCCGTGGGGGATGCGTGTGAGGGGCTCATGGACGGGATGATGCACAACCTACCTTGCAGGCGCATTGAACTTGACGAGATTTGGTGCTATGTGGGCAAGAAGCAACGCCACGTTGCTGAGACAGACGATCCTAGCAGGGTCGGCGACTTCTGGACCTTCGTCGCTCTCGATGCTGATACCAAGCTGGTGCCAACGTACGCTGTCGGGAAGCGCGATGCGCCAACCGCCAACGCCTTCATGTGTGACCTTGCCTCACGCCTTGCCAACCGCGTGCAACTAAGCTCCGATGCCCTTCGGCTGTACGTCGAGGCTATCGAGAGGGGCTTTGGGGGTGAAGTTGACTACGCACAGATCGTAAAGTCCTATGAGGCGGAGCCAATCGGGCCGGGTAGGTACAGCCCACCGAAGGTCGTGGCTATTGAGAAGGATCGGCTTGTTGGGGCTCCCGACATGAATCGGGCGTCTACCGCTTTCGTCGAAAGACAGAACTTGCACATGAGGATGGCGATGAGGCGCTTCACACGCCTTACGAACGCATTCAGCAAGAAGGTCGAGAATCTTGAAGCGGCAGTCGCCCTACACTTTGCTCACTATAACTTCGTTCGTATCCACGGGACACTGAAAGCGACGCCAGCCATGGCGTCTGGTGTGACTAGCAGGCCATGGACAGTGCATGAGCTGGTGCGGCTATCCAACTGGTAATAGAAACACGAACAGGAGCCCGTAGGCCCCTGTTCACCCGCCGTGGCTTTCGCGACGGCGGGGTAGCTCACTAATACTATCGGACGTTACACGGGCTGTCAAGAGGGATGTTGCGATGCGAAAGGCGAACAGGATTGCAGTCTTCATCGACGGGTTGAATGTCAGGCATCGGCTCCGCGAGCGCGGGTGGCACGAATGCTATGACGTGGGCCATCTGGCTAGACAACTCGCTGGCCCTAGACAACTGGTGGCGGTGTACTTCTATCATCCCCAGCCCAACCAAGAGCACCTAGGGCCAGAAAGATACGCAGCCGAACGTGGATACTTGGAGCGCCTGTTACGCGATCCGGGCGTGACAGCGCCTCCTGGAGCATACATGGTCAAGCGAGTCAGTCCTACTGGTGGTGATGTCTGGATTGAAAAGCAGACCGATGTTCTCCTTGCTACTGAGCTCGTGTATATGGCGGCGAAGGACCTGATAGATCGAGCCGTCGTCGCAACTGCTGACGCTGATCTTGTTCCTGCAATACGGCGCTGCACCGCTCTGGACATCCCGGTGGAGATATTGCGTTTTAGGGGCAGCACCCCGCGTATCTGGGAATTGGAATCTGTCGCCACCATCTTGAGGCGAGCCCGCCCCAGTTACTTCAGGCCATACGATGCTGAAGCGACCGCAGCGCCCCCAAATTAGGACACTACCGGCAGGCGGCGTTGACCCAATGCTGTCCGTAGACTAGGCTGGACTTGCCACACGAGGGCAATCCCTTGAGAATGCTTCCTCAAACAGCGCCGCAAAACCCAACCCAAGCCAAGCCAAGCGGCATGTGAGATGTGAAAGGTTCTGGCTTGGTGACGGCTGAGCCCAAAGACACAAAGCGCGTACTGGTCACCCTCGGCCGGGCCCCAACCCGCGCGAGGTACGTTTCCGAAGGAGGTTCATGTCATGAGGCGCATATCACGGCGTACCTTTCTGGCGGGAGCGGCCGGTGCCGCGGGGCTTGCCGCCCTCCGTTGTGGTGGCGAGAAGGAAACGGCCTCGACCAACACCACCCCTACCATAGCCGCGCCAAAGAGAGGCGGAGTGCTGCACCTGGGCAGCACCTTTCCTGCTCTCAGTATTGACCCTCACAGCGATGTCACTCTGGGTCTCGCCTTCGCCCCCTATATCTATGGCTACCTGCTCCACGAGATCTATCACCTCAAAGGGCCGCCAACAATTATCTTCGATCATGCCGAGTCCATGGAGCATCCGGACGACCTCACCTACGTCTTCAAGCTCCACCCAGGCATCCGCTTCCAGGACCTGCCGCCCGTCAACGGCCGCGAGCTCACCGCCGAGGACGTACTCTACAGCTTCGATCGAATCGCTTCCATGACGGCGGGGGCGACCCCCTTCTGGAAGACGGGCATAGCGAGCAAGTCTGCGCCCGACCCCTACACCGTCGAGGTGCGCCTCAACGGCCCGTATGCCTACACCATGGCCGAGTTCGGCGGCCAGCGCACCGCCATCGTGCCCAAAGAAGCGGTGGACCAGTTCGGCGACCTCAAGTCCCATGGCCTTGGCTCCGGCCCCTTCCAGGTAGAGAGTGTGTCCCGCGGCGAGACCATGGATATGGTGCGCAACCCCAACTATTACAGGGAGGGGATCCCCTACCTGGACGGCATGAGCTGGCGCATAATCCCCGACGACTCCAGCCTGAGGGCTGCCTTCAGGGCGCAGCAGTTGGACGTCTACACCGCGCCCACCAAGCTTCAGGCCGACGATGTCGCCAGTGTGAGCAAGGACATCGTCCTCGCCACCAACCCCAGCCTGACAATCTTCCAGTATTTCATGAATGAGCTCAGCCAGCCCGCCCTCCAGGACGTACGCGTGCGCGAGGCCCTGGACATCTCCATCGACCGCGACGCCATGATCGACAAGCTGGCCTTCGGTGAGGGCAAGGTGTGCGGCCCCGTCTCCTGGGGTCTAGAGTTCTGGTCGCTTCCCCAGGAAGAGCTGCGGGAGCGCTACAAGCGCGATGTCGCCAAGGCCCGCCAGTTGCTGGAGGCTGCTGGCGCCACTGACCTCACCCTGAGCCTGAAGTTCTATTCTGGCTCGCCAGCCGATCTCGCCGCCATGATCAAGGATCAGATGGCCGAGGCTGGTATCACCATCAATCTGGTCCCTGTGGAAACCGGTACCTGGTATGCGGATCGCGGTTCGCTGAACTACGAGTTGATGTGCCGCGAACAAATACCCTACCCCAGTGAGCAATACGTTCTCCAGTTCTTCCACACCAGGAACTGGACCAGAGACTCGGCGCCCCAACACCTGCCCGAGCCTGAGCTCGATGCCCTGCTCGACAAGATCCTGGCGACCCCAGACATCGACGAGCGGCAGAAGCTGGTGCTGGAGGTGACGCGCATGGTGCTCGACCGCCACGGGCCGTTCGTCAGTTGCTTCGCGCCTTACGCCTACACGGCTCACTGGAACTACGTGAAGGGGTACGCCGAGGTTGAGCCAACCATGGTCAACTTCACCTATGACATGTGGCTGGATAAGTAGCGTGGATCCGTCCGCGGCCACCGCTCTCCTCGCCCGGCAGTTTCTCGGGCATGCCTGACCCTCGAGCGCTGAAGCCCGCACGCATCGCCCTTCAGGGCCTCCGCCTGGAGATGGAGGCCACGCCCGGCCATTCCCTTCTTGATGCAGTACGGCAGGCGGGCCTGGCGATCGACTCCGAGTGCGGTGGCCGAGGGACGTGCGGCGAGTGCCGTGTCCGTTTCCTGGAGGGCGCTCCTCCTCCCACAGCGGAGGATCAGTTCCTCCTCACCCGACGAGAGTTGAAGGATGGGTGGCGGCTGGCCTGCCAGGCCTATCCGGCCAGCGACTGCCGCGTGCTCATTCCCGAGACGACACCCAGAGCTCGCCGCAAGAAGATCCGCGTGCTGACGGAGGCAGTGGCGCCAGAGGAGGCGCAGATACCTGCCGTCCGACGGCCTGGGCTGGTGGGCTATGGCGCGGCCATCGATATCGGCACGACTACAGTCGTGTGCTACCTGATGGACCTGGGACAGGCCCTGCAAGTAGGGGTCGCCTCCTTCGCCAACCCTCAGCAGGCGTTCGGCCCCGACGTCATCTCCCGCATCATGTACGCTCGACGCGGCAAGCGGGAGCTTGGGCATCTGCAGAGGCGCCTTGTCTCTGCCATCGAGAAGCACCTGCTGGCTCTGTGCTCCCAGCACGACATACCCACCGACTCAGTCTCCACCATGACCGCCGTCGGCAACATGACGATGATGCACCTTTTCCGGTGCGTGGACCCCTGGCCCCTTGGTGTAGCGCCCTATGAGCCCGTGTTCACTGAGTCGCCGCCCATCCTGGGCCGGGAGCTCGGTTTTCGGAGGTTCGGCGGCTGTCAAGTGCAGCTCCTGCCGGGCGTTGGCGGGCACCTGGGCTCGGACATCGTGGCGGGCGTGGCGGCACTCGAACTGCCTCGCAGGCGAGGCCTCTCCCTGTTCATGGACTTGGGCACCAACGGCGAGATAGTCCTTTGCTCAGACAGCACCGCGGTCGGCGCCTCGTGCGCGGCAGGGCCCGCATTCGAGGGAGTACACATTCACTCGGGGATGGCTGCCTTCCCAGGAGCAGTGGAACGGGTGGACGAGGAGGACGGGCAGTTGCAGCTCGATACCATCGGGGGAGAGGACCCCGTGGGGCTGTGCGGGTCCGGGCTGGCGGACGCGGTGACCCTGCTCCTGCGCCGGGGCCTGCTCTTGCCCTCAGGACGCCTGGTGGCGCCGGAGCAGGTGCCGCCGGACGTTCCTTCCGGTCTGCGGGAGCGGCTGAAGGAGGACGAGGGCGGGCGGCGCTTCCTCCTGTACGAGAACGGGCCGCGTGGCGACATCGTGCTGACACAGCACGACATCCGAGAGGTGCAGCTAGCCAAGGCGCCCATGCGTGCTGGCATCGAGATACTGCTGAAGGAAGCAGGGCTCCAGGCGGGAGCCATCGAGGGCGTGTTTGTGGCCGGGGCCTTCGGCAGCTCCATCCGCGCCGAGAGTCTGTTGGCCCTGGGGGTGGTCCCGGAGAGCTTACGAGGGCGCATTCATGCCGTGGGGAACACCGCCGGCCTGGGGGCGAAGCTGGCGCTCACATACCCCGACCGCCTGAAGGCGGCACGACGGCTGGCACGCAGCATGAGGCACGTCGACCTCGTTCTGCGCGAGGACTTCCGGCAGGCCTTCGCCGAACACATCCCCTTCCCGCAGCCGCGACGAGTGGCCTGACGGGAACCGCGC
>Ga0315296_10002238_pt1 | contig 16559 bp, 9 predicted proteins | sample YL17G14_18_MG_FD_203921 | JGI IMG/M metagenome (GOLD analysis project Ga0315296, IMG submission 203921) | Sediment microbial communities from Yellowstone Lake, YNP, Wyoming, USA - YL17G14_18 | ecosystem: Environmental > Aquatic > Freshwater > Lake > Sediment | place: USA: Wyoming | collected... | reverse complement strand
GGCGGCAACCGTCCAGCAGGCTACGCTGACCATGACGGCCATCTTCCTGCTGTCGCCACAGGTGCTGATCGCGGCACTGCTCATCCTCCACGAAGTCTTCGGGAAGCAGATCAACACTCCGCCGATCTACTCCTCCAATCGGCGTACGCCGAGGGCGGGATCGGGATTGACGTCTGCCTGATTGACGGCGAAGCCGTGGTGACCTCCGTCAAGCCCTCGTCACCCGCCGCCCAGGCCGGCTTGCGCCCCGGTTGCATCCTCGTCAGCGTAGATGGCGCAACTCTCGAGCAGATCGCATGCATATGGCATCGAGGAGGAAAACGGTGAGATCCAAAATCATCATCCTGTTAGCACTGCTCACTATGCTCCTGGGAACGGCAGTGTACGGCCAGACAGCAACGTTCGCGGCACCCACAACGGGGCAAGAGCCACCGCTGCGAGACTCAGAGCCCCTCGACGCTGTCATTGCCGACCTGGAGCGCTATATCCCCGAGTATATGCGCGAGGAGCACAGCATTGATGCCAATAAGTGTGCCCTCGAAACTGCGCGGAGCGGTTTCGACCAAGAGAACATCCAATTCGTCCAGATGGGCGCCGGGCGGCTGGCATTCGCAAACGAATACTTTGGCACCGTGAGCATGTCTGGCTCACTGCACCATCTGGCCGCGGATGGTGACGCCACGATCGTGAGCCATTGGAATGCGACTGAGGCCTACAGTCGTATTTTCGTCATCTACTGGCTGCACAGGATACCGCATACGGAAGAGCCAGTTCTGTATCACCCCAATAGCCAGGGAGAGCCACAACCTTTGGGGATCTTTGCCACACGAGCCCCCATCCGCCCCAATCCAATCGGGTTGGCTTTGGTGGAGCTCGTAAAACGTGAGGGGAATATTCTTTGGGTGAAAAGTCTTGACGCTTTTGATGGCACGCCTGTGCTGGACATCAAGCCGTATCCTGACTGGGAGCGAGGGCGTTTTATTGTGGTTACGGATTTCAGAGTCCCCGAGTGGCTGACGAGAATTATCGAAGGGAGGGGGAATACATTGCGGTTTTGGAGGAGCCGGTCGCCAAGGTGACCAGAAGGGGCGGAACGGTGGAAGAGACGATGCAACTTGCCCTACATGGACAAGTTGGCAACTTGTCCTACATAGTTAGCGGCGCATGAAGCGCCGCTCCAGTTCTTCGACCGTCAGCAGGACGAAGGCCGGGCGGCCGTGGGGGCAGGTAGCGGGCGACCAGGCGGCCTCCAGGTCGCGGAGGAGCGTCTGCATCTGCTCCGCCGTCAGGACGTCCCCCGCCTTGACCGCCGCTGTGCAGGCGGCCTTCATCGCCAGCCGCTCCCGCGCCGCCTCGGGGTCCAGTTTGCGGCAGGCGGGCAGTTCGTCCAGCAGCGCCTCCAGCAGCACACGCGGCTCCGGGCCGGCCAGCGCTGCCGGGACGCTCCGCAGCAGGAAGGTGTACCCCCCAAAGTGCTCGATCTCCAACCCCAGGTCGGCCAGCAGCGCCAGGCACGGTTCGAGCGATTCGGCCTCGCGCGCGGTCAGTTCGAGGCGTAACGGTGGGTTCAGCAGGTGTGCGCTCTCCGCCCCCAGTAACCGCTCGAAGAGCACCTGCTCGTGCGCGGCGTGCTGGTCCACGACGACGAGCCCCTCCCGGCCGCGGGCGACGATGTAGGCGTTATGGAATTGTCCCAGTGGTTCCAGTCCCCCCGCCGCGTATTCGGCCTGTGGCTCCCGCAACGCTCCTGCCTCGAGCGACGCGTCACTGAAGGGCCACTCCAATGCAGGAAAGTCCTGCTCCAGGTGCGGGTAGGGGACCAGCGCCTCCTCGACCGCCCGTGCCACCGCGCCGTAGACGGAGCGCTCCTGGCTCAGGCGCACCTCCTCCTTGCGCGGGTGGACGTTGACGTCCACCAGGTGGGGGTCGAGCCGGACGTGAAGCACGGCCAGCGGGCGCCGTTCGGGCGGGAGCCGGCCGGCGTACGGGCGCTCGAGCATCACGGCCAGGAGCCCAGAGCGGACCGGGCGGCCGTTGACGAAGAAAAACTGGCCCTGCCGGTCGCGCCGCCCCAGCGCAGGCGCGCTCACGTGGCCCCACACGCGCAGGTCGGCTGCCTCCCAGGCCACGTCCACCATCTCGGCCGCCACGTCGCGCCCGAGCGCGGCGCCGATCCGCTCCAGCGGCGTGGCGGGCGGTGCGACGTAGGACTCGCGCCCGTTGACGAGCAGCCGGAAAGCGACGGCCGGGTAGGCCAGCGAGTAGCGCACGACCGTCTCGCGCACGAGTTGCGCCTCGCGCATGGGCGACTTGAGGAATTTGCGGCGGGCAGGGGTGTTGTAGAACAGGTCGCGCACCGTGACGCTCGTCCCGACCGGGCTGGCCGCCGGTGCGACCTCGACCTGTCCGCCGGCCGCGCGCACGCGCGTGCCCTCGAGTTCTTCTTTGGAGCGGGTGAGCAATTCCAGCCGGGCGACGGTGGCGATGGAGGCGAGCGCCTCCCCGCGGAAGCCCAGCGTGGCGATACCGTCCAGGTCGGCCAGCGTGTGGATCTTGCTCGTGCTGAAGCGTTCGAGCGCCAGCGGCGCGTCGGCGCGCGCCATGCCGCAGCCATCGTCGGAGACGCGCACGAGCGAAAGGCCGCCGTCGCGGATCTCCACGCTGACCGCCGCCGCACCGGCGTCGAGGCTGTTCTCGATCAGTTCCTTGATGGCCGAGGCCGGCCGTTCGACGACCTCACCGGCGGCAATGCGTTCGGCGACCTCGGGCGGCAGGATATGGATGGCGAGTTGAGTAGCCATCTAGCCCTCCCCGCGCAACCGCTGCTGCCACTCATTCAACATCACCAGCGCGCGCACCGGCGTCAGGTTGGCGACGTCGAGCCCGAACAGTTCGCGCAGCACCGCCCACACCGCCTCATCATCTGCAGGCACCAATATCCGTTCCTGCCCCTCCCCCGCCAGATACGCCACCCCAATCTCCCGCAACGCCTTCCCTCCCTCCCTTCCTTCCCCTCCTTCCCTTCCCTCCTCTCCCTCCCTTCCCTCCAACCTCCCCATCACCTCCCGCGCCCGCTCGATCACGTGGTCGGGGACGCCCGCCAGCCGGGCCACCTGGACGCCGTAACTGCGGTCGGCCCCGCCTTCCACCAGCCGGTAGAGGAACACGACGTCGTGGCCCTGCTCCCGGGCCGCCATGCTGGCGTTGCGCGCGCCGTCGAGTGCGCCAACCAGCGCGGTCAACTCGTGAAAGTGGGTGGCGAAGAGCGTGCGGGCGGCGACGCGATCGTGCAGGTCCTCGCCCACCGCCCAGGCCAGCGCCATCCCGTCGTAGGTCGAGGTACCCCGTCCCACCTCGTCGAGCACGACCAGGCTGCGGGAGGTGGCGTGGCGCAGGATGTAGGCCGTCTCGCTCATCTCGACCAGGAAGGTCGAGCGGCCCTGGGAGATGTCGTCGGTGGCACCGGCGCGCACGAAGATGCGGTCCACCAGCCCCACGCGGGCCGCGCGGGCGGGGACGAAACTGCCCACTTGCGCCATCAGCACGATCAGCGCCACCTGCCGGATGTAGACCGACTTGCCGCTCATGTTTGGCCCGGTGATGACCAGGAAGCGCTGGCCGTCGGCGTCGAGCGCGGTGTCGTTGGCGACGAAGCGCGCGGGCACGCTCGGAGACCGGCTCAAGCGGGGGGAGCCGGACATCATCTGCTCGACGACGGGATGGCGGCCCTCCTCGATCTCGATGCGCGTACCGTCGTCCACGACGGGGCGGGCGTAGCCGCAGTGGGCGGCCACCTCCGCCAGCGCTGCCAGCACGTCCAACTCGGCCAGCACGCGCGCCGACCGCTGCAGGCGCTCGGCGTGGGCGGCCACCTGCCGCCGCAGGCCGACGAACAATTCGTACTCGAGTTCGTCGGCGCGGTCTTCGGTCGCGAGAATTTCTGCCTCGCGCGCCTGGAGTGCGGGCGTGGTGAAGCGCTCGGCGTGGGAGATGGTCGCCCGCCGCTCGTACTCGGGCGGGACGAGCGCGCTCTTGCTGCGCGGCACCTCGACGAAGAAGCCAAAGATCTGGTTGTAGCGCACGCGCAGGTTGGGAATGCCGGTGCGCTCCCGCTCCTGCGCCTCGTACGCGGTCAGCCAGTCGCGCCCTTCGGCGGCGGTGCGGCGCAGGCGGGTCAGTTCCTCGTGGTAGCCGTCGCGGATGAGGCCGCCCTCGCGCAGGAGGATCGGCGGGGCATCCACGAGCGCCTCCCCGATGAGCGCCGCCACGTCCTGCAGATCGTCCAGGCTCTCGTGCAACGCCCGCAGGCGGGAAGAGCGGGCCTTGGCCAGGAGGGCCTTGATGGCGGGGATACGCCGCAGTGCCCGGCGCAGTGCCGTGAGATCCCGGGCGTTGGCCGTGCCGAAGCCGATGCGTCCGACCAGCCGCTCCACGTCGTGCAGCCCGTCGAGGAGGTCGCGCAGGTCAGCGCGGAGGAACGTCCTCCCCTCTCCTTCCCTTCCTTCCCTCCCCTCCTTTCCCTCCCCTGTCTCAGGGTGAGGGCCCAACTCCTCCACTGCGTCCAACCGCTCCTGGATGCGCCCCAGGTCCACCAGCGGCTGTTGGATCCAGCGCCGCAGGAGGCGGGCGCCCATCGGCGTGACGGTGCGGTCGAGCACGCCGAACAGGCTGCCCTGCACCCCGCCATCGCGCAACGTGCACGTCAATTCCAGGTTGCGGCGGGTCACGGCGTCCAGCCCGACGCTGGCCGCCGGGCTGTAGGTCGCCAGGTCGCGCAGGTGGGCCAGGTCGGAGATCTGGCTTTCCTGGAGATAGTAGAGCGCGGCCCCGGCGGCGGCCGTCGCCAGCGGCAATTCCTCGCAGCCATAAGGTTCGAGGGAAGCCGCACCGAAGTGGGCCAACAAACACTCGCGCGCCGTGGCGGGGTCGAACCTGGCAATGTCCACGGGCGAGAGGCGCGCCGGGCGGACCCGTCCCAGCCAGGCGGTCCACTCCTCGTCCTCGCGCAGGTCAGCCGGCAGCAGTACCTCGCTGGGCTGCAAGACGTCGAGTTCCTCGAGCAACTGTGAGCAGGCTGAGGCCCCCTCGAACTGGGCAGTGACGAACTCGCCGGTCGAAAGGTCTACCGCCGCCAGGCCCCAGGCAGCCACTTCCGCGGGGGCAAGAGCGGGCCGCCGGGGGGCCAGCGCGACCAGGAAATTCTGGGCCTTCTCCGCCAGCAGCGCCTCCTCGACCACCGTGCCCGGCGTGATGACGCGCACGACGTCGCGCCAGATCAGGCGGCGCGCCTTGCCCGCGTCCTCGAGTTGTTCGGCGATGGCCACCTTATGGCCGAGCGCCAGGAGTTTGGAGACGTAGACCGTGAGTTGGCGGTAGGGGATGCCGCACATGGGCAACTTGACGCCCTTGGCGAAGCGGCGGGAGGTGAGGACCAGGCTAAGTTGGCGGGAGACGAGGCGGGCGTCGTCCTCGAACATCTCGTAAAAGTCGCCCAGGCGGAACACGAGGATCGCGTCGGGGAAGCGCGCCTTCAGTTGGCGGTACTGCCGCAGCATCGGCGTGGGATTCGCCATTCTGGACCCTCCTCTGGTGGAGATTATAGCCACTGTGGAACGAATGTCAATTAGGCGTTTGACTTCTCTCCTCAGTCACGCTATACTGAGTCTGTCGGGTACAACTCATTCCCAGGTGCCAGGATCCGCTTTCAGGCAGCCTATGGAAGTATCGCCCTACGATCTATTAGAGAAACTCAAAGGACAAGAGCACGTAGTCGCCATTCCTCCGCACCTGCAGCCAACGCTGGCCCCAGCTCAGATCTGCCTGCAGGAGTGGCAGGATTACTGGGTGACGTGTTCTGGCGTTGAGCAGATACGAGTGGGGACCGATGTCCTTGACCCGGTATGCGCGGAGGTATTCCGTCTGCGCTTTGAGAACCGGCTGGGCCTGACCGCGATCCAACCCCTCGCGAGCGGTCGGCCTATGACCCCACCGTGCTACGTGGAGGTCATCTCGGCCAAGTTCCCCACGCCAGCTGCGCACATGGTCTTCTACCGGGCGCTACTGGACGACCTCTTCGCCCGCGCTGTCCGTCTGCCCTTCACATTTGGCGGACCGACGGCGCGCGGTGTGGTCGAGGCACTGCGCCCACCCACGCCGCTTTTCACGCTGTACTTCCTCGATCACTTTGCCGCTGACCTGGCGACTGCGCTCGCCATCGTCCAGTCCGCGCCGCACCGCAAACTGCACGATGCGCCCGACCTGGTTCCACTGGCGGAGGTGACCGAGGCCGACGCGGACGTGCTGCTCAGTATCGTGCGCTCACCGGAGCGGCTGGCCCACGCGCGGGGCTTTGCCCTGGCCGAGCGCCTGCACGGTTACGCACCGGTCCACGTCTGGCAGCGCTGCCCGGAGGAGACAGTGGACACGCCGGAGAATCGCTTCGTGCGGGATTTTCTCTGCCAACTCCTCACCGCTGCCGAGGGGCTGCCTGCGCAGCGGTGGTGGAGCAACGTCCCACCCGCGCGGCAGGCCACCGTGCGCGAAGTGGCGGCGCTGTTGCGCCAGGCCCTGGTGGAGCCGCCACTGGCAGTGGTGGGGCCGCTGCTCTGGCTGCCGCTCAATTCGCAGGTGCTCCTGCGGCGCGACGGCTATCGCGAGCTGCTGACGCTCTGGCAGCGTTTCCAGCAGGCCCGCCGCCCGCTCTTCGCCGCGCTGCAGCAGGCAATAGAAGTGCGCGACATCGCCACGCTCTACGAGGTGTGGGCTTTCTTCCGGCTGGTGGATGAGATCAAGCAGGCCATCCAGGAAGAGCCAGTGCTGCACCTGACGACCACGGACGAGTACGGACTGGAGTGGGGAGCAGAGGCACGCTTCGGCAGGCCGGGCTGCCTGCTCTACAACCACACCTATCAGCGGCCAAAAACGTACTCGCTCCCCTTGCGTCCAGATTTTGCCTGGGTGCGGGACGGCCGCCTGGAGGTTGTGTTGGACGCCAAGTTCCGCTTAGAGCGCGAGGTGCTGGAAGCGGAGGATGACAAGACTCCAGCAGCCACCGCCAAACGCACCGACCTCTACAAGATGCACACTTACCGTGACGCCTTGGACATCCGCGCGGCAGTAGCGATCTATCCGGGAGATCAGGCGCTCTTCTACGATGTAACACGTAGACCACGGGAGGATCTCACACTGGCCAATGTGCTGACTAGTGATTTTTCAGGCGTCGGCGCGCTGCCGTTAAAGCCAGGATAAGTTAAGCACAGGAGGGGAAAGTGGCATTCCGTTTCACTAACGAAGACTTTAAGCGGGAAGTGATTATTCCTGCAGCCGACCAGGAATATCTTGCAAGTGGAGAACTACCTGCTGAGGAATCTAAGCGGCAAAGCGAGGCCTATGCTCGCCAAGTCATTGAATCCCTCTTGCCTGACCTTGAGTCCCGCCGCGTTTGCCTGAACCTCGTGGCCGACTATATCATCCAGGCACATCAACACAGCGCCGCAACCTGGGAAGTGACACTCTTCCCAAACCGTGTCCGGCTGAACGTTGGCAACATCCAGACCTTTGTCATCTACACCGGGGAGGTTTACCTGGTCATGGACGGCCGTTTGCTCACTGACCAGGACCGTGCTGCATTGGCTCAGCAAGGTAAAAGTCCCCTGGAAACGTACAAAACGGTTCCTAACGCTTACGATGTTCAGTTACCGGCCCAAAATCTGCTGGCTATTCTGCCCATCGTCCAGAAATCCTACGCGCCGCTGATAGAGGAGGCCTTCAAAACTGGGAAGCGCACGCCGTATTACAGGTCTCATTCGCCGGGAGTGCTCATGTATATGCGCAGTTTCCTGGACCGTGATATTCCCGATCCTGACTACGGGCTAAAGGTAGCACCTCCACCTCCAGCATCCTCACCTTCTTTCAATCTGCGTGCTGTGTTGGCACAAACTCTCACCGCCCGCGGCCTGACCTTCACTCCCTGGCAGGTCGCCACCTTTTACACTGCCCTCCAGACCAAGGGCTTTGTCATCCTCAGCGGCATCAGCGGGACGGGCAAGACGAAACTGGCGCAGGCCTTCGCCGAGACACTGCCACAGCCAATTGCTTTACTGGGGGCCGCCGACCCTGTAAAGGATCAGACGTACTGGACGGGAAAACCATTGGCTTATTGGTGGAGCTATCCCATTCGTGACGACGTAAAGAATGCCCTGACAACACCGTTCCATTTATACATATACAACAAAGGCCAAGTCACGCACGCTTACACCGTCGAAGAAGTTGTGACCCAGACCGGCAGCGAAGGACTACCAAGCCCCTGGACTGAAATCACACTGCCGCAAGAAGTGGGCAAGACCCAACCTGACGATCATCCCGCCTGGAAGTTCAAGACTTGGTGCAAAGTGACTCAGATGTCAGAATTGGATAGGCCCTTCGACCTGACGGCTGTGCAGCCTCTCTCCGGCTACACCAACCATCCCGAGTCATTGCGCAATGCACTGGTGCCAATTGTGGACCCGCAAAAGCCTAACTGCCTTTTCCTTGCCGTCCGTCCGGACTGGCGCGACAGCAAGAGTCTCCTGGGTTACTACAACCCGCTCACCCAGACCTACGAGTGGACGCCCTTCCTGCGCTTCTTGCTGCACGCCACACGGAACTACCGCACCGACCGCCCCCTCGCCTGGTTTGTCATCCTGGATGAAATGAACCTGGCTCACGTAGAGTACTACTTCGCCGATCTGCTCAGCGTCCTGGAATCCGGGCGTGACGATGACGGCTGGACGAAGGAGCCGCTGCGCCTGCACTACCCCGACGACGCCAAGGGTGATCTGCCCCCACGCACGCTGCGGCTTCCGCCCAACCTCTACATCGTTGGCACGGTCAACGTGGACGAGACGACCCATGCCTTCAGCCCCAAGGTACTCGACCGCGCCTTCACGCTGGAACTAACTGAGACCAACTTCGGTGACTATCCTCCGTTGTCTGCCCCAGCCGGCCTTTCCGGCGCCGATCGCCAACACTTGCTGATACAGTTTACCCGCCAAGAGCGTTTTGCGCAGGTGGAGAAAGAAAACATTGCTGCCTACGTCGCCGCACACCCAGAGGTCCGCGTCCGCTTGCAGGTGCTCAACGACTTGCTGCACCCCTACGACCTCCATTTTGGCTACCGCGTCTTCGATGAGATCGTCGCCTACCTGGCCAACGCCGAGCACAATGGCCTCTACACCGACCTGGGCGGGGCTGACGCTGCTTTCGACGCGGCCGTGCTGATGAAAGTCCTGCCCAAGTTCCATGGCTCACGAGGCAAATTGGAACGCCCATTGCAAGCAATACTGGCCTGGTGCGTGAATCCGGAAATGCCGGACCTTGCACAGATCGAGGATGCCCTCCGCACGCTAGATGCTGGCAAGACAGTCCAGGTGGCGCTTGGCGAGGCTGGCTTGACCTCAAGTGCTTTCTGCTATCGCCGGACTGCCACCCGCGTTCAACGGGTGCTCACTGCGCTCTACACCACCGGCTTCGCGGCATTCGGTTAGCGGTGCTTCACAAGAGTCTTACCGGCCCGTTATGGGCAAGACAACGTTGCGTGGACCTGCGCTATGATGCACAACTTGAGGGTGTCTTATGTCAAACGTCGCTTCGCATGGGACGCCCCCGAGACGGGGGCCGCGAGCGTTATGTGTGAGCGGGAGGCTCGATAAAATGGAGGAACCAGGATGAAAACACGGCTGATTTTGGCCATTGGGCTCGCTACAGCGTTGACGCTGCTGGTGTTGGCCGCGCTGACAGGCCGGCCGACCCGGGCGGCCCCTTCCGCTGCCTGCCACCGGTACGTGGTCACGGGCGGCAACGACTCTTCGACGAACGATTGCAGCAACCCCAACGATCCGTGCAAGACGGTGCAGTACGCGCTCGGCCGGGCTGCCACCGGCAACGTGATCTGCGTGGCCGACCGCACCGGGAGTGGGTACGATGGCCCTTCGACGTACTTGGGCACCATCGTCATCACCAAATCCGTCACGCTGGACGGCGCGTGGCAGGCCGCCTACGCTGTGAGGGGAGGAGTCTGGTTGTTCACCCCTATCCCATGCAACCCGGCCAACGTCATCCTCGACGGCGAAGGAACCAGGCGGGTCATCAGCATCACCGGCGCTATCGCGCCCACCATCCAGTGCTTCACCATCACCGGCGGGGACGCGAACGGGTCCGGCGGCGACCCGGACGGATACGACGCTGGCGGCGGCATCTACAGCAAAGATGCCGCGCCGGTGATCGTCAGCAACGTCATCACCCGCAACTTTGGGTGCGCTGCGTGCACGTATACCTACGGTCGCGGCGGTGGCATCTACCTGCTCAACGCGCCGGCGACGGCGGTCATCAGCGGCAACGTGATCGACAGCAACGCCGGCGCGAACACGATCCTGGGCTGGGGCGGCGGGATCGCGCTGCGCAACTCCAGCGCCCAGGTGCTCTCGAACACAGTCCAGCGCAACGTCGGCGGCACGGCCGGCGACGGCGGCGGCATCTACGTCCTGGACGGCAGCCCGACCATCGCCGACAATCACATCCTGACCAACACGGCCGCCGGTGGGGGTGTCCTGGGCAACGGCGGCGGCATCTACGTCGCGTCTTCGACGCCGGTGACCATCGAGCGTAACCTGGTTCAACTCAACACCGCGCTCAGAGGCACAGGGTTTATCACCATGCCCAACCGGGGCGGCGGCATCTACTACGACGGCCCGGCCGTGGTCATCCGCGACAACACGCTCCGCTCCAACGCAGCCACGATTGATCAGTCTGGCCTGGGTGGCGGGCTGTACCTGCGCAACCTGTCCGCTTCGGCAGCGGTGAGCGGGAACACAGTCGTGGACAACCGTGCTTCCTACGGGATTTACGGTGAAGGCGGCGGTATCCACCTGGACGCTTGCCAGGCCACCGTCACAGGCAACCACGTGTTCCAAAACATCGCTTCGTCGAGCGAGACGGGCTGGGGTGGCGGCGTGTACGTCAACGGTGGAGCCGGCCTGGTCCAGGGCAACACCATCACTGGCAACCTGGCGCTGCTCGGCGCGGTGACCGGGTACGGGTGGGGCGGTGGCATAGCGATCTCGAACAGCCTGGTCGTCGTACAAGACAACTGGATCGTCCAGAACGCGAGCGCCTCCGCGCCCAACTCGACAGGCGCGGGCGGTGGTGTCATCGTCTACATGGGCGCGCCGCGCATCGCAGGTAATCACATCCTATCAAATTCGACCAGCAGTCAAGGCTCTGGCATCGGCGGCGGGCTGTATGCAGAGGCCGCCCGCATCTGGCTGGACGGCAACACGGTCCTGGACAACCGGGCGGCGGGCAGCACCTACAGCCGGGGGGGCGGCGTGCGTCTCAGCGCTTGTCCGGCCTTCACGCTGACCAACAACATCGTCGCCCGCAACGCGGTTAGTACCACAGGCAGTGGGGTGGCCATCGCGGCCAGCACGGGGCGGATGGACTATAACACGATCGCCGACAATCGCACCGGCGACGGGGTCGGAGTCTACGTCCAGAGCAGCAGCCAGGTGACGCTGACCCACAACATCATCGCCAACCAGACGGTGGGAATCAGCAGAACGAGCGACACCGTCGTCACGGCCCAGTCCACACTGTTCGACGGCAATGGGTCGAAATACAACGCGGGCGTAGGCAGCGCGAACGAGGTCAGCGGCCCGGCGGCGCTGCGGGCGGACTATCACCTGAAGAACTGGTCGGCGGCGATTGACCGGGCGACGCCGCTCGCGTGGGTGACGGCCGACGTAGACGGCGATGTGCGTCCCTTCGGCGCGCAGCCGGACGTCGGTGCGGACGAGGCGTCGTGCAACCGGTACGTACTCTCGCCTGACGGCAGCGACGGCGGGCGCGATTGCTCCGACGAGGCTCATCCGTGCCGGACGGTGCAGTACGCGCTCAGTCAGGCTGCCGACGGCGACGCCATCTGCGTGGCCGACCACAGCCTGCAGCCTGGCCCATCGGTCTACCTCGGGACGCACACCGTCAGCAAGTCGGTCACGCTCGACGGCGCCTGGCAGGCGGCGTGCGTGGACCCCAGCGACCTCAGGTGCGCCTTTACCGCTGCGCCATGTAATCCGGCCAACGTCGTCCTGAATGCCCAGGGCGCCGGGCGGGTCGTCACGGTCAGTGTTCCCAGTGGGAGGATCACATCCACGGTGCGTTGCCTGACCATCGCGGGTGGACGGACGACTACCGGAAACAGTGGCGCCGGACTTTATTCGGAGAATGCCACGCTGGTCGTGGCCCAGACTGTCATCACCAACAACGCCTCTGCCGAATATGGCGGCGGCGTTTACATTGAGTCCGGGAGTGCCGTGATCACGGCGAGTGACATTCTGAGCAACAGCACCGATCACGGTGGCGGGGGCATTTACCTGGCGTTGAACGCTACGGCCCTGCTGCACGGCAACCGCATCGCCGACAACTACGCTCAGTATGGAGGTGGAATCGCTACAGACCGCGCGATCTTTACCGCGACGGCCAATCTGCTCGTCCACAATCAAGCCAGCGAGGCCTGGATGATGTCCGGTGAGGTGGGCCGGCGCGTGGTGGCAACAAACAACGTGGTGGCAAACAACGACGGTGTAGGGGTATCAATCTACTCCTACCAGGCTGACCTGATACACAACACCATCGTATCGAATACAGACAGCGCTGTAACCGGTTCCTACACCGCCACCCTGATGCTGACGAACAATCTCATCGCTTACAATGGGGCAGCCAGCGTCGTCACCTCCACCGGCAGCGCAGCCTCCATCTCGTACAACCTGTTCTGGCACAACAGCTCGGACCCATACCCCGGCACACACGCCGTGCTGGCCGACCCGCTGCTCGCCGCCGACGGCTACCACCTGCTGCCTGGCTCACCGGCGATCAACACAGGTGTCCCGACCTGGGTCGAGACCGACGTAGACGGCGAGTCACGGCTGGGTGTCCCCGACCTCGGCGTGGATGAGTACGTGGTGCGTATCTACCTGCCGCTCGTCGTGCGGAATTTGTGATACAAGCCTCCCGCAGCATACTATAGAGAATAAGTCAAGTACCCAACTGTACGTTAACAAGGTGCTCTGAACAGAACTCGGTTCAAGGCGTTTTTTGAACAGAGCAGCGCAGAGACGTATATGGTCGCAGCGTTTCGCCAGGTTCAGCGTCCACGTTCCCTCGGCGAACGGAGGGACATGCCCCATGCCGGAGTTCCTGGGCTCAACCTAGTGCATCCGAGGTGCCCTGGGCCCTCAACATACCTCATTCGATGTACGCCAGGCGGCGGGGGGCGCCAAGCTGCGGGACGAGGTCACTATGTGCCTCAAGGTTTTTTGAACGGCGTCCCCCCGTCACCGAGCGAACGGTTTCGCGGCCCTGACCAGGAACGTGCGATGTTGTGGTCGGTACTGCTGGCTCTAGGCCGTGCCCGGGAAGCCTGGGGTGTAGAACGTGCTGTTCCGCATCAAGGCCCACAGGATACGCAAGAGCTTGTTCATCAAGACACCCAACGCCTGCATCTTGGTCAGTGGGTTTTTCTCCCGTGTCTGCAGGTGCAGGTAATCACGGGCGAAAGCCTGGTCTACTTGCACCAAACACATGACGGCAAAGAACAGTGCGGTGCGCAACTGCGGGCGTCCCTTGTGGGACATCGGTGTCTGGCTGCGGCTCTTACGTCCCGAAGTGTTTGGCACAGGCTGAGTCCCGGCCAACTTGACCCACTGCCGTCCACTGGTGTAGTTGCCAGGGTCGCCAATCTCGGACAGGATCGTGGCTGCCGTGATGACGCCCAATCCATGCACGGACAACCAGTAAGCGGACTCCGGTAAGGCCAGGAAAGCGTCTATCAGGGCTGTGCAGACCTCTTCCGACTGCCGTTGCAGCACTTGGAGCGTCTCGATGTGCGTCCGCAGTGCCAGTTGTAGCGCCGCGACTCCATTCTTGAGCCCCACTGAGCGTTCGGCCAGCGCGTGGACACGGCGCAGCTTGGCCTTGTACAGGCGCCGACCGTGAAAGTCTGCCCACACATCGGTGATGAACATCTCCTGCGACTTGCTACGCAGCGTGACAGCGGCTGCGTGGTTGCGCAACATAGCCAATGCTGTCTCACCTGTGAAGTCCTTGAACACGTGGGGCAACTCTGGGAACAGCTGTCCGGCGATGTTGCGTATGAGCGTCTTCTGGCGTCTTATGTCGCCCTGCAACCGTTTGTGCAGCGTCACATACTGGCGCAGCTCTGCATACCCGCCGTGTAGCAACCGCGTCTCGGTGTACTTGCCGGTGCGCAGCAGGTCGCCAATGGTGAAGGCGTCACGGTTGTCGTCCTTCGAGCGATCCAAGTGGTCGCCCTCACGGTTCTTTTTCACCGTATACGGATTCACCAGGCGATAGCTGTACTCAGGCCGCTGCTGCTCCATATCCGCCGCCAGCAGCTTCCAGAAGTAGTTGGTCGGCTCCATGCCCACCAACACCGCCGGGGCCTGCTGCTGCTCCTGGATGGCTTCCAAACGACGGTAGAAATAGTCGTACCCATCCCGCTCGTTCGGAAACCCGAACCGGGCCAACTGCTCTGCTCGTTCTGAGAGCACCACCGCAACATTGCGGTCCAGTGCCAGGTCTACACCGACGAACAATGTTCCTGGTTTGACACCGGCCAACTTCTTTGATAAAGTGCAGTTTGACATGAGAATCCTCCTGTTGTGAGATTTGAGATTCGTACAGAAGGATACCTCATGTTCTCTTTCATGTCACGCTTGTTCTCTATACTAGTTTCCGGTACAAAACAGGCGTAACCATAGCCACTCAGCGATGTTATATAAGTCAAATAGTCAAATCGACCGACAGGCTGGTGGATATGCTACGCGACAAGTTTCTTATTGATTCTTTGTTCACCTTGTTTATGCAGATTCTCGCACTCACTGGCATCAAAATCGACCCCGAACTGATCGAGATAGACCGTATTCTGGAGGACGACGAAATCTTCCAGCGAGTCAAACGCGACTTGTCTCGACGCTGCCCGAAAACACTCATCACCGGGCGCAATTCCACGCCAGTGGAGGTGATCATCCGGCTACTGGCGCTCAAGCACCTGTACAATTGGAGCTACGAGGACACGGTTCGATTCGTGAATGACAGTCTGGTATTGCGTTGGTTCTGCCGCGTTTACCTCCATCCCCTCTGCAGTGACAAGACCTTGCTGCGGTGGGCCAACCTGATTCAACCCCAGACACTGGAGGTGTTCAACGAACGACTGAGTACCATCGCCTGCGGGCTCAAACTCACCCGTGGGCGTAAGCTGCGTACGGATGGTACGGTGGTCGAGACCCACATCCATCACCCGACGGACAGCAGTCTGCTGGCCGATGGTGTGCGTGTCCTGAGCCGGCTGGTCAAACGGGCCAAAGGGCTGTTGCAGGACGAGGCTCAACTGGCAGTCGAGACCTTCCGTGACCGGAACCGCAGTGCCCGCAACGCGGCGCGCCGCATCTACGCAGCCGCCCGTCAGCGAGGCGAAGCGGCCCAGGCCCGTATCCAAGAGACCTACCGCCATCTGGTGCGTATTACGCAGGCCAATGTGGAGCAGGCCAGACAGGTACTGGCTGCGCTGAAGGACCGCCAAGACGAGCAAGCGCAGAAGTTGAGGGCCAGCCTGGAACAGTTCATCCCCCGTGTCGAACAAGTCATCACGCAGGCCACACGGCGTGTCTTGGCGGGTGAGCAGGTGCCTGTGGGTGAGAAGATCGTCAGTATCTTCGAGCCGCACACCGACATCATCTGTCGGGGGAAGGCCAACCGGCCCGTCGAGTTTGGCCGCAAGGTCTGGCTGGATGAGGTCGAGGGAGGGATCGTCAGCCGCTATCACATCTTGGATGGTAACCCGTCAGACGTTGACCAGTGGAAACCCAGCCTCGACCACCACTGCGAACTGTTTGGACGCCCGCCCGATCAGGCCAGTGCCGACCGGGGTGTGTACTCTGCCCCCAACGAAGCCTACGCTGAGCAGATCGGCGTCAAGCGAGTCATCCTCCCCAAGCCTGGTCATAAGTCAGACGCCCGTCGCCAGCACGAGCGGCAACGGTGGTTCAAACGGGGGCGTCGCTTCCACGCTGGGATAGAGGGACGGATCAGTGTGCTCAAACGCAAGCACGGGCTGAATCGCTGTCTCTACCACGGCGAGGATGGCTTCGGGCGCTGGGTGGGATGGGACATCATCGCTGGCAACCTGGCTGTGATGGGATCAGCTCTGTTCGCCCGGCGAGTCTCTGAGAGCGAGGGAGTAGTGGTATGACAAGTCTGCTCACCAGATTGACAGTGTGTGTGCTCGTCAGCTTGTGGTTCATAGCGGTGGCCGACAGCCTGAGCAACGGACACCTTCACCTATGGGCGTCCCTTGGCCTGGCAGTAGGTGGACTAAGACACAGCGAGATCTGGTCCACACTGGCAAAGTCGGGTGGAAGTCCCTGCTCAAGGAGTAGTGGTGGACGAATATGCACTACCAGGTCATACGTCAGGTTGGACAACAGCCGTCGGTTTCTCTGCCAAGA
>Ga0315296_10002235_pt1 | contig 16564 bp, 8 predicted proteins | sample YL17G14_18_MG_FD_203921 | JGI IMG/M metagenome (GOLD analysis project Ga0315296, IMG submission 203921) | Sediment microbial communities from Yellowstone Lake, YNP, Wyoming, USA - YL17G14_18 | ecosystem: Environmental > Aquatic > Freshwater > Lake > Sediment | place: USA: Wyoming | collected... | reverse complement strand
CCGTACGTCCATATGCCGTAGCCGGACGTCGTCGGCAGAAGATCCATGTTCGCCAGGAAATTAAGCGCGGCGCCGGGATCGATATAGTGCAGATGGTATATCTGGATCGTCCCCAGACCCAGCTCCTGCTCGATTCGCTCGCGGCTCGAGATGAACAGGATCGGGTCCATGTCCTCAGTGTAGCGGAACACCTTGTAGCGGAGGTTGTTGGCCTGCATGAGCATGCCGAACGCGATGTCGAACGGCACCTCGCTCAGATGCATCGTGACCGACCCGCCAGTGTAACTCCGGTCGCGCGGGCCGAAACCGCCGCCCCCACCGAAACCGCCTCCGCCTCCAGCGCCCCCGGGGCCTCCCGGAGGCCGGAATCCTTCACGAATAAATCCTGAAGGTATAATGTTCCAGTACGCGTCCAGCACGAAGTTGACCCCGGCCTGCTCCGCCAGGATCATCATGACGTCGACGAAGCTCGCCGACGTGACGTTCAGACTCACAATGGCGTCCGATACATGATTCGGGTCTATCGACTCCTCGGGCTGGGGCAGTTGGTAAGTCCCACCCTCGATCTCTTCACCTGATATCGGAACATCCGGGTATTCGTAAAATCCGCCACCGGATGACGGCTCCTCGGATGGTCCCTCGACCGGTGGCTCTTCGGCCGGCTCCTCTTCCATCGGCTCTTCTTCTACCGGCTCCTGCACGACCTGTGCGGGGGCCGGCGGGCTATCCACAACCTCGACCGGAGCAACCTCCTCGACCTCCTCAACCGGCTCCTCGGCTTCCGCCGGGACCTCGGCCTCTTCAGCCGCATCCGCGGCTTCGCCCTCATACGCCGCCGGCTCGATCACGGCGGGAGCGATCGGCTGCTCGGGTCCGGCCGCCACGGTCGCCGGGTATATCGTGATTATGCAGACATTGCCGTTAAAAGTCGTATCGTACGATCCCATCTCGGGGCAGGACAGGATCAACTGGAAGACCCCGGCGAGATGCTGCGGCGAGAAGAGAATGTCGATCTTCGTGACCAGTCCGTCATTGCTGGTATAGAGGTACTCATCCACCTCTTCGGCGAGATACCCGCCTTCCAGCTCGAAGACGATACGGTTCGGATACGCGAACTTGCGGATGGTCGGCTCGGCGGGCTTGTCAAGGGTGATCACAACCTGCTCGCCCACGTCGACCTTCTCCACAGCAATGGACTCGATCCGGTAGATGGCGTCCGGGTCGCCCTCACGCGGGCCGTACCACATCACTTCGACTTCCTCGACCACCTCGCTGGGTGCCACCGGCGGAGTCGGCGCGGGAGTGATCTCAGGAGTCAGGCTCACCTTCAGGCTGCCTGGAACGGACGTGTCCACAGCATACCCGTGATAGGTGTCGGGCCGCATGAAGACGGTCAGCTCCACGCTCTGGGTTCCCGCCAGCAGCGTCAGCCGGTAGTCGATCCGGGCTATGACCGACTGCGGTTCCAGGGTCGGCAGTTGGAAGCCATCCGCCAGCTCGCAGTCCGCAAGGACAATCGCCAGCCCGCTGTTGTCCTCCAGCGGCACGACCTGATATTCCGGGGTGCCTTCCACAGCAAGCACGACCACTTCGCCGGCGTCCCCGGCGCTTACCTCAACACCCGCAAGCCGGCAGCCGGCATCCGCGTGGCTCGGTGCTATTACCCCTACTATGACAAAGATCGAGAATGCCAAGGCCACGCTCAGAAGCCTCGCCAAAAAGCTGCTTCCAGTGCTCACAGAGATTTCCTCCTGGAAAACACGGATGATGGATAAATGAATTGCACGATGTTCTAGAGTCTCTTATCTAGTGAGAATGAGACCGATAACAAGGGACCCATAATAGTGACCCGGCAAGTGAAAGTCAAGACAACCGGCCGGGTATGAACAACCCCGAAAAAGCCTGCCTCCCGCCGCCGTCCCCTGCCCCCGCTCATCCCAAGTCCGCCTTCAATACCGCTAAGACATCCCCTCCCTCCTACCGGTTCACTACCCGCCTCAAACCCCCGGCTCGCGACGCCTTCCCGGCCCGCTCCCGCCCCACCCCGGGCCCTGCCGGAGTATGGAAACGGGACGCTTCCGCGTCCCGTGTGCAGCCTCATATTCGGTCTCCCTGATCAGTCCGGCAGGAATCTGCTCCGGGTCAGGGCGAGGCCGGACTGGGGCGTATCCTCGAAATACAGCACGTCGTAGCCTCCCAGGCCCTGATTCTGGGCCAGGAAGCTCCAATCGAACGAGTTCGTCACGTCCAGCGACCTGTCCAGCCGGGTGGCATAATTCGCCTCCATGTTCGTGGTGATGATCCAGATCTTGTCCCGCGTGATGTCCGTCCGACGGGCGTCCGACGCCACCCTCACCACACCCCGGCTCTCGATCCGGTAATCGTAGGTCCTTACGGTGATATACGGCGCTATCCGCCGGAAGTCATCGGCGGAGAACAACCTGAACGACTGGTGCTCGTGGTAGTTGTTGTAGTTCGGCGCAGCGTAGTCGTTGTCCACCGAGGCCTGGAAGCCGTACAGCGTCTCGTTGCCGAGCGGATTGGCCGGATGGGTGCAGATGCGTTCGTCGGAGGCATTATAGATGGGGCCCCAGACATCCAGCGCATTGACCGTCGCTCCGGCAGCCGCCTGCCCGTCCTCATCCAGCGGCTCGGGCAAGTCCGATGCATCCGGGCCGACCCCTACTCCCCCGATCCCTTCGTACGTCCAGTCCTCCGAGTAGTTGTCGTTGTCGTACAGCATGACCTTGAACAGCCCGGCCACCGACCGGAAGGGCGGGTCAGGGCTGGTGCGGCTGAGCTCCTGCGGCGTCCCGTCCTGGTCGGCGTCTATGAGGGGATAGAACGGGTTCGCCCGGAAGTTCCCATAATGGCTGATCGGAGGAGGGCCCTGATACGCCTGCTCGTACAGCGGCAAGTTGCTCGGCACCGTCTCATCCGTATTCCCCAGCTCTCCCTGGCTGTTGTAGACCCATTTCCGGTACTCGCAGACCTGGTAAGCGTACCGGTCCGCGACCATCATCGCCATGAATCGTGTCCAATCATCTTCCAGGTTCGGGTCCAGGAGATTGATGTACGGGCTGCCGAGCACCGACGGGACCCTCGGCTCCGGGCAGTTCGGGTCTCCATCGTCGTCAACATCGTCCCCCGGGCCTTGGAACATGAGCAGGAACAGCGATCTGAGAACCGGCCTGGATGCGGTGTTGATGTTGATTCGGCCGGCATACCCCTGCAGGGGCGGTGTGACGACCGGCTGCGGCGGAAACGTGGGCGGGCCCTGCTGGTAGCGCGGATCGTAGGCCACGTACGGGTCCCTGAAGCACACCACGTCAGCCATGGCCTCGAGAACGTCAACAACGTGCTCGGGGACCTCCGGCAGATCCTTGAGCTTCCAGTTCTGATCGTCCGCGCCCCATCCTATCGACCGCCTGAGCGCCAGCGACGCCTTTCCAATGTCTCTCGCGATATTCTGCCTGTCCGTCTGGGTAAACTGCGAGTCCTCGGGAGTGGTATCGGTCGTGGCCGTCTGGGCGTTCGACAGGTCGATCGGGAAGCCGCCGATGCTGCCGTTCTGGGTGTCCGTGTTGGCCGACAGCCGTACGCTGCCCTGGCCCCAGTCGGGGAAGAGCTCGTACAGGTCGTCGAAATCGGGGTCCGACAGCACCGTCACGTCGGACCAGGGCTGGTAGAACTCGTCCGCCCGCGCGATGCAGATATCCGTGTCGTACTCGTCCCCATTGATGTTACTGTTTACAATATTGATGCGGAAATCAAGAATCATATCCATGAATACGACCCAGCGGCCGTCCGGCGAGTAGTTCGGGAACATCGGCTGATGCATCCGCACCCACAGCTCCGCGCCCGTCATGTTGAACTCGATGAAATGACCCGAGCCGAGACCGATCCCGAAATCCCAGTACGCAAGCAGATCCAGCGGGAAACTCCCCGCCCGGTCGGTGACCGACAGGGTGGTGACGGGAATCTCGACATCGGCGCCGAGGAACTGCAGGATCAGGTTGACGAAGTTGTCGTATGTGCTTCGGGTGAAGACTATCGTATTGCCGTCGGGCGAGAAGTCGGGCGCGTAGTCATACGTGCCCGGATCATTCTCGGTCACCAGGTCCACAACGCCCGTGTTGATGTCGACCTTGGCGATGTTGTACGCAACCTGCTGATCCTGGAAATCCGTGCCCGTCGAGTCGTCGTCAACCTGCGAGAAGGCGATCTCGCTGAAGCTGCCGTTGGGATTGATGTCCGGGCTCCCCATCTCGAAGATGGCGTCCCCGATCAGGTTGTTGTTGTTCCAGTTCGGCTGTCCCCAGAAGGCGAGAGTGGTGGTATCGTCGATGTCCGGCGCCATGTTCGCGTTGTTCAGAACCAGGCTGTCCGCGTCCGTCGCCATGTCGTGAATCCTGATATCGTCGCCGTCGTAATACGCCATCAGGCCGTCGCCGGGGCCCCATGACGGATGCAGGCGGTCATTCTCCACCAGCACCGGGTTCGTCAGGAGGATGTTGTTCCTGTAGACATCCGATTCGTCGTCGTACGCGATCTCCGTACCGGAGTTCGCGAAATCCGGGTAGATGCTTCGACTGTTCAGCCGCCTCGGCACGCCGTCCGGATCGCCCCAGTTGCGCGTCTTCATCACCAGCTCCGGCCTCGTCGTCTCGTCAGGCGCCTCCGAATAGGCCAGGAGCCCCTCGCTAGTCGACATCGGAATCGTGATCAAATCGCCCAGGGACCGGATGTTGAGGTAGTCCGGGTCCATGTACGGCTCGGCAAGCTGCGCATCCTGGAAGTTCGGGTGGTTTCGCTCGCGATACGTCAGCGTCGACACCGGGCGATCGTCCGCGTCGATGTACGCGTTCGTCGCCGCATCGTATACCTGTGCGCTGACCGGCTGCTCGATGTATTCGTCGTCCAGGTCGCCGTCCCCGTTCAGGTCCACCAGCCCCTCTCGCCAGTTGATGATGCTCTGAAGCCTGGCCGGCCCGATTATCGGGAGCAGGTAGTCCCACAGGGCGCTCTCATCCAGGAGTGGCGTATTGATGTTGTCGTCCGGCCACATGTGCTGGATGTTGTACCGCGCATCGCTGCTGCCGCCCGGACCGGGACTGACCCGCGCATGCTGCGGATCGGCGCTGTACTCCGTGTCCATCGAATACACCGTCGCCCGCTGGTTGAGAATCTCGAAATCCTGGCTGTTCGGACGGGTGGACCCAGGAGGCGGAACGTCCTCGCCCTTGAAATCCGTCAGAATGTCCTTCGGGTTCGTGTATACCCTCCATGTGCCGTCCCACAGATCCTGCCCATCACCCATCCGGCCCGAGCCGTCGATGAAATATATTCCCGGCGGGTTGTCGAGGGTGTTTGAGTTGTTGTTCGAGAACATCTCCGGGAACCGGAACCTCTCGCCCGCCGTCTCATCGTCGCTGTAGTCGCCGTTCCGGTTCAGGTCGGTCGACGCATCGAGCTGAAGCCTCCGAACCAGCATCTGGCGCAGAATCCACGTGGCCTTCTCCTTGTACGCGCGATAGAGGTTGGCGTCGAAGCTATCGGCGAGACGCGCCATGTCCTGATCGGTCATCAGCAGGCTTATGAGCATGTCCCTGGCCAGCAGGAAGCCCGCGTAGTTCGGATGGTCCGTGTTCCCCCCGAACGGGCGCCCCTGGTTGTCGATATCGTCCGGATTCGAGTCATCAAACTGGTCCCGCCTGACCCACGGCTCCGTCGGGTCGTCGTACTCGATGTTGTGCGAGGAGTACACGACGCTCAGCAGCATGTTGATCGGGAATCGTCCCGACTCGTCCGACACGATCGCCATGTGCCATCCCGGAACAGCCTCCCCTTCCTGCGCCCCGAGCTGGTATCGACTGATTGAGCCCGGAGCGGGCTTGTACTCCTTGTTGGACGTCACGAGCACATTGGCGAATGCCGCTCCCCCGGTCGATCCGAAGAACGGGTTCGCCCAGGCCGACTCGACGCAGGCCTGCTGGAGCGGCCTGAACAATGGATACTGGTTTACGTTGTAGAAGCCCAGAGACTCCGCGTAATCATACAGACAGTCGTACACCAGCCGGTCCGTCGCGTCGTTGTCCTCCCTCATGAATCCGGCCGTGAAGCTGTTCTCGTCCGCCGGCAGACCCGCCGCCGTCAGATCAACCGACGGGTCGCCCGACGTGTTACGGAAGTAGCTGGCGGGCCTCGGAATGAACTGGATCTTCGGGTTCATCAGGCTGGATGAGCCCACGTCCTCGTAGTAATTCGGATCGCTCGGCGGAATCTCCCACATGAAATTCAGGAGGTCCTGGCCGGAGAAATTCGACGCCGACTGGCCCTCATGACTGACATTCAGCATGCTCAGCTCGCTCGGGTCGTGATAGTACCCCGGTGCCTTCCGCTGGGCGGCGGTGATCGCGCGCTCGCCGACATACTCGAACGGCAGAAGAATCCTCGGATGATCGTCGCTGCCGATAGGATAGTATTCCCCGAAATCATCCATACCGAACGGCACATTCATGAGCTGCCAGCGTACCGGCACCGTATGAAGGTCCGGATCGCTGCCTGGATTGATGTTGTCCGGATGATCGATGTTCTCGAGCGACCGCTCGACCAGATACAGAGTGTCATTCTCGGGATGCCTGGCCCATGGCTCGGCAAGGTAATCGAACTCGTGCCTTCCGGAGGAGGAGTCCGGATCGGTGTTGATGAAATAGGTCTGCGCGGGATTGGTGATGTCTCGGGTGACATCCACCATGTACGGGTCCTGATCGCCCATGATTTCCGCCAGGGCGTCTCGAAAGCCCTTCTCCGCCTCCGCTCCCGCGGTCCTCGTGTACGCCTCGTTCACCGGAAGCAGGCTTTCTATTCTGACCGAGTCCAGTATCAGAAGCGTCACAGGCAGTATCAGGGCTATGAACGTCAGCACCGCAATGAGAACCACACCCCTCTCCCGCCTGCGGGCCTTGTTGTATTTCTTGAAGGATTCTACTCTCATGGCGTTCACCCGATTGATCTGTGTTCAGCGTTTTCCAGTCGGACCGTATTCCCCTAGAAGGGCCTTATGTAATCGAGCCCGAACCGAAGCTGCCTGACCGCCGCGTCGGCCCTCTCCACCAGCGTCGGCGGCACCACGAAGGTCTGCAATGTCGTGAAGGCGTTCGCGTTGTAGTTCGGATTCATGTTCGGCTCAACAAAATCGAACCCGTAACCCGCCACCGTGCTCACCCGCAGGTTGTCCGCCGCCTGGTAGAACGGATCGTACTGGTTCAGCGTGCCGATCGTGTCCGGCGACGCCTGGCCCAGGCCGAAATCGATGAAGCCCATCGCGTAGTCCGGATGGCTGGAATCGGTAACCGCAAGGTTGATGCTCGAGCGGTATACGTTGAGAGTCTGATTATTCGCGGTCTTCACGGTGACGCTCACCGCGTTCACGAACCGCCAACCCTCGAACAGGAGGATACCCCGCTGATACTCGTCGTCCGCCGTATCTCCACCGTCTATCTTGAATGAATAAACGGGAATAGTGTCGAAATCGTCCTGGTCGCAGTCCGTCGGCATGAGCGGCACATCGCGCTTTTCACGATGGCTGTACCAGACGTAAATCTCATTCCCGTAAATATCGTAATACCGATAATACCCGTCGTCCGTGCTGATTCCCGATCCGCCGATGTTGCCCTCGCTCGGATCGTACCGGATCTCCAGCATCGTGTCGCCCTTGATGTGCCAGTAGCGGAACCGGAGATTCATCACGTGATCCGCCACCGGCTGCCGAAGATAATCCCGGTCGATCAGCAACTGGTCGCTCACCGAGGGCCACGGATCGGCGGGAGCCTGCACCGTCTCCCTCACATCCGGCACACTCAGCGTCGGGTTGAGCATCTCGAACGAGCGGACGACCACGAAGTCGGAGGTGTCCTGCACGGCCCCGATGTAAGGGTCCTGCCGGTTGACGACCATGTTGAACTGCTTGCGAAGCCCGCTGAACTGAGGATCGTAGACCTCGTCGTGCAAAGGCGGCGCCAGCTGATGCTCGTATGTCACCCTGGTCACCGCGGACGTCGGATTCGGAAGATTGTTGTCATCAAGGTCCACATCCGTCCCCAGCGCAGCCCAGTACTGCGTGTTCGGATAATACGTCGAGCCGTAGAAAAGCAGGCTTACGCGGTTCGGCGCCAGGGCGCGCACATCGTACGGCAGCCCGTCATCTCTGAAATCCTCGTACTCGTCGCCGTCGCCCGAGCCGTCCTCGATATCCAGGTCTATATAGCCGTCAGGGTCCGAATCCACGCTCCAGCGGTAGATAGGCCATGCTTCCTCGTCGGTGAAGGGGTCCCACGTGTTCTCGTCTACCGGCCATCCTCCGGTGGCCCAGTCGCGATAGGCCTCCAGCCTCAGAGGCGCGATCTCGTTCGCCTGACGTATGTCGTTGGCTATGTAGTTCAGCGCCACCCGCGCGTTCTGCTGGGCCACGGTGCGCTCGTCGCCGGACCTCAGAGTCTCGAAGGTGGCAAGCACCACCCCGACGAAAATCGAGAAGAATATGCCGGCGATCATCAATGCCACCAGCATCTCAATCAATGTGAAACCTCGTTGTTTCCTCAGTTCCATTTCGTAGCCCCGTCGATGCCTGTTGTTATGTGTCATGGGAATGTGTGGTGCGGAGACCACCCTTGGACTTCCCCGGGTTCGTCCCGTCGGACGAATCGGGCGGCAAGGCTTCCCCTCACAGCCCGAGATAAGGCTCTCCGGTTCCGTTAACTGCCCTCAACTCTCACCTGAGACTCGTACGCCCCGCTCGTGATGACATCCATCGCCCCCACCAGGGCCTGCTTCACCACGAACTCGTACGGGCTCAGCGTGACGGGATCCCCATCGCCCAAGGGTCGCGGGAACGTCGGCCAGACGTTCGTGTACTTGTTCCTCTGCGCGCTGTCCGTGCTCCCGTAGATCACCAGCCAGTAGTTCCGGCAGTACCTCAGGAAGTCCGGAGCGTTCGGATCCGGCTGGACCGGATCGAGCGGTATATAGGCGAAATTGCCCTCCGGGAACCCCGACTGCTGGATCTCGCCCCGGCTGGTCTTCCAGTCCTGGTCCCTGTCGTACCTCAGCGGGTGCGTCGGGTCGCCCATGAACCTGAGATCGGTCCCGTCCCGGTCCGGAAAATCATATACCCCGCCGGGCGTCAGGGTGGTGTAGTCATTGTCGACTCCCGACCAGAGCGGCTCGCAGAGCCTGACCGGTGACGGGGTAACATTGAACACGTTGTTGTCCGGAAGGTCGATGAACTCGATGCCGAATACATTCAGCATCGGGATCGCCTGGTCCGTCACGTTCGTGATATTCGTCCGGAACGGGTTCTCGGGATAGATCTCCAGGGCCTTGTCCGCTACGAGCCGGTCCGGGATCTGGTTCGGCGGCGGCGGAGTGTTCGAGTTGCTCGGGTCAAGGATGAAATAGAAGCCGTCGAGGAAATCAAGGTTCAGGTTCTCCGGCTTCACGACCCCTCCGCCGATGAGCGCTCGCATCGTATAAAGGTCCTCGGAGCCCCATCCCGTGTAGAACGGGTCTATGCCGTCCTCATCCGCCGCGGGAAGCGCTATCCCCGGGTAGTACCCGTCATGGTTGGACGCGAAGGTCTGCAGCGCGGTCTGAATCACGTGCGCGCCGCTTATCGTCTTCGTCTCCTTGGCCTTGGTCTTGAGCTTCTGCATGTTCGGGACCGCCAGCGCGACCAGAATGCCGATGACGGTGATTACCACGAGAAGCTCTACCAGTGTGAATCCCTTCTGTCGGTTCATTACTTTCCACCTCGAATGCTTTTTACGACCGGGAAGCGGGCCGCCCGCCACCCCGAACAACGCATTCTATGTGATGCATCTTTGCTCTCTTGCTTTCCATCCCCGCCTCGTTCGGGCGCACCTGTGTGCGCGCCCTTCGCGCCTAGTCCGTAAGGTACGGAAGCCCGTCGTGATCGATGTCGCACGGGTCCGAATCGTCCCCGTTGTCCTCCACATCCGGTAGCGTCAGCGACCTTGCCGGGTTGTCCACGTTGCCCGCAGTGGAAAGAATATACCTTCGCGGAGGAGCATAGCTCTTCGACTGCCCGTCGATGTTGATGTCGTTGTAAAACGTCCGTTCCAGCCTGATACGTCGCGCACCCCCGTACGTGTCCTGCGGGACCTCCTCCACTATCCCGTCCCCGTCCACGTCCGCAAGCTGCATCTCGGCCTCCCCGGTCAGGTAGAAAACCGCCACTATCACCTTGATCCCGTAGACCGGAGGAGTGTAGTTCGCGTTGAACGGGTCGAGCTCGACAAGCCCCGCATCGTCTACCCCGACATCGAATGATGTGAGGCCGCTCAGCAGGGGCAGGTCGCGAAGCAGACACATGCGGAGTTTCTGAATCTGCTCCGCCGTGTAGCCGTCGTCCTCCCGGCGATTCCGGATATAAAGCGCGTCCACCCACGTGTTCACATCGTTCGGATTCGCGAGAGTGGGCGTCGGATCGATGAAAGTCGTCATGCGCACGAAATTTTGGAACGTGCGCTCCCGGTGACGGAAGTCGGGAACGGCAGAGGGGAGGTCATATTCATGGTGGTACAGAAGCCCGACATCGAGAATCGGGGTCGGCGATTCCGTGATGCGGATCATCCGGTACATCGGGTCCATCGCCGTGACATAATTGCCCTCGACCACCGTGTCGTAAAGCCCGTCTCCAGGGACGTAGGTGCTCCCGAGGCCCGCCGCAGGCATCGTGCTGAACTGCGGATCGGAGTACATCGTCAGAAGCCCGTTGGTGGCTATCTCGATGTCCTCCATGTCGATTCCGCCCTCGGCCAGGATGCCCGCCTCGCCGTCACCGTCCAGATCGTCATCGCACAGCCCGTTGAAGTTCGGATCCAGCAGTTGCCCGGTGTAATTGTTGTAGTAGTCCCTGTAGACCGGCACAGGATAGCGCTCGGCGAGAAAGCCGCCATCCGAGTCCGTCGGATCGTAGACCACGTCGATCCAGTCTGTCTCGGGGATGTCGCGATTGTCGTAGGCGGTCCCCAGAAGCGGATTCATCCGCGCGCCGTCCCGGTCGTAAGTCTGAGCCGGAGGGAGCGCAGGCTCGTAAAACGGAAATCCGGGGGCAAAGACCTGATTGTAGTAATAGAGGCTGCCGTAGTTGAGCGCCTGGCATACCTCGATGCGCTCCTGGCCGATCTGAAGCGCCTGCGAATACAGCGCCGCGTTCTGGATGACCGTGAGGCTTCTCACGTACAGGGTGGCCAGCGGCAGAATCACCAGCAGCAGGATGGTGATGGCCACCATCACCTCCAGCAGAGTGAATCCTCGCGCTTCCCGTAGTTTTTCTCTCAATCGAGCTGTCATTTCGTTTCCCGGCAATCGCGTCTGATTTCTGAAGGAACGGAGTCCGCCTCGCCTTCGGCCAACCCTTTTACCGATTCCTCCCGAAAATCGACCGGACTGCGATCACCGCCCGTCCGCTCTTTGCCTCCCTCGCCGGGGCCGGCCACACCCGACCCCACTGCCCCTGTGTATCCCAATCCCGCCTAGTAGTACTCCACCGTCGGATCGTAAAGCGCGGGATCATGGAACTTGTCCAGATCGTACGGCCTGAAATTCCGTATGATAAGTCTGCCCGACAGATTATTGACCGTGATGATCCGCCCGAAAGCATCGCTCATCGAATCGTCCAGCGAAAGCGTGTCGTACGGGCTCACCGGCTCGCTCGGCTCCTCGTCGCCCTCAAACACCGTGGACGGATCGAACAGTTCGTACGATTCCAGGTTGTAGTCTTTTCCGCGGACCTGGAGGTGGATCTGGATCGCTCCCAGCCGCCCGGGGTCCAGGTCCAGAATCTCATCGTCTATCCCTGTCGAGTCGGCCGCATCCCAGCTCGCCTGGACCGTGCCGTCCGGGAAGAACACCAGAAAATACAGCGGGAAATGAGACAGCACGCCGTTGCGCTTGCCGAGCGGCAGGCTGGTAATCCCCCACCGCAGCGCCCGCATCCTGATGTCGACTTCCAGTGGGACTATGTTGTCGCCGGCGACCGAGCGGGTGTCGCCCTGGTCACGCATGATATTCGCGATGTCCATATTGTTGTCGAGCTCGATCCTCAGCTTCGGGCTGAGCGTCCGGATCGGCTGATTGCCCGGGTACGCAGTCATGAGCAGCACGTCGGGATCCGCATACGTCCCGTCCGTGTCCTCGTAGTACCATTCGCCCGTCACCGGATCCTGGTGGACATCCGGATCCTCGGGAACTCCGCCGGGCGAGTCGGGCGTCCCGCTGTTTCCCCACCAGAAATCGCCGTCCCCGTCCAGATCGCCGTCATAATCCCCGCGCGCCGGATTCCGGACGGGCGGATCGATGACATCGGCGTACGCCCTCCAGCCCTGGGCGGTCCACAGCCGGTATGTGTCGATCTCCGGCAGAAACTCCATGTACACCTTCACGTTGTCCCTGAGCGCGAAAAGCCTGCCCTGGCGGATGGACCCCGCCAGACGGTTCGTCTCGCCGCTCAGCAGCCTGTACGGCCGCGTCGCCAGGTAGCTCGGAACAGTCATCGAGATCAGCGCCACAAATACGCCCAGCACGACCAGAAGCTCGATCAGAGTAAAACCTCTCTGACGGCTCATCAAACCAAACACGTCCGCCCTGCGAGCACTTCCAAGCCTCTTTGTCATTACGTCTGTCACCGTGGCAATGGGGATAAGGCCCTGAAGAGGCCCGTCTGGAGTATCGGCATTAACCTTGTATCTTATCACACTGGGGATTCTTTTTGAAGTTATTCGGTCCATCTGGACCCGGCCTCCGCTTCTGAATAAATTGACAAATCGGCTGGTTGCACAGATGCGTGTTGACTGGGAGGGGGAAAACGGAAGAAGGCCTCGCTTATTTATACCCCACGCGACGGACTCGCGCAAGGGGTAAGGGCGTTTTTCGGCGGGACGGCTCGCTCCCCTCAAAGCCCCGACGATCCGTACTTGTGGATGTACCATGTCCACATCTGGTGCCCCCAGAAGAACCCGATCAGCCCGCCCGCCGCCAGAAACGGCCCGAACGGTATCAGGCTCTTCCTCCGCGCCTTCCCCAGGATCATCAGCAGCACGCCGATAGCCCCACCCAGCACGAATCCCAGGAACATGCTCGGCCCCAGCGCCAGAATCCCCACAAACGCCCCGATCATCGCCATCAGCTTTACGTCCCCGCCGCCCATCCCTGCCGGCACAAACGCCGCGATGAGAAACAGAATCCCTCCGCCGACGATCAGCCCCGTCACCGACTGGACCGCGGCGTCCACCCATCCCGCCGTCCCGAACATCGCGATCGTCGGGCGGTTCAGAGGCGCCATGACGCTCAGAAGCAGCCCGAGAATGATCCCCGGAATCGTCAGCCGATCCGGCAGAAGCTTGTGCTCGAGGTCTATCATCGCAAGAATCAGAAGCAGGCTCGAAAACACGAATCCCTTGAACATCAGCCCCAGCGACAGGGGGTCCTGGCTGAATCCGAGCGGCGGATTCTCCGAAAATCTGAACGTGATCGCCTCCATGAATCGAATCCCGAGACCCTGCGGCGGCGGAAGGCTGTACATCCACAGCACCACCAGCGCGTACAGAAGCCCGCTCGTCAGCTCCACCCACAGGTAACGACTCGTGAATCTCGCTCCGCAGTACCGGCAGCGTCCCCTCAGTACAAGCCAGCTCGCGATCGGGATATTTAAATACCATGGTATCTCTTTCCCGCATGACGTGCAGTGACTCGGCGGCGACCAGATCGATCTGTAGTAAACCAGCCTGTGAATGACGACATTCGAGAGACTTCCGATGACTGTGCCGAAGATAAACGCAATGATGACCGGGGAGTAGAAAATGAGGCCGACGAGAAGCTTTTCCTGTGCGCTTAGATGTTCCATGACCGGGAAAGGTTCAGTCAACGGGATCCCCCGTCACCAGGATCCCGCCTTATCACCATGAACTCCCCGACCCTCTCGGGACGGAATCCGAGTTCATTCAGACGCTCGAGGTAATTGTACTTGTATACATGCCCCTCGAACAATTCCGACTCGTACGTGTCCTCCCGGAAAGCTGTCAGGTTCCGGGACACCCGGATCGCCTCGTGGAGCACCCTGGTGATACGGTCCGGAGGCACATGAAGAAGCACCGAATTCGTGAACACGAGATCGAAGCTGCGATCCGGGAAATCCAGTTCCGCAATGTTCATGAGCCGGACATCGAATCCCCTTTCCCGGCAGAATTCAACCTGCGTGACCGAAAAATCCACGCCCCTCAGGTCAGTGAATCCCAGCTCCTTCAGTATTGAGAGGTTCCTCCCCGACCCGCATCCCAGCTCCATTATGGACGCGTCATCCGCCACATCCACCATCTGGAAAAACTCCCGGAAGAAACGCTCCGCGAATCCTCTTGAACTTGGAGTCTCGGACTCGAAAGAGTAGTTCTCGCCGCCCCTGATCAGCCAGAGCCTCTTCTGATCGGCCTCACTGTAACGGTGCGCCCTCCCCGGAATCTTTGACAACAGACGGTGTTTGAGAAAGAAGAGCCGCTCGCCGAGCGAAGGTCTCCATTCCGGCCTCGACCATTTCCCGTCCGGGCTGTAGTACTGCAGGCCGTAGTAGTTTCTCAACAAGCCCTGCCTTGCGGCCCGCCGCGCCAGCCGACCGGGCACACCGCTCTTCAGCTTGAAAGCGTTGTACTCCTCAACAAACGTATCCCTGTATTCGTCGAGCCGGGCTGCTATTTGCGCTCTGTCCATCCGTTTGTCCGTTCAGCCGACGGCCACCCCATTCAGGTTTCGCATTGTAAGAGCCCTGTCACGCCCTGTCAATCCGAGCGCTTCCGCTCTCAGGACGACCGCCGGGACGCTTGTACGAAAAAGACCTCCCGCACGGGAGGTCGATCTTTCATGCACGGGGACGGATGCGTCAATCGCTCGACGTGCCGTAGTAGATCTGCGTGATGGGAGCGTCGTACTCGGTCGACTTGCGGTGCAGCAGCAGGAGATCATGCTCGCTGGTCGCCGCTTTTCTCGCCGTCTCCCACGTGATCTTGCCGGCGCGTACCAGCCTGAGCAGGTACTGGTCGAACGTGAACATCCCGTCCGACGCGCCGCGCTCCATGACGTCCCTGATGAGGTACGTCTCGTCGGGATTGAGAACGTAGTCGCGTATCTGCGCCGTCGCCACCATCGACTCGATCGCCGGGATTCGACCCCCGCCCACCATCGGCAGCAGACGCATTGAGAAAATCGAATGAAGCGACTCGGACAGCATGATCCTCGCCTGCTTCTGCTGGTCGGACGGATAGTAGTCGAGGACGCGGTTGATGGTCTGGATCACGTCCGTCGTGTGCAGGGTGGTCATGACGAGGTGACCGGTGATCGCCGCGGTGAAAGTCGTCTGTACCGTCTCCCGGTCGCGCATCTCGCCCACCAGGATCACGTCCGGGTCCTCACGCAAGCCCGCCCTGAGCGCCACGATGAACGAGTCCGTGTCGATCCCCACCTCGCGCTGATTCACGATGCACTTGTTGTCGAAGTGGTAGTACTCGATCGGGTCCTCGATGCAGATTATGTGCCCGTTCTTGGTCTTGTTGATGTGGTCCGTCATCGCCGCCAGAGTGGTCGATTTGCCCGAGCCGGTCGTCCCGGTGATGATGATGATCCCGCGCTCGGCCAGCGACACGTCCGCGATGATCTTCGGCAGGTTCAGCTCGTCGAAGCTCGGAATGTAGTACGTGACCAGCCTCAGCGCCAGCCCGATCTCGCCCTTCTGCCGGTAGAAGTTCACGCGGAATCGTCCGGGGAAGTCCTCCGGCGAGTACGAGAAGTCGACCTCGTTCTGCTCGTCAATCAGGAACTCGCGCTTGGGACCGAGGACGATCCGGGCGATATCCTCCATGTCCTGCCGGTTCAGCTTCGGAAGGTCCGTCGGCTTCAGCGTGCCGTCGATCCTCATCCAGGGCGGCTTGTCGACCCCCAGATGCAGGTCGCTCGCGCCTTTCTCGTACATCAGGTTCAGCAGGTTTCGTACTGATCGTGCATCAGCCATTCGTTCTCACTCCAATGACGAGGCATTCAGAAACGCCCCGTGCACTATTGCGGGCTCAATCCATTGTGATTTTATCAGGAAATGCCCGAAATGGGAAGCCTCACCCCCCGGAAAGCCGCCCTCGATCTTCCCGGTTTTTCACCACCCCCGGCCATCCCGAGCCGCGCCCCGCCGCGGCGCGAAGCGGGTCCGTCATTTTGGCAACCCACCCGCCATTCCGAACCGCGCGCCGCCGTGGCGGGAAGCGGGTACGCCACTTTCGCAATCCACCCGCCATTCCGAGCCGCGACCGTGAGGGAGCGGGTACGCCACTTTCGCAACTCACCTGCCGGAAAACGCTCCTCTTACTGGAGCGCATGCGTCCCGCCTGCCGGAGCGCGGACACCCTGTCCGCATCGGGTGCCAACTATCCAATTCGCATCTTCTGGAGCGCGGACTTTCCAGTCCGCCGTAGGCGCGCACGGCAGTGCGCTCTTCAATGGATGC